>Ga0182024_10002815_pt1 | contig 42528 bp, 37 predicted proteins | sample P32metaG_FD_120480 | JGI IMG/M metagenome (GOLD analysis project Ga0182024, IMG submission 120480) | Permafrost microbial communities from Stordalen Mire, Sweden - P3-2 metaG (Illumina Assembly) | ecosystem: Environmental > Terrestrial > Soil > Wetlands > Permafrost | place: Sweden: Stordalen... | reverse complement strand
TGGGACGACATCGACGCCCGCGACCACTACCTCAGGCGGCGGGACGAGCGCCTCGGGAGTGCAACAGATCGTGGCCCAGTGCCGCACCGCGGTCCACGGGGTGCCGACGCTTTCAAAGAAGCTGAAGGCCAGGGCGGAAGGGATCTGCAACAAAGCCGCACGCGGTGACCTCGCCGGCGCGCGGGCGGCCGCCAAGGAAGTGTGCGTCGACGTCGTCTTGGCTTCGCCGGGTCCTACCGCGGCAAAGCTGCAGGCACTCGCCGCCTGCAACGCCAAGTAGCGGCGCCGCGAGTCGACTCGGCGGTCGGCTCGCACGCGAGCGGGTCCGCGGCTAGTGCGCCGCGGGCCCCTCTTCGCCCGCGGACGCCGCCCCGTCCTCCTCGTCCTCTTCCTCCTCGTCCTCTTCCTCCTCCTCCGCGTACAGTGACTCGCGGGCGAGCTCCTGGCCTTTGACGCCGAACAGCTTGATCTGCAGCAGGTCGTGGCGGTAGTCATCCGGAGCGATCAACGTGAAGCGCTCGTCGATCAGCTCGCACTGGTCGACCGCAAGATCGGCGAGCTCGGCCGTGGCGATCCGCCCGCCGGAGATGAGCGGGTGCCCCCACACGAGCGTCATCGCGGCGACCGCGCCGAAGTGCCCGCGCCAGGCGCCGACGACCTCGTCGCAAAGGTCCATCAGCCAGTCGGGATTGCGCTCTGCGGTTTCGTCGGTGAAGTCGACGTGCGCGGAGAAGTCGCTCGGCTCTCCGCCGTCGCCGGCGGGGAGGAAGCGGACATAGCCGAACAGCTCATATCCGGTGCTCGTGGGCGCGGTTGCCGGCACGTAGGTACGTCCGTGCCAGGTCCGATCGGGGTACCACACGATCTCGCCCGCCTCGCCCACATCCGCCGGGCTGTCGAGCTCATCCGACGCTTTCAGGAGCTCGTGGCGCAGCCGCTCCTCCCAGCGGCCGTAGGGCAGGTCCTCCTGCGGCGGCTCGGCGGCAAAGCGGGGTAGGAAGCGTTCCTCGGGAGGCATTGCTGCCGGGCAGCGTAGCTTCCCGGCGCCCCCGGCCGGGGGCTCACTGCTCGCGCAGCGCCGCCGCCGCCCGCTCGGGCGCCACGATGTTCAGGTTGACCTCCGTCGACAGCTCCAACCCCGCGAGGTGCGTCAGCCGCGGGAAGATGTCGATCCGCCAACAGAAGTGATCTGCCCCGCGCGGAGCAGTGCGGACCCACATGTTCAACGGCGGGCTCGCCCCGAGATGGCGCGCCAGGCGGCGCAGACCGTCGTGCAGGAGCGCGGCTGCCGCAGGCCCCTCGTCCTCGAAGCGGGCGCGAGGGCTGCGTGGGGCCAGCATCAACTGGAATGGCACGCGGGAGGCGTAGGGCGCCAGCAGCACAGCCTCCTCGTCGATCGCCACGATCCGCTCGCGCAGGCGTACCTCCTCGGCCACGAGGTCTCCCAGCAGGTTCTGGCCCATCGTGCGCGTCGCGTAGGCGCCGAATCGCTCGCGCTCGCGCGCCACCGCGGCTGGCACGAAGTCGAGCGCGTAGAGCTGAGCATGCGTGTGCGGCAGCGACGCCCCCGCCTCGCGGCGCTCGTTGACGATCAGCTGAACGCAGGCGCTCCTCGCATGCGCTCGCATGCGCTCGCGCCAGACCTCGACGGCAACGACGACCTGCTCGACCGGAAGGTCGGCCAGTGAGATCACTGGCTGCGGTCCGTTGACGATCACCTCGTGCGCCCCCGTCGCGGGCAGCGAAGTGAACAGCTCTCCCGCAGCCCACGCGCCACCCTCACTCGCGGCGCCGCCGCGCGCGGTGTCTCCCGGGCCCCGATCGTCGCCGCCGTGGTCCGGTCCGGGCGCGAGCGCGGGGTACAGGTTCCGGACCACGCGCACCGTCCAGCCGGGCGAGTCGGGCCGGCTCTCATCGGCCCGCACCGCGAACAGCTCAGGCGGCGTGCGGTCCTCGTGCCCCTCGGCGAACGGATCGCGCTCGGGATCGATCGGCTCGGGCGCAGAGCAGCCCGGCTCTCCTCCGGGACGGGACGAGCGCTCGCCGGCGATGATCGTCTTATGCCCGCTCAGCGGGTCGATCCGAATCTCCGGCAACGCTCAAGCGTCAAGCGCGTAGCGCCGGACGTCCCGTTCGAGCTTGGCCTGGTCCGGATAGGGACCCTGGTGGATGTACTGTCGTCCGCTGGGGTCCAGGAACACGGTCACGGGCGTGAACGCGGAGTCCGTGACCGTGCTGCCGACCTCGCCGCTCTGGTCGTAGTAGCTCGGGTAGCTGAGCGGGAAGGCGCGCATGAAGGCGAGCGCGTCGGCGCGGCTGGTGTCGGCTGAGTCGATTCCGATGAACGCCACCTGGCGCCCCTGGGCCAGCGAGGCGCGCTGAAAGGCGCCGAGCTCCGAGCGGCACGGCACGCACCAGGACGCCCACTTGTTGATGACCACCGCGTGGCCACGCAACGCCGACAGACGGCTTTGAAGGGCATGCAAGCCGCCGGGCAGCAGATCGCCAGCCTGGGCGTGCAGGGCGGCAAGCGGCGCCGGGGAGCCGGAAAGGCGCGCACGCATCTGGGCGAGGGTGAGCTTTGACGGCGACGTCGGCGCGGATGAGGAACCCGCCAGCTGCACCAGGCCGACGACGAGCAGTACCAGGAGGCTCGCTCCGCCCGCTGCGATCAACACACGCTTCGGCGTCATCGCGGCTAAGGGTGCCAGAAACGCTGACTTCAATCTGTGTCCTACGTGCTATATCCTAGAGGCACGTCAGAGCCGGGTTGCCGTGAGCATCCGGCGAACGGCGCTAATCGAGCGCCAGTTTTTCCTGAGCCACGTCGAAGCCACTTTCTGCGGCGGCTCCGTCTCGAAGTCCAGAGCCTCAATGGCCGAGTCCACCTCAGTGGCCCTCGCGGCCGCGCCCATTCCAAGTTCCGCCGAGATTTCGCGCGCGGAGAAGCTCGTGCGCGAGCGCTTCCTTCACGACGGCGAGGATCCGGCCGTCGCGCTTGCTCCAGACTCCCCGCGCCGGCGCGCGCTGGATCAGGCGCTCGCCGAGCTCGCGGTGGACCCGAAGGCCAAGCATCCCTCGACCGAATGGCGCCGCGAGTTCTCGCTGCTGCTGGGTCTGGAGCGCCTGCTCTCCGACGACGAGCCCAAGCTCGCAGACGGCACCGAGCTGTCCGCCCACCAGGTCGATGCTCTGTCCGGAACGCTCGCCGCGTTGCTGGCGGCCGCCCAGATCGCGGCTCCGAGCGGCAATGGTCGAGCTGCCGCCTCGCCCGAGCTGCTCGCGTCAGCCGACATCCTCGGTCCCGACGATGTCGTGCGCGTGAGTGACGACGGGGCGACTGGGCCCGCCGCCGACTCCGAGGCCTCCTCTGGGCGAGCTGCGGACGCCGAGGCAGTCGATGAGGAGGATGAGGAGGAGCCCGAGGAGGACGAGGACGAGGACGAGGAGGACGATGACGATCTGGGTCCGGTCCTGCGCGCTGCGCCCGACGAGGACGATGAGGAGGATGAGGACGATCTCGAGGACGACGTCGAGCTGAGCGTCCAGGAGGAGCCGGAGGAGGAGCCGGAGCCGGAGAGCGAGTCCGAAGAGGAGCCGCGCGACTGGGTCGAGGAGAGTGATGAGGAGTCGCTCGCCGAGCAGCCGGAGGACCCCAACGCCGCCAAGCGCTTCTGGTTCGAGCACGCGACGGGAGCCGGCAAGACGGTCGCGGCGCTCGGGTTCGTGGAGGCCTCCCACACCGGCGGCGTCCTGATCCTCACACACCGGCGCAACCTCGTCGACCAGTTCCACGGCGAGCTGCGCGACCGCGGCTACTCCAAGCGCATCAGCCGCCCGCTCTTGAAGGGAGAGGACTCGGTCAAGGGCCCGGTGACCGTCGAGACCTACCAGTGGTTCGTGCGCAACGCGGGAAAGATCTCGAGCGCCTACACGATCGTGATCTGCGACGAGGCCCACACCGCTCTCGGCGAGAAGACGAGCGCGGCGATTCGCAATTGGACGGGTCCGATCTTCATCGGCATGACCGCCACCGGCGCCCTGATCGCGCGCCACGTCACCGATCTGTTCCCCACCCAGACGTCGCGCTTCGATCTCGCCCAGGCCGCGCGGCGCGGAGTGATCGCACCGCTGCGCTGCGTGCGCATCTCACCCGGCGTCGGGGTCCGAACGATCGCCAAGGTCCCTTTGCGCCGCGGCGAGGTGGACACCGAGTTCGACCAGGACGAGCTCGCCAAACTGCTCGACCAGCAGCCGTTCAACGTCGCAGTCGCGAACCTCTACAAAACGCGCTTCAACGGCGTGCCCGGCGTCGTCTACGCGGCTGGCGTGCGCCACGCTTACAACCTCGCCGAGGCGTTCCGCGCCGAGGGGATCAAGGCTCAGGGCGTCTCGGGCGAGACGCCCAAGCGCGAGCTCGCTGAGATCCTCGCGCGCTACGAGCGCGGCGAGATCGACGTGCTGATCAACGCGCAGCTGCTCGCCGAGGGCTGGAACAGCCCGCGTGCGACCGTCTGCGTTCACCTCGCGCCGACCGCGTCCAAGCGCATCTACCAGCAGCGCGTCGGTCGCGTGACGCGTCGGCACCCGGGCAAGGAGGCGGGGCTCGTGGTCGACTTCGTTCACCCCGCCACCAAGCACGACGACCCGGTCGTGACGCTGCACTCGCTGCTCGACCGCGACGTCTACCGCGGCGGCGCGATCGTGGTCGGCCCGGTGCGCCGCGGACGCGGGCGCCGGATGCGGGTGGAGCGGCGCGTGCTGCCGGTGTGCGCCGAGGAGGAGCGTCGCTTCGGGGTATTCGAGCGCGAGCTGTGGCGAATAGCCGTCGAGCACCTCGATTACGGCGAGCAGCACGTTTGGGCCGCACTGGCCGGGGCGCGCGTGGCGCCAAGCGGCTGGCGCCGGGCGCGCGCGATGCTGCACTTCGATCGCACCGGAGAGCTGAAGAGCCGTTTCCTCATCACCGCCGTGCAGCGCAACAAGAATCCGCAGCTGCGGCTGCGCGCCCTGAGCGACATCCCCGCGCTGCGCGATCCGGACGCGTTCGACACGGCGATCGACATCATCGGAGGCTGGCCTCGCGACGAGCGCCGCGAGGCGACAAAGATGATGCTGCGCGCGCTGGTGGAGCGGCGCATCGGCAGGCGCGATCAGGCCAACGCGTGGATCTGGCGTCTTGCCGAGTACACCCGCGACGTCCACGAGGAGTACGCCGTGCAGCGCTGGCCGGAGACCAAGCGCTTGCTTGGCCTGCTCGTGAATTCCGCCGGCGGCGCGCATGCGCGCAACGCACGGCGCCTGATCCACGCGGCGCGCAAGCAGGACCGCCGCTTGGCAGCGGCGCTGCTGGCTGCCGCGTTGGCGCACACGCCCGAGGCCGAGGAGGCGCTGCGCGGGGCGCGCACGCGTATGGCGCGCAAGCCCCCCGCGCTCGCACGGGAGCTGCTGCGCAACTTCCCAAAACGGCGAGCCCGCACGGCGCGTCGACGGCGAAAAGCAGGCTCAAACGGCACCGCGGGCGCGCGCCCGGGCCAGGCGGGCGCACGCCACGACGGGAAGGCGACGGAGGCGCCCACCGAGGCCGTGTTGAACGAGGCTCTTTCGAGCGGGCCCCTGCCGGTCGCAGATGGCGGTGGGCTGGCGCCCGGCTCGGATCACAAGCTGCAGCGAAGCGTCCAGGAGGCGCTCGACCACGCCGCCGAGTGATCGCGCCGATCCTCGCCTGCGCCGCCTAGCCGATCTCCTCCAAGTGGACCTCGCCCGCGTCAAGAGTGGTCTGCCCCCCGCCTGCTAGGGCGACGATGAGCCGCCCCGCACCGTCGATCCCCTCCGCGCGTCCGCGTCCCGCGGCCCACGCGACCGCGCTTCCGCGCAGGGCGTCGCGCGCGCGCCACGTCTCGAGCGTTGCCTGCGCGGAATCGCCGAGCCGCTGCTCGAGGGCTGCCAGCAGGCGCTTCAGCGTCGGCTCGATCTCCGCCGAGCTCAGTCCCATGCTCGCGGCTCGCCCGCGTAGCTCGCTCGGCAGATCACTCGTCTGGACCGCGACGTTCAGACCGACTCCCAGCACGGCCCAGCCCTCCTGCGGGCGTCCCTCGGCGAGTATCCCAGCGAGCTTGGCCAGGCCCTGCGGCCGAGCCACGACGATGTCGTTCGGCCACTTGATCTGAGCGTCATCCCCTGCGACGTCGCAGACCGCGACGGCCGCGATCAGCGGCAAGAGCGGCGGCGAGGGATCGGAGATCGGCCAGCGCAGCAGGAGCGACATCAGGACGGAGCTGGCCGCGGGCGCCGACCAGCGCCGGCCCTGGCGTCCCCGCCCGGCGGTCTGCTCGGTGGCGGTGACGAGCGTTCCGTGCGGCGCGCCCTTGATCGCCAGCTCGCGTGCACGGTCGTTGGTCGAGTCGGTGCGGCGCAGATGCACGCGCGGTCGGCCGAGGACGGCGGAGCAGGCGTTCCTGCTCACCGCGGTCGCACGATCAGCTCGTCCTCGCACCCCGCCCCGAGCAGCTCGGCGGCCGAGCCGTGGTTGACCGCGAGCGCGATCATGCGCTCGGCGTCCAGGTAGATCACGAGCTCGCCGCCGGGTACGTCGGCGAACGTCGTGCCGTACCGCGCGCGGTGGATTCGTCCTGCGTGTTGCACCGTCATCGCGCTTCCCGGCTGTGCGCCCGCCGCGGCGAGTTGCTCCGGTGAGGCATCGAGGCTCAGGTTGCCGAAGTGGTCGCGGCGCAGCACGTGGACGGCAAGCGCGCCGTCGACCATGCGGGCGGACGGGAGCTCCAAGCGGCGCAGCTCGCCCGCCGCCAGCGGCTGCCCGACGGCCGCGAGCTCCTCGCCCGCTGCCAGGGCCGCGGCGACGGGCGCAAAGATGTCCCGGCCGTGAAACGTTCGCGAGACGGGTTGAAGGCGCTCGCGCGATTCTCCGATGTCGACCGCCTCGACCACGCCGGCGAGTCGCTCGGCGGCGAGCGCCAGCAGTCCGTTATCGGGTCCGACCAGCACGCGATCTTCCTCGGCCGTGCGCAAGGCAACCGCTCGGCGGGCCTTCTCTGAAGTCGCGCCGACCCCCGGATCGACGACCGCCAGGTGGATTCCGGCCGGCAAGTACGACAGCGCCGCGCGCAGGACGAGCGCGCCGGCGCGCACGTCGTGGCGGGGGATTCCGTGGGTCAGGTCGATCACGCGCGCGCTCGGGCAGCGGCGGGCGATCACGCCGTGGCAGACGCCCACGAACTCGTCGCGGTGGCCGTAGTCGGAGAGGAAGGTGATCAGGTGTGGGAGCGCTCTATCCGGTGTCATCGCCTGGTCGTGTGGCGGTCGCAGGCTCATGATCTCGGCGCACGTCCGTGAGCAAGGCCTCGAGCAGTCCCTCGATGTCGTGACGCGCGGCCTCGACGTGCGGCTCCAGGCCGTGCTCGCGCAGCGCGTCACTCGTGACAGGACCGATCGACACGATTCGCGTCGCCGGCGACAGGGCGGCCTCACCGTTCGCGGTCGCGGCGGCCTGCAGGAAGTAGCGCACCGTCGAGGAGGACGTGAACGTGATGTAGTCGGCGGCCTGCGCAGCAGCGAGCGCGTCTGCGGAGAGGGGCTCGACGACGGTCTCATACAGCGCGAGCACGTCCACGTCGGCGCCGCGGGCGCGCAGGGCGTCGGGAAGCACGTCGCGCGCCTCGCTCGCGCGTGCCACGAGGGCGCGGCTCACGGGAACGTCCGCAAGCGCCTCCACAAGCCCCTCCGCGAGGAACCGCTGCGGCATGACATCGGCCACGATCCCGTGCTCGGCCAGCGCCGTGGCCGTGCCCGGGCCGATTGCCGCCATCTGCGCTCCCGCCAGCGCTCGCGCGTCACGCCCGCCGGCGGCGAGGCGCTCGAACAGCGCGGCCACCCCGTTGGGACTCGTGACGCAGACGAGGTCATAGCACGAAGGGTCGAGCGGTGGGCCCGGGAGCGCCCGGATGCGAATCACGGGCGCCTGCACGACGCTCGCCCCCAGCGAGCCGAGTCGCCGTGCGAGCGCGCTCGCCTGCGCCCGCGCGCGAGTCACCGCCACCGTACGCCCGGCCATGGGGCGCGGGCGCAGCCACGATAGGCGCTCGGCGAGCGCGACGACCGGCCCCACGACGGTGATCGAGGGAGGACGGATGTCTTCGCTCCTCGCCCTCTGCGCGATCGTCTCCAGGCTCGCGGTCACCGTGCGCTGGGAGGGGAGGGTCCCGGCTTCGACGACGGCCGCGGGCTCGGAGGGGGAGCGGCCGGCGGCGATAAGGGCCGTTGAGATCTGCTCGAGCCGGCGCACGCCCATGTAGAAGACGAGCGTTCCCGGGAACCTCGCCAGCGCCGGCCAGTCGATCGCGGTCTCGCCCTCCTCGGCGCAATCGCCTGCGCCCTCCTGGGCATGCCCTGTGACGAGCGCCACGGCGCTCGAGACCCCGCGGTGCGTCACGGGGATGCCGGCGTAGGCGAGCGCGGCGACGCCCGCGGTCACCCCCGGGACGACCTCATAGGCGATGCCCGCCGCACGCAGCGTAAGCGCCTCCTCTCCGCCGCGGCCGAACACGAACGGGTCGCCGCCCTTCAGGCGCACCACCACCTTGCCCGCCTGCGCGCGCGCCACCATCAGCGCCTCCGTCTCCTCCTGCGGGATCGACTCTCCCCCGCCCTCCTTGCCCACGAACAAGAGCTCCGCGTCCGCGCGCGCGCCGTCAAGCGCCGCGGCGGGGATCAGGCGGTCATACAGGATCACGTCCGCGTCCGCGATCAGCTCCAGTGCGCGCGCGGTGATCAGCCCGGGGTCTCCGGGGCCGGCGCCGACGAGATGGACGCGTCCGCTCACAACGCTAGCCGACACGCCGCGGGTTGTCGGAGCGCTGCCGGCTCACCGAGCCGGCTGGGTCGTCACCCGATTGGTCCTGGCGCGGCACGGAGTCGTCTGGGCCGTGGGTGCCCGCCATCTCCTCTGCCTGTCGCAGCATCTCCCGAGCTCCGACCAGCTCGAGCCGCTCAGCGAGCGCGCCGCCGAGCGTCACGGGATCAGTCGAGTCACCGACGAGCTCGTCGCTCGTCCACGCCGATCCGTCCGGAAGCCCGACCCACGCCCGCAGGCGCATCCCACCGTCCGTGATCGCCGCGTGAGCGCCGAGCGGCGTGTGGCAGCTTGCCTGCAGCGCGCGCGCGAGCGCACGCTCGGCCAGCAAGCAGGCAAATGAATCTACCTCGATGATCGCCGCAAGAGCCTCTCTTACGTGCTCGTCCCCGGCCCGGGCCTCCAAGGCGAGCGTGCCCTGACCGGGCGCGGGAACGAACCAGCCGGGGTCGAGCACGGCGCCGACGGAGTCCTCGCGACCTAGCCGCTGCAGTCCCGCGCGCGCGAGGACGATCGCGTCGAAGTCGCCGCGCTCGAGCTTCTGCAGGCGCGTGTCGACGTTTCCGCCCATCCCAACGACACTGACGTCCTGCCGCGCTGCACGCAGTTGCGCCGCACGGCGGACGCTGCTAGTGCCGACCCTCGCTCCCGGCGAGAGCGCCTGCAGGCTCTCGGCGCCGCACAGCACATCCTCGGCGCCAGCGCGCGCGGGAGCGCCCGCCAACGCCAGTCCGTCGGCCAGCTCGCCGGGAAGATCCTTGGCGGAGTGAACCGCGAGGTCGATCTCTCGGCCGGCGAGCGCGCGCTCGAGCTCAGCGACCCAGCGGGACTTGTCCCGCACGGCAGCTCCCCGGTCTCCGCTCGTCACTATCGGGACGACCTCGGCGCCTCCGAGCGCCTGCGCTACCAGCTCGGCCTGTGCCAGCGCGAGCGCGCTCGCACGGGTTCCGATTCGCATCAGCGCTCGCGGTGGCGGCGCAGGTCGTGGACCTCCGCCAGCTCAGCGGCAAGCTTCTCCTGCGGCGGTGCGTCCTCGCGCAGCCCGAACAGCTCCCGCACGAGCTCCAAGCTCGCGTGGCCGCGGGCCTCGGAGAGGCTGCGCAGTCGGATGGTCGGCTCGTGCAGCAGCCGCGCCATCACGGCTCTCGCGATCGCCTCGACACGCGCGAGATCGCGCGACGAGGCCGACTCCCAGCGCTCGCCGTTCTCCGCCAGGACCTGCTCGACGAGCGCATTGCCGTGCTCGCGCAGGGCGCTCACCGTCGGCAGCGCGTCGAGCTGGCCGAGCCAGCGCGCGAAGCGGTGGATCTCCTCCTCGACGATCTCCTCCGCCCGGGGCACCTCACCGGCGCGCGTGCTCAGGTTGCGCGCCACGACCGCCTGCAGGTCGTCGATGTCATACAGCGTCACGCCCTCGAGCTCGCCGCAGGCCGAGTCGACGTCGCGCGGCACCGCCATGTCGATCAACAGCAGCGAGCGGCCGCCGCGCTCGCGCATCACGACTTCGAGCTCCTCACGGCCGACGATCGGATGGGGGGAGGAGGTGGAGCAGAGCGCGATGTCAGCGCGCACGAGCTGGCCGGGGAGGTCGTCGAGCCCGACGACCGAGCCGCCGAACCGTTCGGCGAGGCTGAGCGCGCGGTCGGCGTGGCGGTTGGCGACGAAGATCGTCCCTGCGCCCTGCTCGGCGAGCGCGCGCGCGGTCAGCTCGCTGGTCTCGCCCGCGCCCAGCACGACGACGTGACGCTTCTCCAAGTCGCCGAGCACGCTCAGCGCGAGGTCGACGGCGACCGAAGGCACGCTCACGCGACTGGAGCCGATCTCGGTCTCCGAGCGCACCCGCTTGCCCGTCGTCAGGGCGGCCGCGAACAGGCGGTTCGACAGCGGCCCGGTGCAGCCGGCCCGCATCGCGGACTCGTGCGCGCGCTTGACCTGACCCTGGATCTCGGCCTCGCCGACTATCATCGAGTCAAGGCCGGCGGTCACGCGGTAGAGCTGGCGCGCGGCATCGCAGTTGCGCGGAGAGTAAATCGCCTCGGCCAGCTCGGTCGGGCGGATGCAGGCGCGCTGGGCGAGCAGCCCGAGGACGTCCGACTCCGCGCGCACGGGATCGCCGACCACGAGGTAGACCTCGGTGCGGTTGCACGTGGAGATGACGACCGCCTCGCGCACGTCGGCGCTGGCGGTCGCCTGCCTGGCGAACTCGCTCGCCTCGGCGTCGGTGAAAGCCAGGCGCTCGCGCAGCGCCACGGGCGCCGTCTTGTGCGAGATGCCGAGCGCCAGCAACTCGCTCATGCCGGCGTCGACTCCGGGTCAGACGCCTCGTGGCCCATGGACGCGGCTGAGTGCTCCTGCGCCAGCAGCTCGCCGAGCTCACGCTCGATCCGGCTCAGGCGCACGGCCATGATCGCGACGTAGACGAGCACCAGCGCGAACACGACGATGTAGGCGCCGGCGACGTACTTTCCCGCCTCGTGCAGCGGCAGCGCCGGGAGCTCGGCGAGCAGGGCGCCCATCAGACGCCGGGCCTTCCCGCCGTGTGTGCGGCGATCGTCGGCGCGGCCACGGACGGAGCGGCGCTGCGCGGCCGGCGCGCGTATGCGCCGCTCGCATCCTCCGCGCCGGAGCGAGTTTCGGCACGACGGCGCAGCGCACGCAGCTGGGCGCGGGTGTGCTTGGCGGTCAGCTCGTACTTGCACAGGGTGGTGTACAGCAGCGCCATGCCGAGCAGCGACACGAGGAACGTCACGGCCATCCGCGGCGGCAGGTTCGAGGTGCTGCCGAGCACCCGCGGATGCAGGTAGGCGGTCGAGAGGCGCACGGCGATGAAGTTCATCGGCACGAACGCCCCCGCCGTGACGGCGAAGACGGACGCGTAACGCGCCTGGCGCTCGGGGTCCTCGATCGAAAAGCGCAGCGGCTGGTAGGTGCCGTACAGCAGGAAGACGATCAAGAACGAGGCGAGCGTCGGCTCGCTCCACACCCACCAGTGTCCCCATGAGCCCTTCGCCCAGATCGAGCCGGTGATCAGCGTCGCCACGGCGAAGATCAGGCTCATATGGATCGCCACGTAGGAGCGCATGTCCCAGCGCGAATCGCGCGTGCGCAGATGCTGGATCGCCATGATCCCTCCGGCGACGAACCCGCACAGGGCGATGATCGCCAGCGGCACGTGCACGTAGAAGATCTTCTGCAAGAAGCCCTGTTCGGCTTCCAGCGGCGCGTAGAAGAAGACGAGGCCGAGCGCGATCGCCATCACGGCGACGGTGGAGATGCTCAGCGCGCGCAGGCCCTTGCCGTACATTGATTATCAGTCCTCCAAGAGGAAATCGAACAGGGCGTAGGCGATCAGCCCGAACACCAGATCATAGAGACCCAGCGTCAACAGCCAGCGGGCAGCGGGCGCACCCGGGTGGGTCAACGCGAGCAGCGGCGAGCTCGCCCGCGCCCCGCCGATCGCGATCGGCACCAACAGCGGCAGCGCGAGCAGCGGACCGAGCAGGTCACGCGCGCGCGTGCGCACCGCCAGCGCGGCCACGAGCGTGCCAATCGCAGCGATGCCGAGGTCGCCGAGCGCGAGCACGCCGAGCAGGACCGGCAGCGCCTGTCCCAGCGAGGGGCCCAGCAGGAGCAGCCCGAAGGCGGGCACCGCGACCAGCTCGAGCACGAGCAGGTATGCGAGCAGGGCGAGCGCCTTTGCCAGCAGCATCGCGCTGCGATCGACCGGCGCGAGCAGGAAGCCGTCGAAGCCACCCTCCTCGGCGTCGGCGACGAACAGGCGATTGACGCCGAGGATCGCCGCCAGGAGCAACGTCACCCAGAGAATCCCCGCCGCGAGGTCACCGTCCACGCTGTTGCGGTTCAGTGCGAAGTGGAAGACGACGAACGTGGTCACCGAGAACAGCGACATCGCCGGCACGGACTCGAGCGTGCGCAGCTCCACGAGCAGCTCCTTGCGCAGCAGCGCGCGCACGACGGCGAACGTTCCGGGCGCCCGCCCGTCCGACGCGCCCGTGCGCTCGCCGGCCGACACGGAGGATCTGTCGGGGACCACGGTGCTCACCGGTACAGCTCGGCGATCTCGGTGCCGGTCACCTCGGCGGCGGCGCGCAGCAGTGCCGGCCGTCCTGCGCGCAGCCCGAGCACAAGGTCGGCTTCTGCCAGCCCTCCGCCCGGATCGTGGCTGCAGATGACCCGCGTGCGTCTGGAACCGGCCCCGATCAGCGGATCCACCAGCTCGATCGCCGCCGGATCGAGATTGGCGCGCGGCTCGTCCAGCAGCAGCAGCTGCGGATCGTGCAGCACCGCGCGCGCGATCGCCACGCGCTGCACCATCCCGCGCGAGAGCGTGCGGATCGGCTCGGCCGCGCGCCCGCGCATGCGAACGAGCTCCAGCACCTCCTCGACCCGCGCGGCCGCGACGCCGTGCAACCGCGCGTGGAAGCGCAGATTCTCTCGCGCGGTCAGCTCGCGGTAGAGCAGCGGCTCGTGGCCCAGCAGGCCGATCCGCCCGCGCACAGCCCACGACTCCTGCGGCAGCCGTCTCCCCAGCACGCTCACGCTGCCCGCGTGCGGGCGCAACAGCGTCGCGAGCACGCGCAAGAGGGTGCTCTTGCCGGCGCCGTTGGGGCCGAAGACAACGAGCGTCTGTCCTTCCTTCAACGTCAGCGAGACACCGCTCAGCGCCTCGCGCTCACCGTAGTGCCGAGCGAGCCCCTCGAGCTGGAGCGCCGCCACGCTCAGGCTCTCGACACCTGCGGCGCTCGCTTGCGCTGCGCCTGCGCGATCAGCTCGCGCACGGCATGCTCGTCTCCGTCGCGCAGCAGCGCCACCGGGTCGGGGTCGCCGCCCACGATCCCCTCGAAGAACTCCTTGCGCTCCTGGTAGGTCGCAAGCGTGCCCTTCGCCCAACCCCGAACGTCGTTCAAGAGCACCGCCAGGCGGGCATAGGGCTCGCCGTACTGACCTTCGATTTCCATCTTCATTCGCTTCGCCAGCGCCGGCGACGCACCGGCGGTGGAGATCGCGATCGCCAGCGGACCCGTGCGCACGATCGCCGGCAGGATGAAGTTGCACAGCGGCGGGACATCGACGACGTTCACGAGCATCGACCGCCGCTCGGCATCATCGAACACGGCGATGTTCACGTCGGTGTCATCGGTTGCCGCAATCACCATGAAGGCGCCTTCGAGGTCTGTTGGTCCCGCGTACTCGCGCCGCTCCCAGCGGATCGAGCCCTCGCCGGCATACTCGACGAGCGCATCCTCCGCATGCGGTGCGATGAGCTTCACATCGCCGTCGCACGCGAGCAGCCCCTCGACCTTCTCCAGGCCGATCTCGCCGCCGCCGACCACGACGCACCGCCGCTCGGTGAGCTTTAGGCAGGCGATGTAGAAGGGCGTGTCGAGCATGCCTTGCACGCAGCTCTGATCGCAGATCCCCATGCGCAGCTGGCAGACGCACGGCTTGCCGGCGTAGGCTTGGGCGGGCATTCTCAAAGGGTAGTCGAGCCCGGGCGACATCCTCCTAGGAGATCGCGTATCGCCATTGCTATATCGACCTCCCGCAGTCGAGCCCAGGCGACATCGTCCCGGTGACTCGCGGTATAGCCATGGTGACACCGACCTCCCGCAGTCGAGCCCAGGCGACATCGTCCCGGTGAGTCGCGGTATAGCCATGGTGATACCGACCAGCGACGGGAGTGCCTGGCGCCTGCGCTACCGCGGCAATCCCCGCCCCAATGCCCGAGCTCCCACGCGCGTCAACGCCAGCGCGCCGTTACGCCAGGCCCGCTCGCGGTCGGACTCGCGAGCCGAGCGCATCTTGGCGACCGCTCGGGCGGCCCGAGTTGTCAGCTCGTCATAGGGCCCCCACCACAGACCGCGCGTCGCGGGCGGGTCCCAGGTGATGAGCTTTTCCTGCGCACACGCCCTCAACCCGGCCTGCCCGAGCGTCCTGCCGAGTCCGCCACCGGCAGCCGCGCCCCACGGGCCGCGCGAGACCGTCGGGCACGGCAGGTGGTCGTTGAGCCACACCATGCCCGCGTGCAGCTCTCGCGCGATTCGCATCCCCTGGTAGCGATCGGCGGTCCACACCGACGCGCCAAGCCCGTACTCACCGTCGTTGGCCAGCTCGATCGCCTCTCCGACCGAGTCGACCGCCACGACGGCCAGCAGCGGACCGTCCACGGGCTCGCGCATCAGGCGCATCTCGTGTGTCGCCCCGGTGATCACCGCGGGGGCGTAGAACGAGCCGGCCTCACATCCCGGCGCGCTCACCGGGCCGCCGCAGCGCAGGCGCGCTCCCTGTGCGATGGCCTCCTCCACGAGCGTGCACACGTGCTCGACTCGGCGCGCTGAGGCGAGCGGCCCGACCTGCGTGCGCGGGTCGGCTGGGTCTCCCACGGTGAGCGCGCTCGCCCCGCTCACGAGCCGATCGAGGAAGCGCTCGGAGATCTCGCGCGCGACGTACACGCGCTCGATCGAGCCGCGCGCCTGACCGGCGCCCGCGCAGCCCGCCCACAGCGCGCCGGCTGCCGCGCGGGTCAGGTGCGCGTCGGCTAGAACGAGCATCGCGTCCTTGCCGCCGAGCTCGACGGTCACCTCCTTCTCCCGCGACACGCACGCCCGTGCGACCACGCGACCGACGGCCGGCGAGCCCGTGAACAGGACCTTGTCGACCGGTGCCTGCGCCAAGGCCACGCCGACCTCGGCGGCACCGTGCACGATTCGCACGAGCCCCTCGGGCAGGTCCGCCCGTCCCAGCACGCGCGCGATCCGCTCGCCGGCGAGGGCCGCGCGAGCGGCGGGCTTGAACACGACGCCATTTCCCGCCAGCAGCGCGCCCGCGATCTGGCCCAGTGGCTGCGCGAACGGGGCGCTGCCGGCGCCGATCACCCCGATCACCCCGAATGGCTCGTAGGCGATTCGCGCGCGCTTGGCGAGCGACAGCGAACTATGGATCTCGACGCGCCGCCGGCCCAAGACCTCCGCGCCGTCGTCGGCGATCCAGATCAGCGCGTCGATCGCCGGCAGCAGCTCCAGCGCCGCGATCTCCGCCGCCGGTCGTCCCTGCTCGCGCCCCAGCGCCCGCGCCAGCTCGTCGAAGTCGTCGATCACCGCCTGAGCCATCCGGCGCATGTACCTGGCGCGGTCCTTCAGACGCAGGAGCGCCCACAGCGGCTGCACCTTGGCGACCGCATCGACAACCGCCTCGATCCGCTCCGGCGCGGTGACGGCGACGCTGCCGAGGACCTCGCCCGTGGCGGGATCGCGGGACTGAAGGTCCGCCTGCGCGGGGGGCTCGCTCAGGGCCGTGCTCATGCTCAGGGGATTATCCCTGCTCGAGGCCGCGTGCCCGGCGAATCTCCTGTAAGCGGCGCGCGAGCTCCTGCTCGGTCTCCGCCGGCTCATAGAAACGCGCGCCCTGAACACCATCGGGCAGGAGCTCTTGCGGGGATACCCTTCCGGGACGGTCGTGCGGGTAGTCGTAGCCGCCGGTCTTCTGTCCCGGCCTCGGACCCGAGCGCAGCCACGGGGGCACGGGCGCAGCGCCGTGCTCGCGCACGTGACGCTCCGCCGCCGCCAAGGCGTGGCCAGCAGCGTTGGACTTGGGCGCGAGGGAGAGGTAGATCGCCGCCTGCGCGAGCGCGAAGCGCGCCTCCGGCAGTCCGACGTGCTCGACCGCTTGCGCCGCCGCGGTCGCCACCGACAGTGCGGCGGGGTCGGCGTTGCCGATGTCCTCGGAGGCGAGGATCACCATGCGGCGGACGATGAAACGCGGGTCCTCGCCGCCCTCGAGCATCACCGCCAGGTAGTACAGCGACGCGTCCGGATCGGATCCGCGCGTGGCCTTGATCCAGGCCGAGATGTAGTCGTAGTGGCGGTCTCCCTGTTTGTCGTAGAGCACCGCGCGGCGCTGCAGGGCGTCCTCCGCGCGCGCCAGCGTCACACGTCTCTGATCCAGCTCGACGGCCGTGGCGGCGGCGAGCTCGAGGGCGTTGAGCGCCGAGCGCGCGTCGCCTTCGCTGCGCCCGGAAAGGAAGTCGACCGCCTCGGCATCGACCGCTGTGCCGGGAAGCTCGCGCGACGCCGCCCGGCGCAGCACCTCCGCAACCTCCTCGGCGGTGAGCGCCTGCAGCGCGTACACGCGCAGCCGTGAGAGCAGGGCGCCGTTGACCTCGAACGCGGGATTCTCAGTAGTGGCCCCGATCAACGTGATCAGGCCCTCCTCGACCGCCGGCAGGAGCGTGTCCTGCTGGGCCTTGTTGAACCGATGGATCTCATCGAGGAAGAACACCGTGGGCGTGCCGTTCGCGCGACGGTGGCCGGCGCGCTCGATCACCGCGCGAACCTCCGCTCGCCCAGCCGCGACCGCGCTCAGCTCCTCAAACGCAGCGCGGGAGCCCTCGGCGAGCATTCGCGCAAGCGTCGTCTTGCCCGATCCCGGCGGCCCGTACAGGACCATCGAGTGCGGACTGCCCTGCTCGATCGCCGTACGCAGCGCGGAGCCCTCGCCGAGCAGGTGGGACTGCCCGACGAACTCCCCAAGACCGGTCGGGCGTATCCTCGCCGCCAGCGGGCGTCGGACGCTCTGCGCACCGTCGAGCCGTTGGTCGGCGCCGTCCTCGCGCCGATCGCCCGCGTCCTGCGGCTGCCCCTCACTGGAGGGATCCCGATCGAACAGGGTGTCCATCCCAGTCAGTATCGCGCCCGGCGTCAATGGCGCCCGGGTGTCGATGACTGAATAGTCCGCTTCGTCGCGGGGCAAACCGTCTTTAGGTTTCCCGGGAGGGTGCCGATGCCTAGGTGTCGAACTTGTAACTTCGGTGTCTTACACTCGAATAGCTTCCATTCCTCGCAGGAAAGACCGTTGACATGAGCGTCGGTGCTGCCGAGATCGTTCCGGGTGCGGGAGGGGGTCTTGAGTTCCTGGACGCGGGCGCCGAGATCGCCGCCCGCTCGCCGCTGCAGCTCTTTTGGCGCAGGTTCCGACAGGATCGCGTCGCGCTGGTGTCGCTTGGGTTCATCGTCTTTCTGATCATCCTGGCGATCGCGGCTCCGCTCGTCGTCAAACTGCTCGGCCTGCCCGGGCCGTACACGCAGAACCCGAACCTCACGGACGCCTTCGGGAGCCCGCTGGGCCCGAGCGGGGCGCATCCGTTCGGAGTCGACCAGCTCGGCGAGGACGTGATGTCGCGCGTCATATACGGCACGAGGGTCTCGCTCGAGGTCGGCATCCTCGGCACCGGCATCGCGACGGTGATCGGGGTGGTCATCGGCGTGGTGGCCGGCTTCTATCGCGGCTGGGTGGACACGCTGCTCTCGCGCCTCACCGACGTCGTGCTGTCGATCCCGCTTCTGCTGCTGGGCCTCGGCATCGGGGCGGCGTGCGCGGTGAGGGGCTGCGTGAAAGGGCTGATCCAGCCGGGTCTCGGCGAGATCCTGTTCCTGATCGCGTTCGGGACCTGGCCCTATATGACGCGCATCGTGCGTGGCCTCGTGCTGTCGCTGCGCGAGCGCGAGTTCGTCGATGCCTCCCGCGCTCTCGGAGCGTCGGACTCGCGCATCATGTTCCGCGAGATCCTGCCCAATCTCATCGCGCCGATCATCGTCTACGCGACGCTCCTGATTCCCCTGAACATCCTGCTCGAGGCGTCCCTGTCGTTCCTCGGCGTGGGCATCCGCCCGCCGACCGCGAGCTGGGGCCAGATGATCGCCGCGGCGACCCCGATCTTCAACACAGCCTGGTGGTACATGGCTTTCCCCGGCATCGCACTGCTCTTGACCGTGCTCGCCTTCAACCTGCTCGGCGACGGCTTGCGCGACGCACTGAACCCAAGGACCGTCCGGTGATCCGGACAATCGAAAAGACAACGACAGGAGGCGCCGAATGAGGTCGCTTAGGACGATTACGCTGGCAGCGCTCGCGGTGGTGCTCGCGCTCGCGCTCGCCGCCTGCGGCTCGAGCAGCAGCTCGAAGTCGGCCAACAATGGGATCGGCGTCGCCCAGGGGATCCAGACGCCCGCGAACGAGGCGTTGAGCGGCGGCAAACGTGGGGGTACGCTCAACGTGCTCAATCACGAGGACTTCGAACACATCGATCCGGGGCAGTCGTACTTCTCGGTCGACTATGAGGCCGTGTTCGCGACCCAGCGACCGCTGTACTCCTACAAGCCGAACACGTTCGCAGAACCCTCACCGGACATGGCGGAAGGCCCGCCGCAGATCTCATCCGACGCCAAGACCATCACGATTCACATCCGCCACGGCGTGCATTTCAGCCCGCCGGTGAACCGCGAAGTGACCTCGGCCGACGTCGCCTACGCACTCGACCGCGGAGCCAACCCGAGCGTGGCCAATCCCTACTTCGAAGCGTATTTCAAATCGCTAGAAGGCTTCAAGAACGCAAACGGTGGTCCGATCGCGGGCATCAAAGCGCCGGACAAGTACACGATCGTCCTGCACCTGACCGAACCAAAAGCCCAGCTCGTCGTCGACGCGCTCGTGCTGCCGGTCAGCGCACCCGTTCCCGAGGAATACGCCAAGAAGTTCGACGCCAAGAAACCGAGCGAATACGGCAACTACCAGGTCGCCACAGGTCCCTACATGTTCAAGGCCGACAGCTCGGGCAAAGTGCTCGGCGTAGGCTATGAACCGGGCAAGTCGGCGACGCTGGTGCGCAACCCCAACTGGAACGCGAGCACCGACTTCAGGCCCGCGTACCTGGATCAGATCAACATCGCCATCGGCGGGGACACGACCGTGATCGGGCGTCAGGTGCTCGAAGGCTCGGACATGGTCCAGAACGACACGCCGGCACAGTCGATCGTCAAGCTCGCGTATGAAAAATATCGCAGCCAGCTGCTGATCTCACCGGGCGCCGGCGATCACTACGTCGCGATCAACAACTCGCACGGACCATTCACCAACGTAAACCTGCGCAAGGCCTTTTGGGCTGCGCTCGACCGCGAAGCCATGGACAAGGCCCGCGGCGGGGCGCTCGTCACGAACGTCCAGACGCACTTCCTCTATCCGGAAATCCCGGGTTTCGAACAGTCTGGAGGGCTCGCCGGCCCGAAGTTCGACTACAACGAACACCCGCAGGGCGACATAGCGGTCGCGGAAAAGTACATGAAGCTCGCCGGCTACCCGAGCGGCAAATACACGGGTGGCAAGACGTTGCAGGTCGTCGGCTCGACCGGCAACCCCGCTGCAGAAGACGCGCAGATCGCCAACCAGGCGCTCCAGAACCTGGGCTTCAAAACGAAGCTCAACCTCGTCGACCAGTCGGTCATGTACTCCAAATTCTGCGGAGTGACGACCGAAGAGATCGATGTCTGTCCGAACGTTGGCTGGGTCGCCGACTTCGGGGACCCGCAGGCGGTGCTCAGCGTTCCGTTCGACGGTAAGTACATCGTCACCAACGGGACCAACTCCAACTGGGGCCAGGTCAACGACCCGACGATCAACAAGGCGATGGCAGCGGCCGAAGACATCGTCGGCAAAGGCCCGCGGGCCAGCGCGTGGGCGAAGATCGATGAAGAACTCGTCGCCCAGGCGGTTGCGGTTCCCTATGACTGGGACAAGGAGCCGGGCATCGAGTCCAAGAACGTCGCCGGCGTTGGCGATGTGTGGGACATCGGCGAGTGGGACTACAGCTTCACCTCCCTGAAGTAGGCCGGTGAAGCCGGGGCAGAGACGGGCCGGCTCGGGTTGAGTCGGCCCGTCACGCCTCCCCGAAAGAGGGCATCAAGACCATGATCCACCTGACTCCGTCGACATGACTCGCTACATCATCCGCAGGCTCCTGTGGGGCGTGGCGCTCCTGATCCTGGTGTCGGCGCTTACGTTCGTCCTGTTTCGCATCCTGCCGACGGCGGATCCCGCGAAGCTGCGGGCGGGTCGCCTGTCGAGCCCAAAGATCCTCGCCGAGATCCGCAACGACCTCGGGCTCAACAAGCCGCTGCTCACGCAGTTCTGGATCTACATGAAGGGCATCTTCCTGCACTTCAACCTCGGCTACAGCTACTACAGCGACGCGTCCGTGAAGAGCCTGATCTTCAGCCGAATCCCGGACACCGTGTCGCTCGTGTTCGGGGGAGCGGTCGTTTGGCTCGTCGCCGGCCTGACCGTCGGGATCATCTCCGCGCGGCGCCCGCGCTCACGCCTCGATCGCGCCAGCATGGGCGGCGCCCTGGTGCTCGTGTCGGCACCCGAATACTGGCTCGGTCTGATCGTGCTGTACCTGTTCGCGGCCGACATCGGACGGCTACGCATCTTCCCGGGGGCCGGCAGCTACGTTGGCGTGACGAGCGATCCGTGGAAGTGGTTCACCTCGCTGATCCTTCCCTGGCTGGTCGTGGCCGCCGGCAACGCGGCGATCTACGCGCGACTGATCCGCGGCAGCCTGATCGAGACGATGGGCGAGGACTACATCCGCACGGCGCGCGCCAAGGGCCTCTCCGAGCGCCGGGTCGTCCTGCGCCACGGCCTGCGCTCGGCGATCAACCCGGTGATGACGATCTTCGGGCTCGACATCGGCGTCCTGCTCGGCAGCTCGGTGCTCGTCGAAACGGTGTTCGACATCCCCGGGATCGGGCGGCTCAACTACGACGCGATCACGCACTCGGACTTCCCGATCGTTCAGGGGACGGTGCTGCTCGCCGCCCTGTTCATCATCGTCGCCAACATACTCGTCGATATCGCCTACGCCTACCTCGATCCAAGGGTGCGCTACTCGTGAGCGTCGCGCCGCATCAGCCGTTGCTGCGGGTCGAGGACCTGCACGTCGAGTTCTCGACCGAAGACGGGGTCGTGCATGCGGTCGACGGGATCACCTACCAGGTGGAGCGCGGGCGGACGCTCGGGATCGTGGGAGAGTCGGGCTCGGGCAAGACGGTGGCCTCGATGACGACGCTTGGCCTCACCCGCAGCCAGGGCGCGCAAATCTCCGGGCGCATCCTGTTCGAGGGCCGCGACCTGGTGGCGCTCTCCGACGGCGAGCTGCGCGCGATCAGAGGCAACGAGATCGCGATGATCTTCCAGGACCCACTGTCCTCGCTGCATCCTTTCTACAAGGTCGGATATCAGCTCATCGAGGCCATTCGGGCCCACCGGGACGTCACGAAGGCGCAGGCGCGGGCGCGCGCCGTCGAGCTCCTCGGCCTGGTCGGGATCCCCGACCCCTCACGGCGCGTGGACGATTACCCGCACGAGTTCTCCGGCGGGATGCGCCAGCGCGCGATGATCGCGATGGGCCTCGCCAACGAGCCCAAGCTGCTGATCGCCGATGAGCCGACGACCGCGCTCGACGTCACCGTCCAGGCGCAGATCCTCGCTTTGCTCGAACGCCTGCAGCGCGAGCTCGGGATGGCGATCGTGATCATCACGCACGATCTCGGCGTGGTCGCGGAGATGGCCGACGACGTCGCCGTCATGTACGCGGGGCGGATCGTCGAGACGGCCCCGGCCGAGATCGTCTTCGGCGGCCCGGAGCATCCATACACGTGGGGCCTCTTGAAGTCGATCCCGACGCTCGGAGGCTCGCGCGAGGATGACCTGGTGCCGATCCCGGGCACGCCTCCGAGCCTGATCAACCGGCCGTCGGGCTGTCACTTCCATCCGCGCTGCCCGTATGCGCAGCCCGACCATGCCCGTATCGACCCGCCGCTGCAGGCGGTGCCAGGCGAGCCGACCCACCACGTCGCGTGCCTGCTCGAAGCTGACGTGCGCAGGCGTCTGTGGGCGGAGCTGCGCGCGGGGCGGCTGCCCGACGAGGCGCTAGCGGCGGCAGGCCTGCCGGGGGAGCCATCGTGAGCGCGCGCGCCGGTCCTGAGCCCTCGCCGTTCGGGGACGAGCGCGCCGCCGGGTCCCCGGCCCCGACCGCGGCTGCTGGCGTGGGAGAGCCGCTCGTGCAGGTGCGCGATCTCGTCAAGCACTTCCCGATCACGCGCGGGATCGTCATCCGGCGCAAGATCGGCGCGGTCAGGGCGGTCGACGGGGTGAGCTTGGAGGTCCAACGTGGCGAGACGCTTGGAATCGTCGGCGAGACGGGCTGCGGGAAGAGCACAACCGCGAGGCTGATCGTGCGGCTTCTCGACGCCACCGCCGGTGAGGTGCGCTTCGACGGGGAGGACATCACCACTGTGAAGGGAGCCCGGCTGAAGGCGGTAAGGCGGGAGATGCAGATGATCTTCCAAGACCCCTACTCGTCGCTGAATCCCCGCAAGACCGTCGGCTCGATCATCGGCGAGCCGTTCGCAGTTCATGGCCTGGAGCGGGACAAGGCAGGGCGCAAACGCGCCGTTCAGGAGCTGATGGAGACCGTCGGGTTGAACCCCGAGCACTACAACCGCTACCCGCACGAGTTCTCCGGCGGCCAGCGCCAGCGGATCGGCGTCGCGCGGGCGCTCGCTCTGAAGCCGAAGTTGCTGATCGCCGACGAGCCCGTCTCGGCGCTCGATGTCTCGATCCAGGCGCAGGTGCTGAACCTGCTGCGCGATCTCCAACGCCAATTCGGACTTACGGTTGTGTTCATCGCCCACGACCTGTCGGTCGTCCGCCACATGTGCGACCGCGTCGCCGTGATGTATCTCGGCAAGATCGTCGAGATCGGCAGCGGCGACGCGCTCTATGGCTTCCCCCGCCATCCCTACACCGGCGCACTGCTCTCGGCGGTACCGGTCGCCGACCCCGATGCGCCGAAGCGCGAGCGGGGGCTGCTCACGGGCGACGTCCCCAGCCCGGCGAACCCGCCCAGCGCGTGTCGCTTTCACACACGCTGCCCAAAGGCGCAGGCGCTCTGCTCCGAGCAGGAGCCAATGCTCGAGGACAAGGGATCGGGAACGCGTGTCGCCTGCCATTACCCGCTCACCCGCGAGGAGGTCGCCGAGATCGGCGTACGATCTGCGCGATGAGCACCGAGCGATCGGAGATCGGCCAGCCGGCCGCCGAGGCGCAGGAGCTTCTGCGGCGGATGATCCGCTTCAACACGGTCAACCCGCCCGGCAACGAGCGCCCGGCGCAGGAGTTCCTGGCCGAGCACCTGACGGCAGCCGGCTTTCAGTGCGAGCTGCTCGGCGCCGAGCCCGCCCGCCCCAACCTGCTCGCAAGGCTTCCCGCTGCCGGATCAACCACGGCCGACTCCGCCGTGGATGGCGGGTCGGGAACGCCGTCGCCCGTCTCGCGCGGCAACGGCGGTGCTACCGGCGCCACGCTCTGTTATCTCGGCCACGTCGACACCGTGCTCGCCGATCCGGCCGAGTGGACGCATGATCCCTGGTCGGGGGATCTCGCAGACGGCTTTCTCTGGGGCCGCGGAGCGCTGGACATGAAGTCGCAGGTCGCGGCCGAGGTCGCCGCTGCCGCGTCGCTGGCGCGCTCGGGCTGGCGTCCGGCCGCCGGCGAGCTGCTTATCGCGGCGGTCGTCGACGAGGAGACCGGGGGTGAACTGGGGGCGCAGTGGCTCACGCAGACCCACCCGGAGAAGGTCCGCTGCGACCTGCTCGTCAACGAGGGCGGAGGCGCCGTGTTCGAGTACTCCGGGCGACGCTGCTACGGAGTGTGCTGCGCCGAGAAGGGCGTGTTCCGCTTCACGGTGACGACCGACGGCATCGCCGGGCACGCGTCGATGCCGGGCATGGGCGACAACGCGCTGCTGAAGATGGCGCCGGTGCTCGAGCGTCTCGCCGCGCGCCAGCCCGCTTATCAGTTGACCAGCGAGCCGCAGGCCCTCTTGCGCGGGATCGGCGAGGATCCCGAGGACCCGGTCGGGTCGATTGCCCACCTGCGCTCCGTCGACCCCCGCCTGGCCACGATGTTCGAGCCGATGCTCGGCGTCACGTTCACGCCCACGCGGATCAAGGCGTCGGAGAAGATAAACGTGATCCCCAGCCACGCCGAGCTGCGGGTCGACTGCCGCGTCCCTCCCGGGCTCGGCGAGCAGGACGTGCGCCAGGGGATCGCCGAAGTGCTGGGGGAGGACGGGTTTCGAATCGACTTCACCGAGCGCGTCGTCGGCAACCGCTCGCCGATGCGCTCAGCGCTGATGGACACGATCACCCGGTGGATCGGCGAGCGCGATCCGGGCGCCGAGGTGCTGCCGGTGATCCTGCCGGGCTTCACCGACTCGCGCCACTTCCGGGAGGCCTTTCCCGACTGCGTGGCCTACGGCTTCTTCCCGCAGCGCCACCAGTCGCTGATGCAAACCGCGCCGTTGATCCACTCGGCAGACGAGCGAATCGACGTGCGCGACCTGCAGTTCGCGACCGAATTCTTCCGCGATCTCGCGGTTCGCGTCCTCGGCTGAGAGCGATCCGCAAGGAATCTCTCGCAAAAAGCTCCCCGACGCGCCATACTTCGAACATGCCAAGGATGGCAGAACTCTTGGAGAGGGTGAACGGGGTGGTCACGGAGGCGGTGCGCGGCGTCTTGCTGGCGCCGCCGTCGCGACTGGCGCACGCGCTGCTCGCGCAGGCACAGAGTCCGGTCTCCTCCGCGGCGCGCGTGGCGCCCGTGCCGGCTGCGGCGGGCCTCTCGATCTCCCAGCAGATCCAGAACTGGGCGCTGCAGTGGGAGCCGGTCCTGATGATCGTGTTCTTCTCCGCGCTGCTGTTCGTGCTGTGGCGCACCCTGAAGGTGATGCCACGTGTCAAGCCGCAGCAGATCAAGCCGGCATCGAAACAGGCGGTGACCTTCGCGGACATCGCCGGCGTGGACGAGGCGAAGGCCGAGCTGCAGGAGATCGTCGAGTTCCTGCGCGATCCAAAGCCATTTCAGAAGCTCGGGGCGAAAGTTCCCAAGGGCGTCCTGCTGCACGGGCCGCCGGGCACCGGCAAGACGCTGCTGGCGAAGGCGGTCGCGCACGAGTCCGGCGCGCAGTTCTTCGCCCAGTCGGCGGCCTCGTTCGTCGAGATGTTCGCCGGCCTCGGCGCCGCGCGCATTCGCCGGCTGTTCGCCGTTGCGCGCAAGCACGAACCGGCGATCATCTTCATCGATGAGCTCGATGCCGTCGGTGGGCGGCGCGGCTCGGATATCTCCGGCGAGAAGGACCAGACGCTCAACCAGCTGCTCGTCGAGATGGACGGCTTCGCGGGCAGCGGCCGCGTCGTCGTGATCGCGGCGTCGAACCTGCTGGAGAAGCTCGACCCGGCGCTTTTGCGGCCCGGGCGCTTCGATCGCCAGGTGTTCGTCGTGCCGCCCGACGTCAGGGGCCGCGAAGGCGTGCTCGCGGTGCACACCCGCGACAAGCCGCTGCAGGACGTCGACCTGTCGCTGGTGGCTCAGCAGACGAGCGGGTTGACCGGCGCGGACCTGGCGAACATCTGCAACGAGGCCGCGATCTTCGCCACGCGACGCGGCGGTGAGGCGATCGTGATCGCCGACTTCGACGCGGCGATCGAGCGCGTGATCGCGGGCGTGCAGTCGCGGCGCGTGCTGAACGCAAACGAGAAGCGGATAGTCGCATTCCACGAGGCCGGCCACGCGCTGTGCGGCGAGCTGCTCCCGACGGTCGATCGCGTGCACCGGATCTCGATCGTCCCGCGCGGGCGCTCGCTCGGCTACACGCTGAACCTGCCGGCCGAGGATCGCTACCTGAAGACGCGCGAGGAGCTGCTCGACTACATGACGGTGCTGCTCGGCGGGCGCGTGGCCGAGCAGGTCGTCTTTGGCGCGATCACGACAGGAGCTTCCGATGACCTCAAGCGCGTCGCCGACATCGCCCACTCGATGGTGCACGACTATGCGATGGGCACCGCCGCTGTCGGCCGCTCTCCCGACGGGGACGTGCGGCTGTCGGAGACGACGCTGCGGATCCGCGACGAGGAGCGCCAGGACTTGATCGAGGAGGCACGACGCGCCGCGCAGAAGATGATCGTCTCTCACCGCCGCCATCTCGACGCGCTCGCGGCCGAGCTGCTCGAGCGCGAGGTTCTGGAGCGCGATGCGATCGAACGGATCATGACCGGTGTGCCGCGCCTGGAGCGCGCGCCCGGGGTGGGCCTGCGCGTTGTCGCGGCCGCGTCCGCGACCGATGTGATCGTGACCGAGTCCGCCCGCGTCCCGACGGAGTGAGCCAGCGGGCGTGGCCCGCGAGTCGAATGGGGGCGCCCGCAGGCGCACGCCCGCCCCCTTATAGACTGGCCGGGTGTTCAACCGCATCGATCACATCGGCGTGGCCGTCGAGCAGATCGAGCCGACGCTCGAGCTGTACCGCGACCACTTGCAGATGCGCGTCGCCCACCGCGAGGTCGTACACGAGCAGGGCGTTGAGGCGGTGCTCTTGGACGTCGGCGAGAACCACGTGGAGCTGCTGGCGCCCTTGGGGGCGGACACACCGGTGGGGAAGTTCCTGGCCAAGAAAGGGCCCGGCCTGCATCACGTCGCCTATCAGGTGAAGGACATCGAGGAGACTCTCGGCGCGCTGAAGCGCGCGGGGCTCGAGCTGATCGACGAGCACGCGCGCGCGGGCATCCGCGGCTCGCGTGTGGCGTTCATGCACCCGCGCGGAACCGAGGGAGTGCTTACCGAGATCGTCCAACCGGCGGCGGGCTTGGAGGGTCACTGATGGCGTCCGCTACGCGACGCATCGGAATCGGCTTCCAAGGCGGCCAGGTGCTGGCGCTGCGGGTCACCGACGAGCAGCTGAAGACTCTAAACAAGGCGCTCGGCGGCGATGGCTGGCACGAGATCGACAGCGACGAGGGGCCGGTCCGCCTCGACCTCACCCAGGTGGCGTACGTTCGCTCAGAGAGCGACGATCTGCACGTCGGCTTCGGCGCGTAGCGGCTTGCGCTCGCTGGACGAGTGGCTGCTGCGCGCGGCGCGTACCGGCTGGCACTCCCCGCGCGCCGATCGCGCCGTGGCGCGATTCTCGCGACTTGGCGAGCACGGCTGGGTGTGGCTCGCGCTCGGCGCGATCGGCCGGCGCGTCGACCGACCGCGGCGAGGGCTCTGGCGAAGCGCGACGCGGACGGTGGCTCGCGCCTATTTGGCGAACACCGCGATCAAGCTGATCGTCCGCCGGCGTCGGCCGATGCTCGCGGACCTGCCCGCGCTGACGGACACCCGAACCGCCCTCAGCTTCCCCAGCGCCCACGCGGCGACGTCGTTCGCCGGCGCGGTCTCCTACTCGCGCCTCGGCCTTCCGGCGATCCCGCTGTATGCGCTGGCGGCGAGCCTGTCGGCCTCGCGGCTGTACCTGGGGGTGCATCACCCATCGGACGTCCTTGCCGGCGCGCTGCTCGGCGCGGCGGTGGGGCGGCGCTTCACGCACGGCTTGGACGACCGCGCGCAGGAGCCGCTGTGAGCACGAGGATCGGGATCGTGGGGATGCCCAACGCGGGCAAGTCCTCGCTCTTCAACGCTCTCACCAAAGCCGGGGCCGAGGCGGCCAACTACCCGTTCACGACGATCGAGCCAAACGTCGCCGTCGTGCCCGTCCGCGACGAGCGCCTGGATGAGGTCGCGCGCACGGTCGGCGCGTCGGAGATCGTGTGGGACACGATCGACTTCCACGACATCGCCGGCCTGGTGGCGGGCGCGCACCAGGGGGAGGGCTTGGGGAACCGCTTCCTCGCGAACATCCGCGAGACCGACGCGATCGTCCACGTCGTGCGCGCGCACGGCGATGAGAACGTGATCCACCCCGAGGGTCGCGTCGACCCCCTCAAGGACGTCGAGACGATCGAGACCGAGCTCGTGCTCGCCGACCTCGAGCAGGCCGAGCGGCGCTTGGAGCGCGTGGCCAGGCAGGCGAGGGGCGGCGACCGCGTCGCGGTCGCCGAGGAGGGCTGGCTGGGAGCGGTGATCGATGCGCTGGCCGCTGGTCGCCCGGCGCGCGGCGTCCCGGTTCCGGTGCAGGCGCCGAGCGCCGCCCGCGATCTCGGCTCGCTCACGACCAAGCCTGTGCTGTTCGTGGCCAACGTCGATGAGGGCTCCGATGAGATCCCCGCAGAGATCGCCGAGCACGCGGCGGCCCAAGGCGCGGGCGCGGTGGCGGTCTCCTCGCGCATCGAGTCGGAGCTGGGCGAGCTCGAGGAGGACGAAGCGAGCGCGATGCGCACGGAGCTCGGCGTGAGCGAGTCGGGCCTGGAGCGGGTCGTGCGCGAGGCGTTCGCGCTGCTGCACCTGATCGCGTTCTTCACCGCCGGCGAGGCCAAGCCCGCGCAGTCATGGCATCTGCGCGATGGCCTCACCGCGTGGCACGCGGCCGGGGAGATCCACTCGGACATCCAGAGGGGATTCGTGCGCGCCGAGGTCATCGGCTGGCGCGAGCTGGTGGACGCCGGCGGCTACGCGCGCGCGCGCGACCGCGGCACGCTGCGCCTCGAGGGCCGCGACTACGTGATGGCGGATGGCGATGTGATCACCGTCAAGTTCACTCCGTAGGTCAGCCGGCCTCACGCCCCGGCCATCTTCTCCAGCCGCTCGGCCAGGCGCCTCATGCCCAGCTCGCGTGCGGCGAGCGCGCCGGCGGCGAAGTCCGTCTTGCGGTCCGCTGGCCGTTGCACGTCGATCAGTTGCATTGTCGCGATCTGCTTGAACGTCCGCAGCAGCTCTTCGTTCTCCCGTAGCGAAGCCGCGGTTCGCGGACGCATCGCGCCGTCGCCGCGCCGGACGAGCTCTGCGAGCGTTTGCGCCGCCTGCAGCGCCCCCTCCAGCGAGCCGTATCGGCGCAGCAGCTCGGCCGCAGTCTTCGCGCCGATCCCGGGCGCGCCGGGCAGCCCGTCCGAGGGGTCGCCGCGCAAGGCGATGAAGTCGGGCACGAGCTCTGGATCGACGCCGTAGCGCTCGCGCACACCCGCCGGGCCGATCTCGCCCGGATCGCTGCCCTTGCGCAGCTCGAGCACCGCCACGTGGTCGCTCACTGCCGCGAACAGGTCGCGGTCTCCGGTCACCAGCTGGGCGTCTCCGCCGTCCGCCTCCTCGATGCGGGCAAAGGAGAACATCACGTCGTCGGCCTCGAGCGTCTCGCTCGCGCTCACGATCCAGCCAAGGCTCCCAAGCAGGGCCGGAGCCTTTGCCCATTGCTCTGCAAGCGCCACCGGCATCGGATCGCGATGGGCGTGATAGGCCGGGTAGAGCGCGACGCGATAGGCCGCCTGCTCGGCGCCCATGCACGCCACCACGCAACGAGGACGGCGCGCCGGAAGGCGCGCATCTATCAATCCCAAAAGGACGTTGACCGTGCCGAGCAGCGCGTTGACGGGACGTCCCTCGCCGTCGACTATCGAGGAGGGCAGGGCGAAGTAGGAGCGGTACAGCAGCCAGGGGATGTCGGCGATCAGCAGCGGGGCGGGCGCGGGCACGCGTTCAGCGTACGGCGCGCGCTAGCCGGCCGCGGATCCGCCGGCGGCGTTCGCTTCGCCGCCGCCCGGCGCCTGGGCGCCGCCCTGCGGGCCCGTGGGGGCCGGTTCGGCTTCGGCCGGCGGGCTCGTCGCCGGGGACTGCCCGCTTCGGTCCGGCTCGGGCGTGATCGTCTGCCCGTTGCCCACGCTGAAGTACGCCCAGCTGTCATACAGCCCGAGTCGGGCCGCGAGTTCGGGGCCGCTCACGAGCGTGCGCCCTCGAGAGCCGAGCACGTACGCGGAGACGATGCGCGGAGAGAACCCCCGTCTCAGCACTTCTATGCCGCGAAGAGATCCGCGCACGAGGCCGCCCAGGCGCGCCGCCGCCGAGGCGAAGCTGATCGTGAGCCTCCAGCTGTGCAGCGGCCCGCGATCGAGCGGATCGAGCACCCCCCGCAGCCATGGCTCGGGCTGGGCGCCCGGGAAGGCGTTCTCGACGTTCTCGGTGCGCCCGCCGGAGCTCGCGAAGAAGTAGGTGATCGCCGGTCGGCCTTGATAGGTCAGTATCTCACCGGCCGTCGCCGCGATCGCGGCATCTGTCTGCGGCGTCTCGGCGGCCACGCCGCGATAGACCTGCGAGCGCGTGTCCGCGTACACGTCGAACCTCGAGCCCCCTGCGTGCGCGGTTAGCGCATAGGTGCGACTCGCCACGGCCTGCGCCTCGAGCGCGGCGAGCGGCCAGCTGGCGGGCATCTCGGCTGAGACCACCCCGCGCACGTAGGTCTCGAGCGCGATCTGGTGGACCTTGGCCCCCAGCAGCACGCGCACGCGCGACCCCGCCGGCGCCTGCGCGATCGCGGTGCCCGTGTAGTAGTGGGATAGGATCGCGCGGTACGAGGAGCCGTGTTCGGCGTAGCCGAGCGCGCCCTCCTGGCTCATGCCCACGCCGTGCCCGTCCCCGGCGCCGGCGATCACGAGGTTGGACGCACGCGCGGTGCCGCCCCAGCAAATCAGGACCGCGACGGTCGCGGCCAAGATCGGCGGGCAGATGTGAAGGCGGTGATAGGTTGATCTGATGGTGAGCATCCGTGCTCGGTCGCGCTCGGACAGGGGAGGGAGCCGGCCTCTGTCCGATCCCAATCTCCTTGACCCCTCTTCGATCGGACCGATGTCTCAGCGCCCTGAGTCCAACGCCGCGAGGACGGCCGATCGTTGGATGCGCCGGCGAGCGGACCGTGTGGTCGGGCGCCCGAGCGCCAATCGACGCGAGAGCGACGGGGACACGCGCGATCGGCTGCTCGGTGTCTAGCTCAGGCCACGCGCGAGCGGCGTCCTCGGGCGATGAACGGGCCGTGCTGGAGAAGGTTCCCACCACGCTGTACATCGGTGGGGACTGGCGTGAGGCGACGGGCGCAGGCACGCTGACCGTCGAGGACCCCGCGACGGAGGAGCCGCTCGTCGATGTCGCAGACGGCCAGGTGCAGGATGCGTTGGCGGCGCTGGCGGCGGCGGCGGAGAAGCAGGCCGAGTGGGCTGCGACGGCGCCGCGCGATCGCGGTGAGATCCTGCGGCGGGCCTACGAGGCGATCGTCGCGCGGACCGACGAGCTCGCGCTGCTGATGACGCTCGAGATGGGCAAGTCGGTGGCCGAGTCGCGGGCGGAGATCGCATATGCGGCTGAGTTCTTCCGCTGGTTCTCAGAGGAGGCCGTGCGCATACACGGCCGCTACATGGTCAACACGACCGGAAGCGGGCGCATCCTCACGATGCGCCAGCCGGTCGGACCGTGCGTGTTCGTGACGCCGTGGAACTTCCCGACGGCGATGGGCACGCGCAAGATCGCGCCGGCGATCGCAGCCGGGTGCACGATGGTCGTAAAGCCTGCCCAGCAGACGCCCCTGTCGATGCTCGCGCTGGCGGAGATCCTCGAGCAGGCCGGGCTGCCCGGCGGCGTGCTGAACGTGATCACCGCCAAGCGCTCGGGCGCCGTGATCGAGCCGCTCCTGAAGGACCCGCGCACGCGCAAGCTGTCGTTCACCGGCTCGACCGAGGTCGGGCGCAAGCTGATCGAACAGTCGGCCGGGCAGGTGCTGCGGGTGTCGATGGAGCTCGGTGGCAACGCGCCGTTCGTGGTATTCGAGGACGCCGACCTCAACGCGGCGCTTGACGGCGCGATGCTGGCAAAGATGCGCAACGTCGGAGAGGCGTGCACGGCGGCAAACCGCTTCCACGTGCACGAGTCCGTCGCCGAGGAGTTCGCGCGCCGCCTGGCCGAGCGGATGAGGGCCCTCAAGGTCGGGCGCGGCACCGAGACGGGAACGGACGTGGGGCCGCTGATCGACGAGGACCAGCGGACGAAGGTGGCCGAGCTGGTCACCGACGCGACCGACCGCGGCGCGCGCGTGCTCCTCGGCGGCGAGCGTATGAACGGCCGTGGCTACTTCTTTGCGCCGACCGTCCTCGCCGACGTCCCCGCTGACGCGCGCCTGCTGGGCGAGGAGATCTTCGGGCCCGTCGCCCCGGTCGCGACCTTCTCCTCCGACGCCGAGGCCCTGGACGCGGCGAACCGCACGGAGTACGGGCTCGTGGCCTACGTCTACACGCGCGACCTCGCCCGCGCGTTCCACGTCTGTGAGGGGATCGAAACGGGAATGGTCGGCCTGAACCAGGGAGTCGTATCCAATCCCGCCGCGCCATTCGGCGGTGTCAAGCAGTCCGGCTTCGGCCGCGAGGGAGGCTTCGAGGGAATCGGCGAGTATCTGGAGACGAAGTACGTGGCGATCGGGGTGTGAGGGGGAACCGGCCGTCTCATCCCGCGTGCGGAGGAAGATCGCCGCGATCCACCCCGCACGGAGGCTCGCGAGCGCAGCGCACGAGCCTCCGTCACTCGATGTTGACCCTCAGCTCGGGTTCGCCTACCGCCCCGTCATCACCGTGTCCTCGTCTGAGTACGCGGGCGCGCAGGAGCACAAGAGCACGAGCGGATCGGAGCCCGTGTTCCACAGCTTGTGCGGCGTGCCGGACGGGATCACAACGCAATCACCGGCGCGCACGGCGGCCTCATCCGCGCCCAGTCGCATCCGTCCGGCGCCCGCCGTGAAGTAGTACAGCTCCTCGGAGCGCGGGTGGTAGTGCTCGGCCGTCTCGCCACCCGCGGGTAGCGCTGCCTCGGCGAGACTCTGGTTGCGGGCGTCGGTCCACGCGGGCCCGGCGAGCTCGCGAATCGTCGACCCGTCGAGCGTCGTGAACGAGTCGAGGTCAGCGAGATTCGCGATCTGCATCCCGATGGGCTCACGATACCGGCGCGCGCTGATCGTGGGCAAGCCGCGACAATCAATGGCGATGCGCACCAGTGCAACGATCACGGTGGCGTCGGCGAGGAGCGGTGAGCGTTGGCGGCTCCCGACGGCCGTGCGCTCGCGAGTGGCCTGGCGCGAGATCGTCGTCTGCGGAGTCGTTCTGGGTCTGCTCACGATCGTGATGTGCGCGGTGCATATCGCCCACGGCGGCTTCTATTACGACGACTGGAGCGTGCTCGAGCTCGGCCGGTTCCCGCCGGCGGGCGGCCTCCTGCACGATCTTTGGCTCTACTACGGCCAGCGCCCCGGTCAGGTTCTGTACTACGACACGCTCGACCGGGCGTTGGGCACGCACGGGTCGCTCCGACTGGCGCTCGCCGCCGTGATGGTGCTGATCGAGGCCACGTGCCTGAATGTCCTTCTGCGCCGGGTAGGTCTCGCTGCGCGCGATGCGATCGCGATCGCTGCCCTTTCGCTCACCTTTCCCTTCAGCGACAGCGTCTGGCTGTGGGGGATCCTTTCGCTCACGAGCCTCGCGATAGCGGTGTCGCTGCTCGGCGTGATCCTCGCGCTGCGCGCGTTTGAGAGCTCGGGGCCACGAGCGCTTGCGCTGCACGCGGCCTCGCTCCTGCTCTATGCCGTCGGGATCCTGAGCTATGAGGTATTCGCAGTCGCCGGCTGCCTGGCAGGGCTTCTGTACGTGCGCGCCGTCGGCTTTCGCCGCGCGCGCGCGCGCTGGGCGCTCGACGTCGTCACGATCGCAACCACGCTTGCGTTCGCTCGGGCGGTGCTGCCGATCGACATCGCCACGCCGTCGCGGACGCAGTCGCTCGCGGGCATGGTCGCCCATGTGGGCCTGCTCGCGGGCTCGGGAGCGCGGCTGGCGGGGGCTTCGTTGCTGCCCTTCGGCGACGTCAGCCCGTGGATCGGCGCCGGGTTGCTCGCGGCGGTGCTCGCAGCGGCAGTCGCTCTGCGTCAGCGCTTGGCGAACGGCGACGCGTTGCGTGCGGAGCTTGGCGGCTGGCTCGCGATCGCCGGGGCCGGCGCGGTCCTCGCCGTCGCGGCGTGGACGGTATATGTCCCGGCTCCAGCTCACTACTCGCCGACCGCGGCCGGGACCGTCAACCGCATGAACGCCTTGGCCGCGATCGGCATCGTTATCGCCGTCTACTCATGTCTGGTCCTGTCGGTGAGCATGGTCGGGCGGCTGCTGCGATTTCCCAGAGCTGCCGTCGCCCTGGGAGCGGCGGCGGCGGCGGTCGCGCTGGGGGTGGCTTATCTCGGGCGGACGGCAGCCGATACGCGCGCATGGGACGCCGCGGCGGCGGATCAGCATCGGTTGCTCGCGGATCTGCATTCAGCGCTGCCGCGGATGGCGCCGACGACGATCGTATACGCGTTCGACGCGCCGCTGGCCGTCGGTCCGGGTATTCCCGTTCTCAACACGACGCTCGATCTCACGAGCGCGATGCGGATCACCTACTCGAGCCCCAAGCTCGTCGGGGTTCCGGTCGCCGGGGCCGCGAGCGTCGCGTGTGGCCGCCGGGGCCCGCTCGCCGCCGGGGTCGGCGGCTCCTACGGGGATTCCTATCTGGTCGACGTCGGCGCTCGGCAAGCTGTCCGTCTGAGCGGTCGCGAGCAGTGCTCCGATCACGGCGGGGCGCCCGGAGCCCGTGAGAGTGGCCTCGGCGAGCGCCTGCTCGTGAGCAATCCCGACCGGAGCCACGGATAGAGTGCCCGCCGCAATGCGCGTTCGTCTCCCGCTCCCCGCCGTTTCGGCGCTCGGGCCAGTGCTTCTCGCCGGCCTGCTCGGCGGCTGTGGCGGCTCGTCCTCGGGCAACGGCGTCGCGGCCAAGGCGCCGACGGACATCGTCGCCGCGGCGAAGGTCGCTGCCGAGGGGGCCAGCTCCGTGCACGTCTCGGGCTCGATCGTCAGCGGTGGCTTGCCGATCACGCTCGACATGGACCTCCTCGCCGGCAAGGGAGGTCGCGGGCAGCTCACGGAGAACGGTCTCGGATTCGAATTGATCCAGACGGGCGGGACGGTCTACATCAAAGGAACCCCGGCGTTCTATCGCCACATCGGCGGAACGGCCGCGGCCCAGCTGCTCCAGGGCAAGTGGCTGAAGGCACCGACGACGAGCAAGGAATTCGCCTCGATCGCCTCGCTCACCGATCTGCACCAACTCGTAGACACGACTCTGACGAATCACGGAACGCTGGCAAAGGGAGCTACGACGACGGTCGACGGCCAGAAGGTCGTCGGCGTGACCGACACCGCAAAAGACGGAACGCTATATGTGGCCGAAGCCGGCCAGCCGTATCCGATCGAGATCACGAAAAGCGGTGCTGGCGGCGGCACGATCACGTTCGATCGATGGAACGAGTCGGTCGCGCTTGCGGCGCCGGCGAACGCGATCGACATAACCCAGTTGCAGTCCGGTCACTAGGACCTACTCGTCTATGCGTCTAGTGCGTTAAAGCCCGCTCAAGGGCCTGGTGGCGGGGGCCGAACGCAAATCTGGATACGGACGTGAGCGTTCAAGTGAGCGGAGTTACCCAAGTCAGCTTTCGGCGGCCCACCCGACGTGGGGTGGGCGGCCAACGCCCGGCAGGCGCGGTGCGCGGCACCCGGAGCTCTGGGTCCGACGGCGGGGGTAAGCTCGACCGCGTGGGAAGTCCTGCCCGAGAGATGCACTCCACGTCCGGCCCGCCGCATCACGGCGATCGGGCGAGCGAGGTCTCAGCGTTGCGGTGGGCGCCTTGGCTCGCGGTGGCTGTAGCCGCCGCGGTGGGTGCGGTGGTGGCCGGAGCATCGCTGCTCACCGCTGTCTGCGTGGTTGTGCTGGGCTGTGCCGGAACGCTGCTCGGTTGGCGCTTCGGAGAAAGCCGGCGGATCGCGCTGCGAGAGGAGATCGAGGGTCGCTCCACGGAGCTCAAACGCGCCCTGTCGGAGCTTGAGATTGCGCAGGCCGAGACCGTGCGACGGCTGTCGATGGCGGTCGAGTTCAGGGACGAGGACACGGGCGCCCACATCGAGCGGATCGGACGCTTCTCTACGTTGCTGGCCGAGCAGATCGGCATGGACCCGGACTTCTGCGCGCGGCTCAATCATGCGGCTCCGCTACACGATGTAGGCAAGGTGGCGATCCCCGACGCGATCCTGCTGAAGCCAGGCCCGCTGACGCCGCAGGAGCGGGCGATCGTGGAGACCCACGCCGAGGAGGGCCACAGGCTCGTGCGCGGATCCTCATCCTCAATTCTCGACCTCGCGGCTACGATCGCGCTCTCACACCAGGAGAAGTGGGACGGCACCGGCTACCCGCGCGGGTTGGCCGGCGAGGGAATCCCGATCGAGGGCCGGATCGTGGCAATCGCCGACGTGTTCGACGCGCTCACGAGCGATCGCGTGTATCGCAAGGCATTCTCGGTCGAGGAGGCGGTGCAGATGATGCGCGACCAGCGCGGTCATCACTTTGACCCTGTGCTCCTCGACGCGTTCATGGAAGTGCTCGGCCGATCGGGGCCCGACGCGCGCGACCAGGTGAGGGCCGATCCATTGGCGCTTGCGGAGAGCACCCTCGGGACGTATGCCGCCGCGCTCGAGCGCGGGGATGCGGAGATGGCCGAGGGCGCTATCGCCACGGCGATCGAGGACGGAATTCCGCCGACGACGCTTCACGGCGAGGTCATTGCGCCGGCGCTGCGACGAGTCGATGAGCTGTGGGAGGCCGAGGAAATCGACATCGACCGCAAGCAGCTCGCGACCGTCATAACGCGCCGAGTGCTCGCGACCCTGCTCCGGTACATGCTCGCCGGCACCGAGGCGACGCGCGAGCGCGTGCTCGTGGTTGGCCTCGAAGGCGACGAGCATGCGCTTGAGCTGCAAATGATGCATGACCAGCTTGCCGCTGCTGGGTTCAGGACCACTCTTGACACCGACCAGTCCGCAGAGGGCTTTCACGGGGCCGTTGAGGCGCGATCTCCGGACGTGATCCTCCTCGGGGACACGGCGCCCGTTTCCTCCGAGGAGTTGGAGATCGTGGTGCGGGACCTGCGCGCAAGCCACGCCGATATCCCGATCGTGCTCGGAGGGCCGGCGGCGGGTGGGGGCGTCCCGCGCGATCGTCGCGGCATGAGAGTGCTCGAGCGAATCGACGAGTCGGTCGAAGCAGTCGAGGAGCTGCTCGCCGCTCGCACGCCGGCCGCGTCAATCTAGGCCGCGTCACTATAGATTCCAAGGCGTGACCTCCAGCGCGATCGTGACCGGCGGCGCCGGCTTCATCGGCTCACACGTCGTAGACGCGCTGCTCGCAGAGGGCTACGAGGTCACGGTGATCGACGATCTCTCCTCGGGCGACGCCGCCCGCGTGGCCGCAGCGGCGGAGCTGCGCGAGTTGGACGTCGCCGAGTTCGCGGCGCTTGACGCCGTCGTGCAGGAGATTGCGCCGCGCGCGATCTTTCACCTTGCCGCGCAGGCGAGCGTCATCGCCTCGGTGGAGGATCCGGGGCGCGACTGCGAGGTCAACGTGAAGGGAACGCTGAACGTCGTCGAGGCGGCTGGCAGGTGCGGCGCATCGGTCGTGTTCACCTCAACCGGGGGCGCGCTGTACGGCGACGAGGCGCCGAGGCCCACGCGCGAGGATCAGATCCCGGCACCGCTCTCCCCGTACGGCGCCTCCAAGTGGGCGGCGGAGGCATACGTCAAGACGTGGTCGCTCTCCTCGGGCATCCCCCACGCGGTGTGCAGGCTGGGGAACGTCTACGGCCCGCGCCAGAGTCCCCATGGCGAGGCCGGAGTCGTCGCGATATTCGCCCACCATCTGTACACCGGACGAGCGCCGAAGCTGTTCGGGCACGGCAAGCCGACGCGCGACTACGTGTACGTCGCCGACGTCGTGGGCGCGCTGCTGGATGCGGTCGGGAAGTCGGGCACCTACAACATCGCCACGGGCGTCGAAACGGACGTGATGGGCGTATGGAGCGAGCTGCGCAAGGTGGCCGAGCAATCAGGCACGAGCCCCGGCGTCGGCGAGCTCGAGCCCGAGCTCGCCGACCTGCGACCGGGCGAGCTCAGGCAGAGCTGTCTGGATGTCGCTCTGGCCGAGCAGGAGCTCGGCTGGCGCCCAAAGGTGGCGATCGCCGATGGCCTGCGCCTGACCTATGAGGCGCTCGCGGAGGAGTTTCAGCAGCGATAGAGCGGCCGGGCACGCTCTCGCGTTGAGCGAGGTCGCGAGGCTGCAATTCATGGCGCAGGAATTGGGGGCCGGCGCCGGTTTGTCGAGTGAGAGGTGTGAGGTATGCCCGCACCGCCCTATGCACCGCGTTGACGCCGATCGCCCTGCTCGTCGGCACGGCGGTGGCGGCGCAGGCGAGTACGGCACACCCGCCGGTGTCGGGCGGAGCGCAGGCGACATCGGCGTTGCTCACGGGCGGCAGCGAATACGGTGTTGCCACCAGGGTTGCCAGCGCGCAGCGGCCCGTCGTCAGCGAGCTGAGCGTCCCGAGCTCGGCAACGGCCGGGCTACCGCCGCGGGTCACGCTGCAGATCGACGAGCCGGGAGTGGGAACGGTGCGCGTGCGCGTGACCGTGACCGACCTCTCCACGCGCAGGCCGGTGATCGTCGTGGACCTCGGCTGGGTGCACACCGGCCGGGCGCTAACGGTGAGCTGGCCGCGTACTGCGAGGCTCAAGCCAGGCAGCTACCACGTGAGCCTCGTGGCACACGACCATCACTCGGGAACGCTGCTGCGCACGGCGCACAGCTCGGGCGTGGCGACCCTCACGGTCGTGGCGCCGACGCCGACGCCGACTCCTGCAGCTCCGGCGGCGCCGGAAGCGGGCGTCCCGACGCCGGCCGAGTCGGCGGCGGACGGCGCGGTGTTCCCGGTGGCGGGACCGCACAATTTTGGCGGACCCGAAAACCGCTTCGGGGCGCCCCGCGTCGGCCACGTGCACCAGGGGCAGGACGTGCTCACGAGCGAAGGCACGCCGGTCGTCGCGCCGCTGGCGGGCACGGTTCTCACGACGAGCTACCAGGCGGCCGGCGCCGGCTACTACGCCGTCGAGCACACGCGCGTCGGCTTCGACTTCATGTTCGCCCACTGCAAGGCCGGCTCGCTTGCGGTCGGCTCCGATCAGGCCGTCTCGGCCGGGCAGTCGCTGTGCCTGGCAGGACAGACCGGCGACGCGACCACCCCGCACCTGCACTTCGAGATCTGGGTGGGTGGCTGGCAGGCGCCCACCGGCCATCCGATCGACCCGCTGCCATATCTGGAAGCATGGGATCACGGCGGGGCTTGAGGCACGGCGCTCCGAGCAGTCGATAGCATCGATCAGCGTGGCGAGATAGCTCAGTTGGTAGAGCACACGACTGAAAATCGTGGTGTCCTCGGTTCGATTCCGAGTCTCGCCATTTCTAAAGATGCCTGCACGTGGCCCGGTCTTCGAGCGACCAGACGAACGATTCGAGGGGTGCTAAAGCCTCTTTCGCGCCACGTCCTTTTCACGTCCTTTTCCTTGAGGCTGGTTGAGGGTCGCGGCGACTTGTGCAGGCATTGCCGACGCGCGCGTGACCTCCTGCGCGCGTCTCCGTCGAGAGCCGCCGCGAAGTCGAACGAGCCGTTGAGCTGGACTGACGTGTCCTCGTCCAAGCCGGATTCGGCCGTCACGCTCCCTACTAACGCAAAGCAGTAGCGAGACGCAGGCTCGAGACGACGCCTCGTATTCGTCCAATCCAGCGGCGTGAGGGGTGTCCGCCGAAGCGCCCGCTATCCAGCAAAACCAACGGTGTGGGTCTGCTGGCAGGCCGTCGGCATCGCGAGAGGAAACCGCGAGTGCCTGCTTCTCGGCCTACGTGCCCTTCCGGGCAATTGACCGCAGCGCCTGGATCGCGGTCCGCGCATCCCGTTCCATATCCGGGATGTCAAGCGCGGTCAGCAGCGTGAACGGCGTCGCGATGATCGCCGGGTTGGCCCGCTCGAGTGCTGTGCGAATCGCCGCCAGGTCGTCCGACGGTACTTTCAGATCGGCCAGCTCGGTGGCGAGGGACTGGGGGATGCCGTGCGCTGTGATGCTTTCTTTGACCGCACGGATCTCCGCCGTGTCGATTTTGACCGAGCGGAATACGGTGTCGGCCAACGCGCTCTGCGCATGCTTGGCAGTTGCCAGCTCGGTGGCGAGGCTCGAGGCGAGCTGCCCGGCGTAGAGTCGCGCCGCGGCACGCTGCTTGTGCTCCCACTCGGTGTTCTTGGCTAGAGCGGCGCCGCTGTAGCGGTTTACAGCCGTTGCGACCGCTGAGGCGAGGCCGACCATTTGAGCCTGCGCCTTCAGCAGCGAGTTCAGGGCGGTCGCCTGCGTCGCGTTGATCCCGTGGACAGGGCGAATGCGCGGTGTGTGACCGGTGCGTGGCTTTGAAATCGATCTGTAGTCCGTTTCGACGGGGTCCCTTGCCATCTGTCCGAAGAACGTCGATGCGATAGCGTCACCGGCCGCGCCGGCCCCGAAGAGAATCCCACAGGGGATTGCGGCAGCGTCCACCGGCGGCGGGCTGAGCGCAAGAGCTCCGCACGCGACGAGAGCCGCCGTAGTCGCCCCGCTCAAATAGGAGAAGGCGTCGGCGAGGTTCTGGAATGCTTCCTTGTGGGCTTGTTTGAAACTGAGCGATGGCGAGATTTCGAATCCCCAGGTGCCTTGATCCGTCCCTACCGTGCCGTTGCCGTTGTCGTACGAGGAGCTTGAGTGCGTGGTGTCGCTGAGCGCTGAATTGCTGAAAATCAACGGTTGCCCGGCTGCCGCGAGCGAATCTGCGAGGATCGTCGAATTGGTTGCGTAGATGGTGAATTCAGAACCACAGTCCGTGTTCTCGTTTGTCTCTTCCGCTCCCTCGGCGGTTATGTGAAGCTGCATATTTTCGAGCAGTCCGGTCAGCTTGCCATACGTCGCTTGGCCACTGACCTCGACAGTAAACGGTGATCCTGTCAGGGGAACGACGCACGAAATCGGTCCCTTTTCGTACGACCCGTCAGGCGAATACGTCGCTTCGGTGTAGTCCCCTGTCCCTTTGCCCGTGATCACTCCGCCTGCACCGATTTCAAACGTGAACAAGAACTGTCCCGAGACCACAGAATGCGTGGTCAGGCTAAGACCGTCGGAGCCGTTCGTGACCGTACCGTTGTCATTCACCGTTCCTTCGGCCTTCCCGCTGAAGGTCGTCGGACCGGCGTCCGCAATGCGGGCCCTCGCCGGTGCGGGCGCGGTCGACGAAGGCTCCGTTTCCCGAGCAATCCTCGCCGACCGATGTGCAACGCCACTGACCGCCCCCAGCGCGGCTGCCGATCCTCCTGTGGCCACGAGGAGGATCACTCCGGTCAGACTCGAGACTGCCGCTACTCTTCTCATGCCCTCCGCCCTCGCGAGGCGCCTGAAATAACCTGCACAATTCCTTGAAAGTCGACACGGTATCAACATCTTGGCCGGCGAGTCCCCCGCTTTGGCTCGACCAAAGCTCAGATCATCGCGAGCAACCTATCCTGACAGCCGCCATCACCCTGGAATCAAGCGACCCATGCCAGCTGGCGCCGATGTCGCCCAGGCATCCCGAGCGATTCAACAGTGACCATCAGGGGGCGGATCGGTTCATGCGCCGCCGTTGGGCCTTTGCGCGCCGGGCTCTTTGCCGGACTTTCAAAGCCGACGCGGGGACTCGAACCCGGACCCCTTCATTCGAGTATCCCCAGCGGCGCTGATATTGGCTCTAGTGAGCCAAATGGCGGGCTCTAAGATGCACTCAGATCACCTCAGATTTGCGGAGTTCGGGACACATTTCGGGACAAGGTTTTCCTGCTCCCTCCCCTCCCCGGTCGCTACCGATTCCGATGGTCGCGGTCGCTGTCGCGTTTGCACCGAAGCGGCAGCCCGTCGCGGACCAAAGACGGCGCCTCCTCCTCGTCTCTATGAAGGAGACGGGTTTGTCAAGGGGGTTTGGGGCATGAATTCAGTGTTGTCGGGCGTGTTATGCCCCTCTGCGGGCAGGGGCTCGTGTGCGCTGGCGGTGGCGGCGCTTGACGC
>Ga0182024_10002814_pt1 | contig 42529 bp, 40 predicted proteins | sample P32metaG_FD_120480 | JGI IMG/M metagenome (GOLD analysis project Ga0182024, IMG submission 120480) | Permafrost microbial communities from Stordalen Mire, Sweden - P3-2 metaG (Illumina Assembly) | ecosystem: Environmental > Terrestrial > Soil > Wetlands > Permafrost | place: Sweden: Stordalen... | reverse complement strand
AAGAACTCCGCGATAATTTTGGCCGCGGCTGCGAGGTATTGCGGCTCGCCGGTTGTGGTCACGGCAATATCGCGAAGCTCCGAGACGGCATGATCCGGGTTGGCGCGAAGGAAGACTACGCGCGTCAGGAATCGCTGCCAGCGGCTCCGCAGGTACGCGAAGATGCTGAGCGCCAGACAGGCCCCGGTAAAGATAAGGCCAGCCGCGAAGGGATCGCGCCGCGCGTGCGAAAGAAGGGCGAATCTTGCCTCCGCCTGGAACGCAACCCACACGGCCAGGGCTGCAAGCATGCCATTCACAAGGAATCGAATGAACGCGTCGAGCAGCAGGAATCGATAGTCCTGCAATAAGACGAAAAGCGCGAGAGGAATCCCCGCGTGGTGCAGGGCCGCTTCTCCCGACCATGCTTTCAACTCGTGCGCGGACTCGAAATGAACGAACGAAATCGCAAAAAGGAACAACACCATCGCGCCCGCCAGGCGAGGACCACTTCCATCCTTCGGTCCGGTGATGGTCTCATACGCAACAGATATCGTCGTGAGCACACCAAAGCCGATCGTCACCAGAAGGAGGGCTGCGTAGTGGAAACGCGGCGCGGAAGTGACCGCGTCCCCGATGTGCAGAATCACGGCGGCAAAGCTGACAACGTAGCCCGCCACCCAGAGCGCGCGATGCCGAGATCGCAGCGAGATGTGCAGCAGGACCGCCGGAAGAAGACTGAGCACGGAGAAACTGCCGGCGACGATGATGTCCGCAACGGGATCGCCCTCGGGCGCCGTGGCCATGCCGATCAACGAGCCGAGATTCCACAGGAGACCCAGGCCCGCCGCGATACTGGGCAGCGCACTTCTCTCACCCGTTGCCCGGCGCCAGTCGAGCAGGAAAAGGTGAAGAAGAATTCCGAATACGATGGCTCCGGCGCAGTGGCCGATGGTGTTGACCAGAACCGGAGCGTGGATACTGAGCCGATCGGGCATGCCTTATCTCTTACGATAGCGAAATCGACGGTTTTGCGGTCTTCAGAATTCGAGTCGTGCCTGAAACGCGATCATCCGCGGCGAACTGTCGCCGCCCAGTCCAACGCCCAGCAGCCCGGTCGGCGGCGAGGTCGTGCTGGTCAGCGCGCCGAAGCCGGTCTGCGTGGAGCGATTTCCCGGTATCCCCGCAATCACATCCGACGGCAGGCTGAAGTTCGGATGGTTGAAAACGTTGAAAAACTGCGCATCAATGCGTAACTTCACGTGCTCGCGCAGCTGAAACCACTTCGTCAGATACAGATCGCTCCAGAAGAAATCCGGCCCTCTGAGAGCATTGCGGCCGAGATTGCCGAACTGGCAAGTTTGCCTGCTGTCGCCCCCGATGCATGCGCCGGTGCTCGGATCGACTGCGGAAACAAAAGCGTCCGGATTCAGCCACTGGATGGTTCCTGGTTGCGTCACGCCCGGGATTGAGCCATGCGCATAGAGCGGAACTCCCGGCACGACGCTGGCGAATTGCGGACCGCTGCCGTTGACGATGCCGCTGCCGTTCGCCGTGTAGGGAGCGCTGAGCACTGAGAACGGAAGGCCGCTGTGGAAGAATGCGGTCCCGGAAACCTGCCAACCGTTAACCACACGGGCAAGGATTGTGCCTCCGACCTTCCACGGAAGCTGGTACACATAATTGGCCGTGAGGTTATCGCGAACGTCGTAATCGCAAGGCCCGCGATCGCGCGCAAGATCGCCAGGAATCGGCGAGAGAATCCCCGCGGAGGAGAATTGCAGAAAGCCTCCGTTCGACACGGTGTCCATACAGTGGCTCCACGTGTAATTGACTTGGACCTGCACGCCGTGACCGAGCCGTTTCTCGGCCGTCAACTGAAGGCCGTTGTAGTGGCTGTTGGCCCCGGTGCTGAGCTGGGTCACCGCGCCGAAGCGGGGATCCGGCGGCGCGCCATATGCAAATGGCGCAAAACAGCCGGAGCAAACGGTCTGATATCCGTTGACTTGCGTCGTGTACGGCTGGTCTACAGCGCGAGTTCCGACATATTGCGCGCGGACACTGGCGCTGGCGCCGAGCTGATGTTCGAGAGCGAAACTCCACTGCATAAAATAGGGCGCATGGAGTTTACCGTCCGGAACGCCTGTGATCGACACAGGCGGCAGACACGTCGCCGGATTGGCTTGAGGCGACGCGCACGATAACTCCCCGGAGTTGAACCCATTCAGGAAACTCTGGTTCGCGGCGACGGTTGCATCCACTGCGCTGCCCGGTAATCCCGGCGCAATTCCGATTCCACCCACGGTTCCCAGGAGGCCACCCCGAAAGGTGTTCACGTATGGCGGGTTGACGCCGATCAGGTCGGCAACGCTTCCGGGCAGCAAGTCACTGAAGAGACCGAATCCGCTTCGGACCACCGTCCCCGGCCGCACCTCCCACGCGAGCGCGGTGCGTGGCTGCCAGATCGCCACCGGTGTCGAGTCAAAGAGGTTGCCGACGTGCGTCTGGATCAGTGCCTTGAGCGGCTGGTCGACGTCATGAGAAATGGAATCGAACGCACCCGGCAATCGCGCGAGCGCGAGGTGAGGATTCAGCGGGTTGGAGTTGTGAGTCGCCCGAACGCCGAAGGTCCAAGTGAGTTTTTTGGTCACCTTCCATGTGTCCTGCGCGTACAGATCGACGTTGAGGAAGTTAAAAGGCTGCGAGTCTGCAAGGGGAAACGTCGTCGTCGCGGTCGACGCCACGCCGTAGATGAACTGAGGCAGATCGGTGTAAGTGACCGTTGGGGTCGTCCCCTCGGCAAAGTCGAAGTCGTTCAGCTGGAAGATGCGTACGTTGGCTCCGAATCGAAGCTCGTGCGCGCCGGCGCTCCACGCCAGATTGTCGTTGATGAAGAAGCGAGATGCCCGCCTTCCCTGAATCCACGTGTTGTCCAGCCCGCCGATAGGAGAAAAAGGAGCGCTGCCGCCGGTTCCCTCGAGAACGATCGGGAACGCGGCGAGCGTCTTTGCAAGGTCGGCTGGGCCGAACAGGCTCTGGTACCACGAGAACGCCGGATTGAAATAGTTGACCAGGCGCGACGAGAACACGTGTGTGTAGCCGGAGGCGAAAGAGTACAGGGGTTGCGGCGAGGTCGCGTTGAACAGCGAATTGATGGGATCGGTATATGCGGCCTGCAGTCCCGTGTCGGCCTGGAAGCGGAACCAGGCCATGTTGCCGGCATCGATGTTGTAGTCGAGGCGTGCAGTCTGGACCTGCTCGTGGTCGGCGCTCGACTGGGAGACGGTGCGCCGCACCGCACACCCGCCGCCGTTCGGCGGGTTGCCGGTCGAAGCCGCGCCACTGGCGTCGATGGGGCATCCCAACACGGGAACCGGCGCGCCACTCGCGGAGTTGTACAGCGAGAAGAGCTGGCGGTAGAAAGGAATCAGTTGAGGCTGCGCCGGGTACGTGCCGCCCGTAAGAACATCTCTGCCTCCAATTGGCAGCTGCTGGAGAATGTAGCTTTCCAGTTGAGGCGTGGGGGCCGTGATCGTAGAGACGATCGGCAACGCAATCCGGACCCATTCGGAATCGAAAAAGAAAAACAGCTTATTGCGCCTGATCGGTCCGCCCAGGCTGCCGCCGAAGTGGTTCACCGTGGAGCGCGGCTTTTGGTTGCCCGGGGTCGCGTTGATAAAAAAGTTCGCGGCGTCGAAGCGCGCGCCACTCCACAGTTCATACAGGTTTCCGTGGAACTGGTTTGTTCCCGATTTCGTGACGTAATTCACCTGGGCAGCTCCATAGCGTCCCTGATCGACGGCGTAGCTGAGCGTGTTGACGGTCACCTCGGCGATCGAGTTAAGGCCGAGCACGAGGTTCGTGGAAAGGCCGCTGTTGAGGTTCGTCAGAGGATCGTTTGTTTCGAGCCCGTCCACGATGTATCCATTGGCGAGCGCCGGTAGCCCGTTGAATTCGACATTGCCATAGCCGTTTGTTCCGCCGACGAAGTCGTTTCCGCTGCCCGCCGTGTTGATCAATGCCCCCGCGGCAAACTGGAGCGGATACGTCATATCGCCACCGGGGTTTGGCAGATCCTCGAGCGCTCGTGTGCTCAAACTGGTCGAGGTATTCGGATTCTGCGTGTTCAGCAGGGGCGCCTCCGCATTAACCGTCACGTCTTCCCGGATGGATTGAATTCTGAGTGTGAAATTCACGCTTTGGGTGCGACCGAGCGCCGCTGTCACCGCGTTTTTCCGCTGCGACTGGAACTGGGGCGCGGAGGCCTCGATGGCATACGTCCCGGGCTTAAGCTGTGGGAAGGAGTACCGGCCGGCGTCATCGGTTTTCAGGCTTCGCTTCTGGCCGTTTTCTTCGCTCAGGAGAGTTACGGCCGCATCCGGAATGCCGGCGCCGGTTTCGTCGGCCACGAGGCCGGAGATCGCGCTCGTGGTTTCTCCCTGCCCGAACAGGTACAGGGTGCCGGCGGTCGCGAAGAAAATAACGGCGCCGATTTTAGGCATGACTAAATATAGCGCGTCGGCGTCGTCATTTACACTAAGCTTTAGTGCCGCCTAAAAACGCCGGACTCAAGAGCACCGAATCCGTGGACGACTATCTCAAGGCGATCCTTGAGTTGAGCGGTGCGGAGGAGACTCCCGTGACAAGCAATGCGCTCGCGGAAAGGCTCGGAATTCGAGCGGCTTCCGTTACCGGGATGCTGCAGAAGCTGGCGGGAGAGCAACCTTCCTTCGTACGTTATGAAAAGCATCATGGAGTGCGCCTTTCGCGCACCGGCAGAAAACGCGCTTTGGAAGTGGTTCGCCACCACCGCCTGCTCGAACGCTTCCTGCATGACGTTCTCGACTATCCCTGGGACGAGGTTCACGAAGAGGCTGAGCGTCTGGAGCATTTCATATCCGAAAAACTCGAGGACCGCATTGCTGCCAAGCTGGGTGATCCCGAAACCGATCCTCACGGACATCCGATACCCGAGAAAAACGGAGCCGTCAGGAGCAGGGAAGAGACGCCGCTATCGCAGTGGGCCTGCGGGGTTCCGGCGGTAGTCAGCAGCGTTTCCGATCGGCACCCGGCGCGTTTGCGCGAAATGAAGCGGCTGGGTTTGAGTCCTGGCGTCAGGATCGTATTGGATCCCGGTGTGCGCAACGCTTCACTGCTGGTGCGGATCGGCTCCGGCGCGGATGCCGTGCGTCTGAATCAAAGGCTCGCGGGGGAGATATGGGTGTCTCCCGAACGTCACAGGCGTGCGTGACGCGCTGGCGCGGACGCCGTTAACATCTTTATAATGAATGCGGTTGAAATTGGAATTGGGCGTGCTCAAGACGACCGCTTGAAACTCTTCGGTATTACCAAAGCCGGGCTGTTGGCAATAACGATCTCAGTTCTCGCGCTCTGGAGTTGCCTCGCACTCCAAACAGGCGCGCTCCGGCGCGCGGCCCGGGACGCCCGTGTGGCTATCCGCACGCTCGAACGCTTGCGGGAGGAGTCCGTGCCCGCCTCTGAGCCGACGCCGCCGTTCCGATCCTCGTCCGTTAAATCCAGCTAATCACGGTTACGCCGGAACCCCGTCTGCCGCCATATAATCGTATGAATATGCGAACCGTTTTGTCTGGCGCCCTGCTTGTATTGCTTACTGTCGTGGTTTCCGCTCGCGCGCAAGCTCCGGCCCAACCGGCCGCCTCGAGATATGTCAGCGTCATCGGCACCGTCGAGAAGGTCGACAGTGCGGCAAAGACGTTTACGCTCAAGACCGACAAAGGCGAAGAGCCGACCCTCAAATTCGACGATAAAACGCAATTCCTGAACCTTCCGGCGGGAGAGAAGGACACGAAGAAAGCGACACGTGCGGCAGTCGCGGACGTGTCGCCGGGCGATCGTGTAATCGCGCGCATGCGGGCGGAAGATGAGACGGGTCTCCCCGCTGTTTTCCTCTACTTTGAAAAGAAGACCGATCTCGCGCAGCGCCAGAAGAAGACGGAAGAGGAATGGCAGACGCAGTCCGTCTACGGCACGGTCAAATCGGTGGATGCAGCCGCGAAAAGCGTCGTGATCGCGGTTCGAGGCGGGTTCGGTCCGCCGAAGGATGTGACCCTCGATGCGGCCGGCTCGGTCGAGTACCAGCGCTTCAGCCTCGATTCGGGGAAATACGAACCCAGTTCCGCCGGACTGGCGTTGATCCAGACGGGTGATCAGGTCCGCCTTCTCGGCCAGAAGAATGCCGATCAGACGCAAATCAAGCTTGAGGCGATCCAGTCCGGAACGTTCAAATCGCTTCCCGTTACGGTCAAGTCGGTCGATTCAGCGGCGGGCATGATCGTCGCCACCGACCTGACCACCAAGAAACCCATAACGATCAACATCAAACCGGATACCCAGTTGAAGCGCCTGGACGACGCGACGGCGCTCGTAATGGCCCGGCGGCTGAATCCGACCTTTCAGAACGAAACCGGGCGGGGTGGGAGAGGTGGAAGAGGTGGACAAGAAGGGCCAGCCCCCGGGGGTGCAGCCACTGGCGGAGGGCTCGCGGGCAGGGGTGGACAAGCAGGCGCTGGCCGCGGTGGCCGCAATGCCGACCCCAACAAGTTGCTGGATCAACAGCCGACCATCGGACTCGCCGACCTGAAGGCCGGGGAGCCGGTCGTCGTTACGGGAGGCGCGTCGAGCGATATGGCGAAGCTAACCGCCACGAGCGTGGTTGCGGGCGTCGACCCGATCCTTCGGGCCGCGCCGGATCGAGGAGCCGATCCGCTCGCCGGCAACTGGAACTTCGGCGAACTCGGCGGCGGTCAGGAATAAGTTAGCTCGGAACGGGGGCAAACACTACGACGCCATTGGCTGGAATCACAATATTGGCTGAGGCCGCAAAGCCGTGGAGCGGACCTCCGGATGCCAAAATCCCTCCGCCGTTCCCCGCCACGATCGGATTGACAAAGTTGTTGTCGTAGACATCGCTGTTGAACACCTCAATCCATGGCCCGGAATAAGGGAATCCGATCGCGTAGTTGTACCAGGTGGCCTCGGCGAGCGTGGCAACTACAATCACGTCTTTCCCTGTGCCCTCAAGCCATCGGTGAAATGCAACGACGCGGTTCTGGTCATGCACGTGAAATGCGTTCACATTGTCGCCGCGCAAAGCCGGCTGATTCCACCGCAGCCGGATCAGGTCCTGTGTGAAGCGCAGATGATCCGCCTTGGGCCGGTCGACGCCCGGATCGAGTCCATGCCACCAGATCAGGTTTGCCGAGGCTTTAGGGTCCCAGCTCCATTGCTTGTCTTCCAGAAACTCCTGTCCCATGAAGATCTGGGGAATCCCGGGCGCGGTGAGCAGCAGTGCCCCGGCAAATCGGGAACGGCTGCGGGCGTACCAGGATTCATGGTCCGAACCATCCGCCAAAGCGGGAATGCGCAGATCTTCCCCCTAGAGGTTATTGGCGATGGCGTCGAAGTTGACACTCACGCTCCTGCCATAGGAGGCCTGCTTCACGGCATTGCGGACTGCGCTGCGCAATCCGTCGTGCTGCAGCACGCTGAAGCCCTCGCCGCCGCTGCCGGTTGGCGTCACAATCAGAGGTGCCGGCTTCGGATAGTCGCTGAATTCGAAAGGCCAATACTCTGCATTTTGGAGGATGCGCGGCTTCACGAAACCCAGCGTACTGGTGAGGGCCTGGCAAAAGCTCCAGCCGGAGTCCTTGTTCATGGACAAGAGCATGCTGATTTCGTCATAACGGAAGCCGTCAGCATGAAACTCGTTGACGTAATAAAGAGCGGCGTTGATGATGAATTGACGAACGTCGTTATTCCACAGCGCAAACGACAAACCGCCGGTTCCCCTGTCCTGATCGGTAAAGTACAGGCTTTGATTGTTGTCGCCGGTAACGGCGCGGTCGAAAAAGTACAGGCACTGGTCGTCTTGCTGGAAGCCGCCTGCGTGATTGTAGACGACATCGAAGGTCACCGCGATTCCGTAGACGTGACAGAGATCCACCATGGCCTTAAGCTGCGCCGGCCCGGCACCGATATCCCGGATCGTCATTGGGGCGAAGCCTTTCTGCCCGAGCAGGCGGTTGACGGTGCTCAGGTATCCGGAGAGCGCAGGCTCCCCGAATACGACATACGGAAAATCCGGAGAAAAGTAGTCCGCGCCGTCGTAACCGAGGGAGGGATCGGTTTCGAGTTCGTCGACCGGCAGCGGTTGCAGGACGTTGACGCCCAGCGCGACCATGTACTCGATTTTTCCGATTACATCCAGAAATGTGGAAGCCGCGGTAGATCCCGATGACCCCGCTGCGCCCGTTACCAGGGATGCCGTATAGGTTCCGACATGCAACTGATACACGATCATGTCGGAAAAGTCGGGCGGCACAAAAGCCGCATCATGCCATGGATAGGCAGTTCCGCAACGAATCACACAACTGCAATTCGGAAACGGGGAGTCGGTGGCCATTTCGCGTGCATAAGGATCGCGCTTATAGCCGCTCGATCCCGCGCCGACAACCCAAAAGCGGTAGAGATCGCCATCCGCGGCATCGGAGACGAATCCCGCCCAATATCCCTGCGAGTCTTGCGCCATCAGCAGATCGTCTGTCTGGCCGGTGCGTGGTGTCCCCTGGAAGACGCCGTTGACGTAGACTGCGGTCGCCCTTGGCGCCCAGACCCGAAATGTCGCGCCACCGCCCGAGACAAGATTTGCTCCCATGGGAGTAGCGGACAGAATGTTAGCTTGCGAAATCACGAGGAACGCTCCTTGAATTTTGGAACCTGAATTTGGGAACGTGGTCCGGAACGACGTCAATCGCCGACGGGGTGACTAAGACCAAGCATACTCAATAATTCCTGGGTAACACTCGATAATCAGCGCGGCAACTTCAGCGTTTCCTCGATCTCATCCAGCCCGCGCACCACAATATCGGGAGCGAACCCCAGGTCTTCTAAATCCGCGCCAGACCGGTTGCACCAGCAGACACGGAAGCCGAAAGCCTTGGCTCCCGCCGCGTCCCACAAGTTCGATGAAACAAAGAGAATCTCTTCGGCGGGAAGGTTCAGTGTCCTCGGCCCGAGCGCATAAACGCGCGGAGACGGTTTGTACGTTTTCACCTGGTCCACGGAAATGGTTGCGGAGAAATACGATTCCAGTCCGTTGTGGCGGACGGCCGATTCCAGCATCTCCGGCGTGCCATTCGAAAGAATGGCCAGCGGCGATCCATTCAGGGCTTCGAGCGCGGGCCTTACGTCTTCAAACGCAGCGGGGGAGAAATACGCCTGCATGAGGAGATCGAGTTGTTGCCCGGTGGCTTCAATGGAAAGCTCCCGGACGGCCGCGCGCAGGGCTGCTTCGGTGACGTAACGGAAGTCCTCATAGCGCTCCATAAGCGCGCGCAACCAGGTGCATTCGAGTTGTTTGCGCCTCCACACATGGGAAAGGGCCGGCAATTCTCCTGCAATGCCGGCACCGGCGCGCTGCACGACCGAATGAACGTCGAAGAGCGTTCCATACGCGTCGAAGATGAAGGCACTGGGCTTCAAATTTGCGCTTGAACGGCAGTAGCGATCAGCACTCTCACATCGAGTGCCCCTCGAAGTGTGTTCATCATGATACAGCCGCGATCGGCGATCCCGACCAGCCGTTCGAGCAATTCCGGATCGCGGCTTTCCGCAGCGACCCGGAGCTCGATTGCAGCAAAGCGCGCGGGTGAATCGGCAAGGGAACCCACCACATCCATCCGCACATTGGAAATCTCAGCCTCCCGCGCCCTGATTGCCGCCAGCAGCGTGCTCATGAAGCACCCTCCGACGGCTGCCAGAAAAAGCTCGCCGCCCATCGGCCCCGCGTCGCCGCCACCCTTCGCGACGGGCCTGTCGATCGCAATCGTGTGCCGGCCGATGGTGGCTTCGGTGGCCGAAGCCGAAGTCTGCCGGAGTTGAATCTTCATCTCACTGGCCATATCGATTACGATATCGCGGGACTGGAGACGCCTGGAAGAGAAAAGTAGAACGTCGCGCCCTGGCCCGCTTTGCTGGTGGCCCATATCCGGCCCCCGTACCGCTCCAAAATGCGTTTGCATATGGCAAGGCCGAGGCCCGTCCCCGGATACTCATCCTTGAACAAGCGCTTGAAGAGACCGAAGATGCGATCGGCGTACTGCTGATCGAAGCCAATGCCGTTATCGCGGAACGCGATCGTCCAGATTCCATCGGCTTCCTCCGCGCAGACGTGGATCTCCGGCGCCACGCCCGGCTTGCAGTACTTGATTGAGTTCGAGAGCAGATTTTGAAAGACGTGGGTAATCTGCGCCGCATCGGCCTGCACTCTGGGCAACGGGCACACTGTGATCAGGGCGCCACTCTCCTCGATGCGGTTCTGGAGCACCGACAACGCGTCGTTCCAGGAGTTGGAGAGCTCTGAGGCCTCGATCGGGAGGTCGTTGGCCTGAATGGTATGCGAGAACGTCAAAAGATCGCGGATGAGCGCCTCCATGCGGTCGATTCCCTGCCTGACGAACTCCCGGTATTGGCACAGCTTCGCATCATGCTCCTCCGCGACCGCTTTGAGAATCAAATGGGTGTAGATGTTGACCATGCGCAGTGGTTCCTGCAGGTCATGGCTCGATGCATAGGCAAACTCCTCCAGTTCGCCGTTGGCTCGCGTCAACTCGTCATTGGCGCACTTCAGTTCGCGGTTGCTTTCCGCCAGTTCCGCCAGGAGATCGCAAAGCTGGTACTGGTGGCGGCGGGCGCGAAGAGCCGCGTGCAGGCTGCTGACGAGCGTTTCCTGCCGAAGAGGGCGTTCCAGCAGCGTGACGTTTCCCAGCGGTTCCAGAAGGCTGAGCCGGTAACGGCTGGCTTTGGTAGCCGCTCCACCGGAGGTCATCACAACGAGCGGAAAGTTCGACCATACAGGCTGGTTTGAAAGTTGCGCCGCAAGGCACTCTATCGCACCTGGAATCAGAGCCTCGTCCGCGACCAGCGCCGCGCCCGCACCCTCACCAATACAAGCGCAGAGTTCATTTATCGAATCGCAGGCCACGGTTGAAAAGGCCGCGGCATCGAGTTCGCGCCGGATGAGCTCACTGTCGCGGCCGAACGGTGCATGAATAGGAATCCGCTCACTCCCCGCGGAGCTATTTGGGAGAAGCATCATCGTCCCGCAGGGCCTGCTCGGAACCTACGTAAGTGGGAACTCCCGTCAGCACTCCGCGGAACCCGGACAGCGCTTTCCCGATCGTAATGCAGCCGTTTGCCATGGTCAGTTCGCGGATCGTGTCTTCATGCGGGCCGCTGCGTTTCTTGACCACTGACAGCGCTTTGCGTACCCGGCCGGCGGCCTCAAAGTAACGAAAAAGCATTACGTTATCGGCGAGATAGCTCAGGTCCACCGGGGTAGTCATGTTGGCGCCCATCAAACCTGCCTGGGAGAGCACCAGAATCGTCAACACGCCGCGATTATTGAGGAACGCAAGAAGCTCGTGCATCTGGAGCGGGAGATGCGCCTCGTCGGGCATGGCATTCATGAAACCGTTGAGGCTGTCGATGATGATCATCCGCGCGTCCTGTGTTTCCACCGTGTCGCGCACATGCTGGACAAATTCGCCCGGCGAGAGCTCCGCCGGATCGATCTGTTCCATGTGTATCATTCCGCCTTTGAGGTATGGGCGGGGATCGAGATTCAAGCCGGCGCCGCGCTTACACGCCAGGCTTGTCAACTCCTCGAAAAGAAACATGGAAACGAATTGCCCCGCCCGGGCCGCGGTTACCGCATAGCTGAGCGCAATCGAGGACTTACCGGCGCCGGCGGGGCCGAGCAGGAGAGCACTGGTACCCCTGTCCAGGCCCCCGCCCCACAGGGCATCGAGTTCCGCAAGGCCGCTCAATACGACTCCATCCGGAGGACCCTGGGTGTGCTCGGAAGCGACGAGGCGCGGGTAGACTTCCACGCCGCCCGTGGCGATCGTATAGTCGTGATAGCCTTCGCGGTAGGCAGAGCCGCGCATCTTGGCGACCTGCACGCGGCGGCGAATCCGGCCATAATCGCGCGGTACCTTCTCGAGCATCAGCACGCCGTGGGCGATGCTCTGGAGTTGCAGGTCATGCTGGGTCGCCGTGCGATCGTCAAGCAGCAGCACCGTGCATCCGCGATTCGTAAAGAAGTGCTTCAGCGCGAGGATCTGCCTTCGATAGCGCAATGAGTCTCCGGCGAGCAGCCGGATTTCAGACAGCGAGTCGATCACGACACGGCCCGGCTTTACGCGGTCCACCTGGTTGAGAATGTTTTGCATCGCATCCTGAAATTCGACATCGGACGGATGGAACGCCGAGTACTGGTCCTCAGGTCGAAGCGCGTCTTCAGTCGGCGTGAACTCATAGACGGTTATTCCCTTGAGCGACCAGCCGTGGGAGCGCGCCACTTTTTGGATCTCTCGTTCCGACTCCGACAGAGTGACATAGAGAAGGGCTTCGCCGTGTCCCCTGCCGGCCATCAGGAACTGCAGGCCGAGTGTGGTCTTGCCCGCGCCGGGCTCGCCTTCCACCAGAAAAAAGTGACCCTGCGGGAAGCCCCCATTGAGAACATCGTCGAGACCGGTAATTCCCGTAGAGAGGACTTGTTCGTCGTTCAGCGGGACTTTCGTTGCAGCCATAGTGTTCTCTGCGGATTCGAGGTCAAATGGCGCGGAGAGGCCACTCTACAAACGAAACCCTCTTTGAAATTAAGCGAACCGGTCAGGCACTGCCAAGCGGGGAAGGCTCCTGGACGTACGCTGTAATACGCTTGGGACATGGCGGAGCCGCTACTCCCTCAGATACGCATCGTCGCCGCGAATCCAGTCCTCGCGCGCGGGAGTGAACAAGTCGGTTGCGGTCGACTCCTCGATCGCCACCACGCGGTGTGGCATGTTGGGCGGAATCACCAGCACATCGCCCGCTTTCAGTACAAACCGTTCTTGGCTTGTCTCGCCCATTTCGAACTCCAGCGAGCCCGACTGCAGCATCGTTACCTGCTGATTCACGTGCTGGTGCAGGGGAACAACCGAGCCTTTCCCGAGCCACAAACGCGCGATGGTCACCTGGTCCGTGTGGATCACCCGGCGGCTCAAAAGCGGGTTCATTTTTTCTTCCGGAATCGCGTTCCAGTTGTGTCGTTCCATGCAGGTCAGTATCCTATTTATTTCACATGAGGGTTTATTTCACATGAGGGTTTGTTGCGGATGAAGGGTATCGTTCTTGCGGGAGGAACCGGCAGCCGGCTCTTTCCCCTCACCAAAATTACCAACAAGCATCTGCTTCCCATCTACGACAAGCCGATGATCTTCTATCCGATCCAGACGCTGGTCGATGCCGGGGTCACCGATATCATGGTGGTCACCGGCGGGAAAAACTCAGGCGATTTTTTGCGGCTGCTGGCAAATGGAAAGGATTTCGGACTGAAGCACATCGCATACACCTATCAGGAAGGCGAGGGCGGCATTGCCGACGCCCTCAGTCTCTGCGAGCACTTCGCGGACGGCCAGCCCGTCTGCGTCGTGCTCGGGGACAATATCAGCGAGAAAAATATCCGGAGCGCGGTGGACGCTTTTCGCGCGCAGGAAAAAGGAGCCCGCATTCTGTTAAAAGAGGTCACTGACGCCGAACGCTTCGGCGTGGCCGAGTTTGCCGGAGATCGCGGCGACCGCATAATTGGCATCGAAGAAAAGCCCGAGCATCCGAAATCGAAATATGCCGTCACGGGTATTTACATGTACGACGCGACGGTCTTCGAGAAGATCCATACCTGCAAGCCCTCCCGCCGCAACGAACTGGAAATCACCGATGTCAACAACGCCTACATCCGCGAAGGCACGATGGCGTTCTCATTCCTCGATGGCTGGTGGACGGATGCGGGTACGTTTGAATCCCTGCTGCGCGCGGCGAATCTCGTCGCCAACACCCAACAGAGGGCATTGTGACAACCCTGCAAACCGAAATATCGATTCCACAGTGCGATCACGGCATCGGAGACGTAATCACGGCGCTCGATTCGCCCAAACTGATTGCCGGGGTCAAGCTCGCGCCTGTCGCTCTCTGGCCGGACGACCGCGGCTACTTCCTCGAAGTGCAGCGCATCGGCGAAGGGCTTGCGGCCGGCTTCCCGAAACATTCGACGCAGATTTCGGCGGCGTTCAACTACCCCGGGATCATCAAAGCATTCCACTATCACCGGCACCAGACGGACTGTTGGACTCCCACGATGAATATGATTCAGATCGCCCTGGCCGATCTCCGGCCGGAGTCGCCCACCTTCGGACACCGCAATACGATGTACGCGGGCAATCTGCGGCCCTGGCAGATTCTGATTCCGCCTGGCGTGGCGCACGGATATAAGGTCCTCGACGCCGGGCCTTCGCTGCTGATCTACGCCACCGATCGCTTTTATAATCCGGCCGACGAAGGCCGGATCGGTCACAACGATTCCCGGTTGAACTACGACTGGGAATTACAGCATAAATAAGTGCGTATCGCTCTCGACGCCACGCCGCTGACTATTTCCTCCGGCGGATTGCCGCGTTACGTCACGGAGCTTTCCATCGCACTGGCGCAGGAATTTCCCGAAGACACGTACTACCTTCTTTCGGATCAGCCATTTCCGATGCCGGAACGCGCCCCGGTCAACCTGGTTCGCGGCAGGCCGCCGCACAGCGCCGCCGAGCGCAGATGGTGGCTGTGGGGCATCCAGCACGCCATCCGGCAAACCGGCGCGCAGGTTTTTCACGGCACGAATTTCGAGGTTCCTTATCTCGGCGCCACACCGGCGATTCTGACCATCCACGATTTGTCTCCGTGGCGGGAAGGCGCATGGCAGATTCACAGCCATAACGCGGATGCGGATCGTGTCCGTTGGCGCACTCCATGGCTCGTCAGGCTGCGCCGCGCCCGCATGATTCTAACGGTGAGTGAAGCCGTGCGCCGCGAGGTCGTGGAACACTTCGGCGTTTCGCCCGAACGCGTCCGCGCGGTGCCCCTCGCCGCCTCCAGCCAATTTCGCCCTGTCGCCGCCACGTCGCCTCCGCCGAAGCCATTTTTTCTGTTCGTCGCAACACTCGAGCCGCGCAAGAATGTCGCCGCTTTGATCGAGGGCTGGCGTGAATCGCGCGCCGAGACCAACGCGGATCTGGTCGTGGCGGGGCGCAATCGGGCCGATTTCGAGGAAATCGCCGCCTGCGACGGTCTCCATCTGCTGGGAGAAGTTCCCGACCAGGAACTGCCGCGACTTTATTCCGATGCTCTGGCGTTTGTTTATCCGACACATTATGAGGGCTTCGGCCTGCCGGTGCTCGAAGCCATGCAGTGCGGATGCCCGGTGATTACTTCGCGCGATCCGGCTGTCGTGGAGGTCGCCGGTGGAGCGGCCATCCACACCTCCTCTCCCCACGAGATCGCCGAGGCCATGCTGGCCATCGCCGGAAACCCTCGCCTGCGCAACACCCTGAGTGGCGCCGGCCTGCGGCGCGCCAGCGCCTTTTCCTGGAGCCGGACGGCGCGGGAAACGCACGAAGTTTACTGCTCGGTCCTGCAGGGCTGAACAATAAGCGCTCCTTACAGTCACGGCTCGGTAGAATCAGCATGTTACCGAGCCGTGACCAAAAGGGAGCGGTTTTTGTCAATGCTATATGGAAGTCCTGATGCTTTCGCCGGAGCCGCCTTATCCGCTGACCAGCGGCGGGGCGTTTCGAACCGCGTCGCTACTGCACTACTTCGCCCGATTCGCCCAAGTGGATCTAGTCCTGATATCGGAGAGCGGAAGCCCGGCGCTTCTGCCTCCTGGCCTCGTGCGTTCGCAGCAGGCGATCCCGCTCCCGCGCAACAACCGCGGCATGGTTGCGCGGTATGCCCGCAACGCCGGCCGCGCTATCCGGGGCGTCCCACCGCTTATCGACCGTCTCGCCGGCCTTTCAGATCCGATCGAGCGTGCCATCCGCGGCCGCAAGTACGATTTCGGTGTTGTGGAGCACTTCTGGTGCGCTCCTTATGTGGACCTCTTATCAAGGTGTTGTAAAAAAACGGTAATAGATTTGCATAATATCGAATCGGTCCTCCATAACCGTTATTCTGGTTTGAGTAACGGGTTCACTAATGGGGTGAATAACGCGATCGGCGAAAAATTAATTCGGGCTGGGCAGCGCCGTTTCGCGGCGGCTTCGCGCAAACTGGAAGCGGACTTGCTGCCGCGCTTTTCGGCGATTCTTGCCGCGTCGGAACAGGACGCCGGGCTGATCCGCGGCATTGCTCAGGGTGCGCGCATCCATGTCTATCCCAATTCACTTCCGTGGGTCGATGCGCCTGCCGCCCCTGAATATCCGCGGCTCGTCTTTTCTGCAAATTTTGAGTATCACCCGAATATCGATGCCGTCGCCTTCCTGACGCGCGAAATCTGGCCGGAAGTGCGGAAGCGACATCCTGAGATCAAGCTGCGCCTGGTCGGCCGGGGCGATCGTTTCATAACCCAAATTTTGCCGGAGGGCTCGCTGGAAAACAGCGGTATCGAAATCACGGGACCCGTCGACGATGCCCGGGCCGAGATCGCCCAGGCCAGGATCGTACTAGCTCCGCTGCGCGCGGGTAGTGGAACCCGCATCAAAATCCTCGAGGCATGGGCGGCCGCTCGTTGTGTGGTGGCAACGCCCCTTGCTGCCGAAGGCCTCGCCGCGCGGGATGGGGTCAACATAGCGCTCGCGTCCGATGCAGCCGGGTTCGCCGCCGCGGTCGTCCGGCTTCTGGACGATTCCGTCACAAGACAACGCCTCGCCAGCGCCGGACGTCATACTTTCGAAGAACATTACTCGTGGGAAACTGCCTGGAAAGGTCTCGATATTAATTTGCAACTTACGCAGCAGTCTGGACTTAACGGATATACTGGAAACATCTGATGCGCTTCGCCGTTGATGCTCACGCGATCGGACGTCATCTCACCGGCAATGAGGTCTACATCCGCAGCCTTCTGGGCGGTTTCGCGGAGGTCGACCGCCGCTCCGAGTTCATTACATATGTGTCGGAGCCCGGAGCTGCGCGCTGGATTCCCGAGCGGTTTACAGTGCGCCACGTTTCCGCGAATCCATACTCGCGGCTTGGCTGGGACTTGGGGCGTTTGATCCGCGCGGATTGTCCGGATCTGATTCACGTTCAATACACGGCGCCGCTGCTCGCCAGAACTCCCATAGTCGTGACCGTGCATGACGTCAGCTTCCTCGAGCATCCGGAATATTTCACCGGAACCCGGCGCTCGCAGCTTCGCGTGACAGTCGGGCGGACCGTGAGGCGCGCAGCCCGCATCCTGACCGTGAGCGAATTCTCGCGTGACGCGATCCTGCGCGCGTATGATGTTGCGCCCGAGAAAGTTCGGGTGATCCCAAACGCGGCGAATCCCGAGTTTCGCGTCATCGGCCGCGAACGCGCGCAAAAGGCTGTGCGGGAGCGGCTGGGTTTCGACGGCCCATTCATTTTCTCGGTAGGCGATCTGCAGCCGCGCAAGAATCAGATCGGCTTGATTGCGGCGTTCTCGAAACTCCTCACGGAGTGTCCGCACCTGAAGCATCACCTCGTTCTGACCGGCAAAGAGACCTGGTTCACGCCGAAGGTTCGGGATGCGGCGCGCTCCTGCGGTTTCGCGTCGCGGATCCATTTCACCGGCTTCGTCAGCGACGACGACCTGCTGGAACTTTACAACGCCTGCGATTGTTTTGTATTCCCTTCTTTCTATGAAGGCTTCGGACTGCCCATTCTCGAAGCGATGGCCTGCGGGCGCGCTGTGGCATGCTCGAGCACCACGTCGATGCCGGAAGTGGCCGACGGCGCGGGTCTTTTGTTCGACCCTCATCAGACCGCGGAGATTACTCGCGCGCTGAAGGACCTTCTGCTCGATTCCGAGCTGCGCGGCAGGATGGAGAGGCTTGGCTTGCAACGTGCTGCGAGTTTTACATGGAAGAAAAGCGCGCGCGCCACTTTGGAAGTTTACAAGGAAGTCGTGAACGAGAGCGTCAAAAACGCCCGCGACGTCGTGCCCCGGCGACTGCGCCCGGCGGCCGCCGCCGGCTACCGAAAGCGATGAAGGCCTGCACACCCGTTTTTCTCGTCTTCGCTACGCTGTCGTTTGCGGCAGCGCCTGTTGTCCCACAGGCGTTAACCGGATTCCCCTTTACCGACGAAGACCTGAATTATTCAATCAATTGGCCCACCGGAATCGGTCTCGGCGACGCGCATCTCCACGCAAAACATTCAGGCGCCAACTGGAAGTTTGAATTGACCCTGGAAGCCGGCGTTCCCGGGTTCACGCTCAAAGACACATATCGCTCCGACACCGCTCTCGACTATTGCTCCACTTCATTCGACCGCTCGATTTCGCACGGCAGCAGGACGACGCTGGAACGGGAGACCGTCGATCGCGAGCGCGGGATCGTCACCCGTACCTTCTCAAAGGACGGCAGCAAGAGTGACCTTCCCGTACCGGCCTGTGTAAAAGATGCCCTCGCTTATCTTTTCTACGCCCGCACCGAACTGGGCCAGGGCCGCGTGCCGGTGGCGCAGGATATCCTGTTTGGCGGCCTTCATCCGATTCGCGTGGACTACGTTGGTGGGCCAATGATCTCCGTCAATCAAAAGCAGGTGCAGTCGGACCAGGTGACCTGCACTTTCAAGATCGGCGCCACCGACTACAGTTTCGACGTCTACTTCGCCCGCGATGCGGCCCGCACTCCTCTTCTCATTACGGTGCCTCTCGCGATGGGTAAGTTTTCCATGGAGCTGATCCGCTGAACTCTCCGCTTCGGGTTGCGTTTTTCTCTCCGATGCCCCCATCGAAGAGCGGCATCGCCGATTACTCCGAAGCGCTGGCGGCCGAAATGGCCGGGCGAGTGTGTTTGTCCGTATTCGACGATTCGTCGAAATCTTACGATCCGTCGACGTTTGACGTTGCCCTCTATCACATCGGCAACAATCCCTGGCATGGTTTTGCCTACGAGACGGCACTGCGCTATTCCGGCGTTGTTGTGATGCACGAAGCCAATCTGCACCATCTCATTGCGGATCTCACCATCAGGCGCGGTAACTGGAACGCCTACCTGGCCGAGGCGGAATTGAATGGAGGGGCGGCCGCGGTCGAACATGCGTTGCGCGCGCGCGCGTTGGCCGTGGCCCCCGATTATGAAGGCGTCCCCATGACTCGGCGGCTGCTCGACGCGTCGCGCGGCCTGGTGGTCCACAGTGGCTTCGTGGCGCGCGAGATGCGGTCGCAGGGTTTCACCGGGCCGATCGCCACCATACCGCACGGCGCGTGGATTCCGCGCACGGACCGTAACAGCGCCCGGCAATCGCTCGGCCTCGATGAAGACACTCCGCTCATCGGCGCATTCGGATATCTCAAGCCCTACAAGCGCATCGCCGAATCGCTTCGCGCTTTGCGCAGGCTCGTCAAGATCGATCCCAGGGTGCGCATGATTCTGGTGGGGGAGGCGCATCCCGAATTTCAGGTCGATCAGCTGATTCGCACGCTTGGCCTGAGCGAGCATGTGCGCGTCCTCGGTTTCACGCCCATCGACCAGTTCGTCGAATACATCGGCGCCTGCGACATCGTCCTGAACCTCCGCTATCCCACGGTCGGCGAAACTTCGGGAAGCCTGCAGCGGGCGCTCGGCCTGGGCAAGGCCGTGATTGTGAGCGATGTCGGATCGTTTGCGGAACTCCCCGGCGATGTATGCATGAAGGTTCCCACCGTGGCGCACGGAACAAACCAGCGAAAGCAGGGAGAAGAGGACTTCATTTTCGAATACCTCAGCGTGCTGGTCTCGCGTCCCGATCTCGCGCAAGCCATGGGAGCGCGCGCGCGGCAGTGGGTGGAGCAGGAATGCAGCTGGGGTTCCGTGGCCGGCCGGTACGTGGACTTTCTCAACCAGTTCCGCGAAGGCCGCGTTCCTGAGTGCTCCAGCCCCGCGCACGCGGAAGCCGAGCCGCCGGAATTGAGCTTTGTCCGGCCTGTGGGGCCGGGCGCAATCGAGTCATGGGTTGCTCCGGAGGCCCGTGAATATGCCGGACATCACATTTCGCGCTTCACCCGGACGCTTGAGATGACCCCTGCCGGCGATGAGGCGAAGGCGATTCTCGAGATGGGCGCTTACATGCAAATTACGCCCGCGCTCAAGTTTCAGCTTGGCTACGGAAAGGTCCGGGGCTGCTACTTCGGGAAGCTCGGGCAGGTGGACCACAAGTCGATCGTTTCCAAAAACGGCCAAACCTTCGAATGCGATGTCGACCATTTCGATGCCGAGCGCGATTCCTGGCCCTACTCCGATGCGTCGTTCGATACGGTACTCTGCTGTGAGCTGATCGAACACTTGTTCTCCGACCCGATGCACATGATGTCGGAAATCAATCGCGTTCTCAAACCCGGCGGGCATCTGCTGATCACAACACCCAACTTGGGCTCTCTACGGGCGATCTCGGCAATCCTGCTGAGCTACCACCCGTCGTTCTTCCCCGCGTATATTCGCCCGCGCCGGGAAGGGGAAGAAACCGAAGCCCGGCATAATCGCGAGTATGTCCCAATGGAAGTCCAGCACCTGCTCACCGATTCCGGCTTCGAAATTGTGCGTCTCGAAACCGGCGAGTTCCTCGACGAGCCTCATCCCGAGCACGCTTGGGTCACTCACATGCTGGAACGCTATCGCCTGCGTCACACGCTTCGCGGCGATGGAATCTATGCCCTCGGCCGCAAGACAGGCCCGGTGAAGGAACGCTGGCCGGCATGGCTCTACTCATGACGCGTTGCACGGATTCCTGAAGTGAACAATCTTGCCTTCAGCGCGAGCGACGTCCACCTCGATGGCGCGACACTTAAAGTTCATTACGATCTTGTCAACAGGTCGTCTGCATCATGGCTTCCGGATAATGGCTGGGCCGCCGGTTACCACCTGTTCGATGAACCCACGGGCACGCTGGTTGTAGATGGCGACCGCACGCCTCTCAGCCTCGCTCCGTCGGAGAGCCGGAAACTGGCAATGGAGATCGCTTTGCCGCCGGAGCCCGGCCAATACGACATTTACGTCTCGGTAATGCGGGAGCATGTGGCCTGGTTTTACAACGAAGGCTGGCCCTTCCTGCTGATCGATGTTGTGGTGGACGACGCCGGCGCGGCGAAGCTTCTTGGCTGGCGTATCGCCGACAAACGTTCGGTCACCCGCAGACGCATGATACGCAGCGTTTCGAGGGCGTTCACTTTGCCCGTGGAATCCATCTGGCGCAATCGTAATCTGATTCGCACCATGGTACGCCGCGATGTTCTGAGCCGTTACAGCGGGTCGTTCGGCGGCGCATTCTGGGCCGTGCTCAACCCGCTGATGCTGATGTTGACGTACTTCTTTGTGTTCGGCCTGGTGCTGCAATCGCGCTTCGGCAACGACACAAGCCACTCGGCGTATGCCGTCTATTTCCTCGCCGGGATGCTGCCGTGGCTCGCCTTCAGCGAAGCCGTCGGGCGTTCCCCATTCATCATGGTGGAGCACAGGGGCTTCATCAAGAAGCTGCTCTTCCCCGTCGAAACGCTGCCGGTGAACCTGGTGGTTTCGGGCCTTGTCACGGAATTTTTCGGCATCATTCTTTTTGCGCTGGCTTTGCTGCTGGTGCGGGGGCGCCTGCCCGGGACCCTGCTCTATCTGCCCGCCCTGGTAATTCCGCAGATTCTTCTTACGGCCGGCATCTGCTGGTTCCTCGCCGCGCTGGGCGTCTTCGTCCGCGATCTGGCGCAGATTAACGGATACATCCTGACCATCTGGTTTTTCCTCACGCCGATCTGTTACCCCGAAGCGAGTCTGGACAAGCTGCCTCCGCTTGTCCTGCGCGCCCTGACGATGAACCCGATCCTCGTGCTGGTGCGTGGCTACCGGTCTATACTTCTCGATTCGAAACCACCCGACTGGATCGCGCTGGCCTGGCTGACCGCCGCTTCGATTCTGGTGTTCCTGCTCGGCCATGCCTGGTTTTATAAGTTGCGTAAATCTTTTGCCGATCTTATTTGATAACGTCAAGTTGAGAGGTAGAACCATGGCGAACGACGTGAGCGAAATCCGTGCCACGCTGAACGATCTCATCGAGACCTGCAAGGATTCCCAGGAAGGCTTTCACGCCGCGGCCGAGAAATTGAAGGATCCGGAAGTCCACACTCTGTTCCTGAAGCTCTACCTGCAGCGAGCCGAATTTGCAGGCGAATTACAGGCCGAAGTCACGCGCATGGGCGGCGAGGCGGCGACATCGGGATCCACTGCCGGCGCGATCCACCGCGGGTGGATCAATCTGAAGACCGCCCTCGCGGTCGACACGGACCTCGCGATTCTGGATGAGGCCGAGCTCGGCGAAGAAGCGGCGCTGAAAAACTACATCCTGGCGCTGAGAAAGCACCTTCCTTACGATCTTCAAAGCATCGTGTCCAGGCAGCATCGCGAAATTCAAAGAGCCCATAACGCTATATGGGATCTGCTGGACAGGCACCATACGACCACCGACCTGCCGATGGCCGGACTGAGATAACCCCCGGCGTAAGCGGGGGGGACCGTGATACCCTACACGGTCGGAGTCATAATTTGGAAATCACCGCACCGCCCATGGAGGGTTCCGGAGTCGCGCCCCAATCGGTCGCCCGATTTCTCCCTGTACTGCTCATTCTGTTCGCCGGGAGCGGCTGTTCCGCCCTTATTTACGAAGTCGCCTGGTATCAGGTGCTTCAGCTGGCTCTGGGTTCCACCGCCGTTTCCCTTGGCATCCTTCTGGCTACGTTTATGGGAGGCCTGTGCATCGGAAGCATCGCGCTCCCGCGCCTGAACCTCACCCGGCATCATCCGTTGAAGGTCTATGCGGTGCTCGAATTCGGCATCGCCGTGCTTGGGATTGCCGTCACGATCGCCATGCCTCTGGTCAGCCGCGTCTACATCATCGGCGCGGAGCACGGCTTGCCCGGCATGTTGTTGCGCGGCCTGGTCGCCGCGGTCTGCATGTTGCCTTCGACCATCCTCATGGGGGCATCGCTTCCGGCCATCGTACGCGGCATCGAAGCCACGCCGCGAGGCGTTTCCTGGTGGGCCCTGCTTTATGGAGGCAACACGGCAGGCGCGGTTTGCGGATGCCTTCTCGCGGGCTTCTACCTGCTGCGGATTTACAACATGGCCACGGCAGCGTTCGTGGCCGCGCTCATCAACATATTCGTCGCCGCAATCAGCTTTTTCCTGGCGCGCGATATAGGACAGGTCGGCTCATCCCGGCCTGCGCCGATCGCTACCGACTCTGTATCGCGCAGTTGGTCTGTCTACATCGCCATCGCCCTCTCCGGCGCGTCCGCTCTCGGCGCGGAGGTCGTCTGGACCCGCCTGATGGGCATGTTGCTTCTCGCCACCGTCTACGCCTTCTCGATCATCCTCGCGGTATTCCTGGTGGGTCTCGCGGCTGGAGGCGCGGCGGCTTCGTGGGTGATCCGCCGCATGCGCGCGGACCTCGCGCTCGGCATCTGCCAGCTTCTGCTTACGCTCGGCATTGCGTGGACGGCGGGTGTAATCACTGGAATTCTCCCCTTCTGGTCCGACGCTATCCTCACGACTACCAACCCCTGGCAAATGTTCCTGCTCGATCTGAAGCGCTGCGCCTTTGCGATCCTGCCGCCTGCATTCCTGTGGGGGGCGAGCTTCCCTCTGGCATGTGCGGCAGCCATCAAAACACCTGACGACGACGCAAGCCGCGTTGCGGGAGGCATCTATGCCGCCAACACGCTCGGAGGCATCGCCGGCGCGCTTGCGGTAAGCCTGATCCTGATTCCGTGGATTGGCACACAGCAAACGCAACGCCTGATTCTGCTGGTCTCCGCGCTGAGCGGCCTGATCGTGCTGACTCCGGTCATCCTGAAGAAGCAGGGCCGTATTCTCCCAGCGCTGAGTCTGCTCGCGTCTATGCTCATCGCGGGGTTGCTCGCCTGGGGAGTGCCCCCCGTACCCGGCGACCTGATCGCCTATGGACGCCGCATGGGTATTTATAAGGGCCAGTCGCAGATCCTCTACGTCGCGGAGGGCCGCAACTCGTCGGTCGCCATTTCGCGCTGGAGCAACGGCACCACCTACGTCAACGTAAACGGGCACGTGGAAGCCACCACGGAGCCGTTCGACATGAAGCTGCAGAGGATGGTGGGACACCTGCCCGGCTTGATCCATCCCAATCCGAAATCGGTGCTCGGCATCGGCTTCGGCGCGGGCGTTTCGGCTGGAACATTCACCCGTTATCCCGGCATCGGGAAAATTACCGTTTGCGAAATCGAGCCGGTGATTCCACCCGCTTCCACCCGCTATTTCGCGGCGCAGGATTACGACGTCTATCACAACCCGCGCACGCATATCGTGTATGACGACGCCCGCCATTATTTGCTCACGACGACCGAGAAGTTCGACATCATAGCCTCCGACCCGCTTGACGTTTTCGTGAAAGGTACGGCCGCGCTTTACTCGAAGGAGTACTTCGAGGCCGTGAAGGAGCACCTGAATCCCGGCGGAATGTTCTCGCTGTATGTGCCGCTGTATGAGACCGACGAGCCGACCATCAAGAGCGAGTTGGAGACTTTTTTCCAGGCGTTTCCGAACGCGACCGTGTGGAGCAACACACGCGACGGCTTGGGTTACGACATGGTTTTCATGGGGCAGGCCGAACCGCTGAAGATTAATCTGGATGAAATCGCGCAAAGGCTCGCCCGCCCCGATTATGCGCCGGTAGCGGAGTCGCTGCGCGGTATCGGCGTTCCATCGTCGCTGGACCTGTTTGCGACTTATGCGGGCCAGAAGTCGGATCTGGGACTCTGGACGAAGGGCGCGCAGATCAACAGGGATTCGAATTTGCGGCTGTCTTATCTCGCGGGCTGGGGAATAAACTCGACGCTGGAGGACGTCCTGTACCGCCAGATGTTGCGATATCGGCAGAGGCCGGATAATCTATTTACGGGATCGCCGGAGCGGCTACAGGCGCTGTACGAAGCGATGCTGCGCGAATCCGCCGGCCAGTAATGCCCTTCTCACTCATCCGCAACTGCCCCACTTGCAGCAAGGCAAATCGTATCCCCGCGCGCCATCTTTCAGACACAGGCCGCTGCGGCTCCTGCAAGTCTCCGCTTCCCCCGCTGAACGAGCCGTTGGATGTCGACGACAACTCGTTCGCGCAGGTTGTCGCCGAGGCAACCGTTCCGGTCCTGACGGACTTCTGGGCGGCGTGGTGCGGGCCCTGCCGGATGGCCGCGCCGGAAGTCCGCGAGTTGGCGCGCGAGATGGCCGGCAAGGCGCTGGTCCTGAAAGTGAACACCGAGGACAGCCCGCAAGCGGCAGCACGATTCAACGTGCAGTCCATCCCGAACTTCGTGGTGTTGCGGGATGGGCGCGTCGTGTTCCAGCAGGCTGGATTGGCCCTGCGGGCGGAAATGCGACGGTGGCTGGAGACGGCTTGACCGCCGATTCCCGCCGCCAGTTTCTGAAGCTCGCCGCTACGGCGGCCGCTTCCGCAAATATCAGCTTTCCCGCGGAACCCGCCGTCGGCCTGATCTTTCCATCGTCGAATAGACCCGTGCCGCCGGAGGCGCACGTGTTGTATCGCAACGGAGTCCGCTTCATCGCAGAAGGCATCGGTCTCGGTCGCACGCTGCCGGACGATTTCGACCATATGATCGAGCGCGCCATGCCTGTCGCGAGCAAACTATCCAACAGCGGCGCCAGCGCGATCGTCCTGATGGCGCCTCCCCTGAGCTTTTACAAAGGAGCCGCGTTCAATCAGAGGCTGTCGGACGAATTAGCCCGCACGACCGGATTGCCTTCGATCACCGCGAGCACCGCGATGGTCGAAGGACTCAGAGCCGTCCGTGCGCGCCGGGTAGCCGTCGCAACCGTCTACACAGACGAGATCGGTCTGCATCTGCAGGGATTTCTCGAGCAGTCCGGCTTCGAAGTCGTAACGGTGAAAGGGCTCGGGATCGAGCGATTCGAAGAGCGAGCGCCCGTCACGGAAAGCGTCACCAGCGAAGAGCTTCTGGAGTTCTGCGTAAAACTCCGCGAGAGCAGGCCGGAGGCGGACGCGATGCTGATCGCCTCCGGTTACTTGCCGACCCTCGAACTCATTGTGCCTCTGGAAAAGCGTTGCCGGATCCCGGTGGTGAGCGCGACCCCGCATACTCTCCGCGCGGGGGTTCGATTGGCCGGACTCAGCGGCCGCGTGCCCGGGTTCGGGACCCTGCTCGACCGTTAATTAATCGCGAAGCAATAGAACAGGCCGGCGCCTCCCGTGCTCACCAAATTCTCCTGACTGCAGCCTCGCGACGGATGTGCGGAATTCCACGAAGTATTTCCGCCGCCCGTGCGATCGAAGTGCCCCAGCTGCGCCGTTCCCGCGCCGCTGCTGGTCCAGTTCTGGCAGGTATGGTCCGCCGCATCCGGATACGCCGTGCCGTCGGGACGCGACCCGGTCAGCATATCGTGCTGGTTGGGCATGTCGCCGAAGCCTTTGATCGCGTCGCCCTTCTCAGTGAACGCAGTGGCCTTGGTCAGATTGTTTCCGAGACGCGCGGCATCGAGCGTGTCGCCCTGGAGATCCGCTACGTTCTTCGCGACCACAGCGCCTTTCGCGTTATACCAGGGGCCCGTGCCGATTCGATCCCGCGCATTCACAGCCGGCTTGCCATCGGCGGCCTGTGTGCTGAGATAGGCGTGCCAGGTTTTTGTGCTGCCCACGGCGGCGGCGAGCCTCTGGCAGATCTGATCGGCTCCGGCCAGTCCGCCCAGATCGGCGCCTTTACCGGATCCGGAACTGGTGATGAAAAAGCTCATCGGCATTGGTGGCGCGGCGTTTGGTGGTTGCTGCGCGAGTGCGGACGCCGCACATAAAACGATGATCCCGGGAACATACAGCCGTCTCTTCATATCGAATCTCCGGCTAATCAGCATAACAGCTTTTTGGGAAACCGCCGCACAACAACGGACTGGCGCCTGTGCAGCTTACCCAGTCCACTCGACGACGAATTGCGTGGGATCCGGCCGCTCCGCAGGAAAAGATTTCTCCATTGGTGTCCCGACATGAATGAACCCGATCAACTGATCCGTTGCTTCGAGGCCGAACTCCCGCTTGAACTCCGCGTCATAGCAGTTCGCTCCAGTCACCCACTTCGCCGCGAAGCCCAGCGCATGAATCGCATTCAGGATATTCATCGCCGCGGCGCCCGCCGAGAGTTCCTGCTCGACCTCGGGAATCTTGTGCCCCACCACGATCTTCGCCACCACGGCGATCGTCACCGGCGCGCGCAACGGCTTCTCGCGCTCCTTTTCAATCTGCGCTTCATTGGCGCCCGGTTCGCGCCGCTTCACGCCGGCCACAAACAAATCGCTCAACCGCCGGCGGGCATCGCCGCGAACCACAAAGAACCGCCACGGACGCAGCTTCCCGTGATCGGGCGCGCGCACCGCGGCTTCGAAGATCACGCGCAATTCGGCGTCATCGGGTCCCGGCTCCGTCAGTAACTTCACGGAAGCGCGCGAAAGAAGGGTGGAAATCGCGGTGGCGTTTGCGGGTGCTGGCACACGTCCATTGTAGGAATAGAGTGTTAGCATCGAAGGCATGACGATCGGCAGCCTCGGAAAAACCCTCGCGAATCAGGCCATCGAGAGCACGAAAAACACCGTTCTCGATGCCGTCCGAACGCCCGCGCCCGCCAAACCGGCCGAGCAAAAGCCAACCGCCGCCGTTCCCGCAGCCGACACCGGCGCAGCCATCATCGGACAAATCCAGGCCATGCAGCGGCCTCTCAAAGAGGATCAGGAACTGGCTGTTCTCTTCCGCGCGGGCGATGAAATGCTTCGCGTGACTGAAATCTTCGTCCCCAATACCGAAGTTCTCGTCTTCGCCGGAATCGATTCGCAGGGCAACGTCACGCGCGTCATTTCGCCCGTCGGCGCGGCTCAGGTCGTGTGCCGTATTCTCAAAGTCTCGCCGGACGCAACACCGTCGCGAGTCAACGTCCTCACACCGAGACCCCAGCCGAAACCGGGTTCGTAACTCGCTCCCGCACCATCGGGCTCACCACGATCACCGCCAGCGCGCAGAGATACAAGCCCCCGCCGATCAACAGCGTTTCCACCAGCCCGAGATACAACGCCAGCACCAGCGCGCTCACCGATCCCAGCACGCTTGCCGCCGCGTTCAATGACCACGCCCATCGCACCGAAGGTTCATGGCGCTTTTCGAGCAAACGTAGTCCGGTCGGAAAAGGAATCCCCATTACGAACCCCGCCGGCGCGATCATAACCACGGTTGCGATCATCTTTACTGCCAGCGGCAAACCAACGCCCGCGGTCAATACCGGCTGCACTATCGCGGCGAGAAGCGCTACGAGCGCCGCAGCGGTCGCCAGCACCGCGACCAACCTGCCGTTATGATCGTCGACCAGTTTCCGGCTGAGAAAGCTTCCCAAGCCACTCGAAACCAGCATGGAGAAAATCACCACCGTCAGCGCGTAAGTCGGATGCCCGAGGAAGAGCACGAACTTTTGTATCAGCGCCACTTCGATCAGGATGTACCCCGCCCCAATCGCCAGAAAGTACAGCAGGAACGACCGCACCGACCGTTCGTGCGGCAACTTTGTCCCGAGCACCAGCGGTGGCAGCAGGAGGATCACCGCGACCGCCACAACGCTGACAATCAGCGCCGAGAACAGCTTCGGCACCGCGACATTCACCTTCACATCGGCCGCTCGCGCGCTGTCCAAAAGGAAGCGTGCCACATCGCGGGGTTGCACGGTGTAGAAGAAGAACGGCCTGTCGTCGCTCACTGGCGTAATGTCGAATCGGTAGTTGCGTTCATATGCCAGCGGGTCTTTTGCAAGCAGAAGTTGTCCGAATTCATTTAACGCCGCATCGCCGGGCACATAAATCGCCGTCATATTCGCGGCTGCAAACACCGCCCGCGCCTTTGCCGCGTCCACGGCCGAAAGAGGTTTCCGCGAAATGATCACGGTATCCTGCGCGCCCCATCCCGCCAGGTCCGCCTTCCCGCCGATTCGCCCCACCAGCACGTGGCGCGCGGGATCGTTCTCGCCCAAATCCCCAAGCGCCGCAATAGCCAGCGATACCAATCGGAGCGACTCGCGCGGCGGATCGAGGCCCCACCGCGTGAACGTCAGCAATCCATCGTCCGTCAGATGCGAAAGATAATCCCGGAACGCCTCCGTCGTGTAGAGATTGTTCTCGGAAAGCGCGAATGCGCCCGCGGCGGTGGACGCCCAGGTATCCACCAGCGTGGCCTGAATTACCTGATACTTTTCCGGACTGCGGCGCACGAAACTGCGCCCGTCTTCAATGTGGATGTGGACGTCCGGCCGCAGATAAAGCCGCTGGCTCAACTGCGGGAACTTCTTCCGCATGATTTCAGTCCCGATGATGGGATTGATTTCGACTCCCGTGACATCGTGGCTCCCCGTAGCCAGCGCGCGCGCGATGTCCCAGCCGCCGCCGGGCCCGATCACCAGCGTCTTCGCGCCCGGCCGCAGGATGTAAGGGATGCTCGGACCATCGTGCAAGAGGTATCCCAAATCGGTTGGCGAGAGATGCTTGAAATCGAAGTTGGCAATGCCCGTGGAAGCGTCGGCGTCGATAAAGATCATCTCGCCACCGTCCTTCACAGCCATGCCGATGCGCGAAATGCTGTTCCACTTCGTGAACTGTTCCTGACGCAGTTTTTCGCCTTTGGCGTAGCGGACTTCGACAAAGTGATACTTATAGTTCCCGATCACGAGCATCGTGAACATCAGGCCCACGAACACGCTGGCGATTCGTCCGGCCCTCATTCCCGCGAGCGTGAACCAGATCGCCGCGGCCGAGGCGAACAATACGGAGACGGCAATCACCGTGTTGGGCCCGCCAAACGTGTTCAGCAGAAGCACCAGCGCCAGGCATCCGCCGGCCGCGCCCAGCAGATCGAAGAAGTAGATCCGGTCGACGCGTTCGATGGTTTCTCCAATCACCAGCGACACGATAATTCCCGATCCCAGAAACGGCAGTGCAGTGGCGAAATAAATCACTCCCAGATCGAGCGTGCCGACTTCAGCTCCGCGCGTGAGTACGAACATCACGGCCGCCAGAACCATCCCCGCGTTGATCAGACTCACCAGCCCGAGTTTGCGGTAGAGCGAGCCTGGCCATGCGGAGACCACATAGGAGAGCACGCCTCCCGCGCCCAGGCCAAACAGGGCGATGGAGATGGCAAGAAACGCGAAATGGTAGTAGAAGACAACCGAGAAAATACGCGTGAGCGAAAGCTCCAGCAGGAGGGTCGCGAGCGTCGTCAAAGCAACGGCTGTGTAAAGCAGAGGCCAGTTGGAAGGCCGCGGATTGGAACCGGGGGAAGCTGTGCCGGGGGAAGCAGAACTGTGGGGCAACGTTTTATTTTAGATTATTGATGGATCACGCCGCCTTACCTTTGTCCGCCCTACTCTCCCATGCGCTGGTTGCGTTCACGATCGAGTTCGACAACGAGTTCGAACGGCGGATGCCGCACCGAACGACGAACTATGGTGGCACGCCGCACGCGCCCTGGTTGGTGTCGCTGGCGATGTGGTCGAACTGCATGCAGTTTATCGGCCAGGATGGGGTTCGCGTTGGAGACCTCGAGGAGTTGGCCCGCACCGCGACCAACCTGAAGGGCATGGAGAGGTGGGGGTATATCGTCGTGGCTCCAGGCGCGCGTTCCGGCCGGATCGCTCGCGCCACTCCAGCGGGCCGGAAGGCTCAGGAAGTTTGGCGGCCCCTGTTCGGCGAAATCGAGGAGCGTTGGGAGGCGCGCTTCGGCAAGCCCGAGATCGACCGGCTTCGGAAATCGCTGGGGGCCCTGATCAGCCAGGTTGATACTGATCTGTCCAAAGGCGCTCTTCCCGACTGTCTTCCGATTCTCGGGTATGGCCTGTTCGGCAAAATTTCGGATCGTGCGCGACGGGCGCCTGCCGGACGCCTCCCGCTGTCGGCGCTGCTCTCCCAAACGCTGCTGGCGTTCGCCATCGAGTTCGAGCGCGAGTCGGAATTGTCGCTCGCAATCTGCGCTAACCTCCTGCGCGTCCTCGATGAGAAGGGCGTGCGGGTACGGAACCTTCCGCTTCTAAGCGGTGTCTCGAAGGAGGCAATCGCCGTGGCGTTGGGCTTCCTGCGAAAGAGAGACATCGCCATGATCGAGCGGAACGTCGCCCGGCTCACGCCGAAGGGCAGGGAAGCGCAGGACGCGTATCGTCAACTGATCGATGTCATCGAAGAGCGCTGGCAGAAGCGCTTTGGCAAGGACACGATCCGCAGCCTCCGGGAACTGCTTGGGCACCTGGCCGGCGACCACCGCGGGTTGGAACCCTGCCCCGACGGGTGGCGTGCGTCGGTCCGCAAACCCAGCACGCTGCCGCACTATCCCATGGTGCTCCACCGCGGCGGATTCCCCGACGGCAGCTAGCCTGCTCGTTCAGAGCCGTGACCAAAGGGAGCGGAATCCCTAAATCATCGAGAGATCCAGCTGAGTCAGATCGTCGAGCAACAGGTCTGGCGCGCTGGCTTCAAGGTCCTCCGGCGGTGTTATGCCCGTGCGGACCGCGATCGCGCGAATGCCGTTTTCACGCGCGGCGAGAACATCCTGCGTCGCGTCGCCAATCAACGAGATCCTGCCGCCGGTCAAACCCTCACGCCGGGCTTGTTCAATAGCAAGGTGCGCCAGCCCGCCTCGCGTCAGAGCCATCTCACCAAATGCGCCGAAGCGGAAGTAATCATGCAACCCCGCGCGATTGAGCTTCCGCCAGCCGATACGCGTAAGATTTCCGGTCACCAGAGCGAGCGTAGTTCCCCTCTCGCGTAAACGGTCAAGCAGCGGCAGCACCCCCGGACACACCTTCTCCCGCAGATCGGGAACGCCGGTCTGATAAATGTCCTGCGCTGCCTCGATGATTGCAGGCATTTTCGACGAGATCCCCGCGTCGTCGATGTCGCCCGCCCTCATCATCTGCGCCAGAATATCCGGATCGAGCATTCCATGCACGGGTATTCCCTCGGTGGTTGTTTCGATCCCGGTGACCTGCCGGACCGCATCCACCAGCGCCTGCCGGTGATGCGGGCCCGCGCGCCGCACCAGTGTGCCGTCGATGTCGAACAGAATCAGATCCATTAACCCCCTAGAATAGTTCCTGTGACTCCAGAAAAGTTCCGGATCGCGCTCGTCCAGATGGCGTGCGGCCTCGATCCGCAGGCGAATCTCGATCATGCCGTCGAGCGAATCCGCGAAGCCGCGCAAAAGGGCGCGCAGATCGTCTGTCTGCAGGAACTATTCCGCTCGCAGTATTTCTGCCGTGAAGAGGACGCCCGTCTGTTCGATCTCGCGGAAACCATTCCGGGACCGTCGACCGCTCGCCTCTGCCCTCTCGCCGCCGAGCTGGGTGTGGTGATCATCGCGTCACTGTTCGAGAAGCGCGCCACTGGGCTTTACCACAACACAGCCGCAATCGTCGACGCGGATGGCGCGCTGCTCGGAATCTACCGCAAGATGCACATCCCCGACGATCCGCTCTTCTTCGAAAAGTTCTACTTCACGCCCGGCGACCTTGGCTTCCGCGCATTCGACACGAAGTTCGGCCGCATCGCCGCGCTGATCTGCTGGGACCAGTGGTATCCCGAAGCCGCGCGCCTCGCATCGCTCGCCGGCGCGAATATCCTGTTCTATCCAACCGCCATCGGCTGGCACCCTGCCGAGAAAGCGCAATTCGGAGCCGCGCAGCACGATGCCTGGCGCACCATGCAACGCGCGCATGCCATCGCCAATGGCATTTTCGTCGCCGCCGTTAATCGCGTGGGCTTCGAAGGCCCTCCCGAAAAAGGCCTCGAGTTCTGGGGCGCCTCTTTCGTAAGCGATCCTTTCGGCCGCGTCATCGCCGAAGCCTCGCATGATCGCGAGGAAACTTTGATCGTCGAGTGCGACCCCGCACTCATGGAAGAGGTCCGCCGTAACTGGCCATTCCTCCGCGACCGCCGCATCGACGCCTACGGCGGCATCACCAGCCGGTTTTTGTCGTGACTCCCGAAAACCAGACTCCCAAATCCCTCGGCTTCCGCATGCCCGCCGAGTGGGAGCCGCACGAGGCCACCTGGATTGCATGGCCGCACAACGAAGAGGACTGGCCCGGCCGTTTCGAGCCCATTCCGTGGGTCTACGGCGAGATCGTACGCAAGCTCTCGCAAGTTGAGCGGGTGCGTATCCTGCTCCAAAATGACGACGTCGAGCACAACGCCCGCACCGTACTCGAAAAGAGCGGCGTTCAGTGGGAGGCGATCGAATTCATCCCGATGCACACCGATCGTGTGTGGGCACGCGATTTCGCCCCACTATTCATCAAGAATCCGGCAGGCGAGGTTGCCGCGGTCAAATGGCGTTTCAACGGTTGGGCAAAATACCAAAACCATCTGCTTGATGAAGCTGCCGGCAGCGCGATACCCGGACTGGCGTGCGTCGATTTCTGGCTGCCGGGGATCGTGCTCGAAGGCGGGAGCGTCGACGTAAACGGCGCCGGACTTCTCCTCACTACCGAGGAGTGCCTGCTCAGTCCGACCCAAGCCCGCAACCCCGATTTATCGCGCGAGGAAATCGAGACGGCGCTCGGCGACTACCTCGGAATCGATCGCGTCCTCTGGCTGCACAAAGGAATTGCCGGCGACGACACCCACGGCCACATCGACGATCTCGCCCGCTTCACCGACGCCGAAACGATCGTGATCGCGTCCGAGGAAGACCGGTCCGACATCAACTATGCGCCTCTGCGCGAAAACTGGAAAATACTGAGCCACTTTCCCGTTCGCGCGCGGAAACTGCCGATGCCTGCGCCACTGTATTTTGAGGGCCAGCGCCTTCCGGCGAGCTACGCAAATTTCTACGTCGCCAACCAGACCGTGCTCGTTCCCACCTTCAACGATCCGAACGACCGCATCGCCCTCAACGTCTTGGCCGAATGCTTCCCGAACCGGAAGGTGGTCGGGATCAACTGCGTCGAACTGATCTGGGGCTTGGGAACGCTGCACTGCATGACCCAGCAGCAACCCTCCAGGTAGCGGGCTTTGACATTGGTATCATGATCCATATATGGAGCTCGTAAAGAAAACAACCATCCTGTTTCCGCCCGATTTGTATCAACAGTTGGCCACGCTCGCGCGTGATCGGCGCAGCAGCGTCGGTGAACTGGTCCGAACGGCCTGCCGCGCCCAATATGGGCTTGCTAACCGGCAGGAGCGCTTATCGGCAGTCGCGGAATTGGCGGGTATGGCGCTTCCTGTCGGCTCTGTGCGGCAGATGGAAAAAGAATCCGTTCCCAAAGCGGAACCAACTCCATGATTCTCGTGGATTCAAATGTCCTGATGTACGCCGCCGGCGCTGAGCATCCGAACAAAGCGGCGGCCATCGCCTTTCTGGAGCGGGTGGCGCGCGGAGAGATCGATGCCGCAGTGGACGCCGAAGTTCTGCAGGAAGTAATGCACCGGTATCGGTCCTTGCGGAGATGGGCGGATGGCCGCCGGGTTTATGCGCTGGCGCGGGATATCTTTCCGCACGTCGTCCCCATCACGAGTGAAATTGTGGACCGGGCTAAGACGTTGATGGATGAGGATGGGTCGCTCTCGGCACGGGACGCCGTTCATGCGAGCGTGGCTCTGGCGCATGGCATGAAGGGTGTTTGCACATTCGACCTGGACTTCGAGCGAATACCGGGGTGCGCCCGAATCGCGCCATAGAGCGACGACCAGCTCTTACGTTCCCACCTTGACCCGCGCGGCAAACTTCTTCCGGAACTTCTGCACCTTCGGCGCAACCACGAACGCGCAATAAGGCTGATAAGGGTGATTTTCAAAATACTGCTGGTGATAATCCTCCGCCGGATAAAACTCCGTGGCCGGTTCAACCGCGGTCACAATCGGATCCGCAAAGGCCTTCTCAGCCGTCAACTCCCGGATTAATTCCTCGGCCGTCGCCCGCTGTTCCGGGGAATGATAAAAAATCACCGAGCGGTACTGCGTTCCACTGTCGTTCCCCTGCCGATTGAGCGTGGTCGCATCGTGCGTGACAAAGAAGATTTCCAGCACGTCGCGATACGCGATCAGCACGGGATCGTACGTAATCTGGACAACTTCAACATGGCCGGTTGTACCGGAACATACATCCTGATACGTCGGATTCGGCGCGCGGCCCCCCATATATCCCGAGACTACCGAGATTACGCCCGCCGCCTCCCGGTAAACCGCTTCAACGCACCAGAAACATCCCCCGCCTAGAGTCGCCGTTTCCTGAGCCATTATGTCTTCATGATAGTCCCGCCACAAAAACAAAAACCGGCGAAGGCGCACGTTTTGAGTGCGCCTTCGCCGATTCTTGTCGCCGGACAGGGAGATGCAATCGAAATTCGATTACTTCGCTGCCGGAGCCGGAGTGGCTGCCGGCGTTGCATCCGCGCTCTTGGCGGCTTTCTTATTCTTTTTCACGTGCTTTTTCGCTACTGGGGCGGAGTTGCCGGTCGCCGGGGCGGCGGTCTGCGCGGCAAGCGACAATCCGGCGGTAGCCAGTGTCAGGGAGAGTCCAAGTAATACCGATGTGATCTTTTTCATGATGTTTTATCCGGTCCTTTTGTCGAGGCGCTTTGTGTTTTCCGCCTCTATACCTATTGACGGCCTCAGTATTAACCCGCCCTGAACATGCCGTTAAATAGGTTTCACCTGAGACGATTGTGGTCCCGAGCACAAAGTCTCGGTTGAAACATGATCTTCCGCAGACATTAACTGGATTACATCTTTCGAACGTGCGACCATTTAGGGTATCTAGGCCGTCGTGCCCGGAATCCCATTAAGAATCTCCAGGCTGAGAGATGAAGGACTCGGAAGGGGACAAATCGATGGCGAGTGTGTTTCTAATCGGACTGGAACAGGAGATTGCCTTTCAGATCAGTCGTGCACTGGCGGCGGAACGGCATCGGATCGAACTAAAGCCCCGCGGCATCGACGCCCGTGATCTGATGGGTGCCGATATTATCTTTGCCGGCGGAGAGCCGCTCCAGTACTTATCGCTCTTGCGCCGTGTGCGGGAAGAGCGGCCCGCGCTGCCCTTTGTGGTCGTTACACGAATTCCCGAAACAACGGCATGGCTGGATGCCCTCGAAGCCGGCGCAACCGATTATTGTTCCGCGCCGTTTGAAGCCCGCCAAATTCACTGGCTTATGGAAGCGGCCTTGCCCGGACGCCGGAAGATCGCCGCCGCCTGACTCGCATCCTATAATCAGGCATGCGAATCCGGCGTTTGTGGGGCGGACCCCCCGGTCAGCGCGGGTTCCCCCGGACCCACCCTTCGGTTCTTCTCCTTTCCTGCTTTTTCATCACCACAGCCTTCGCCGCCGTCCCCACCCCAGAGTCCCACTTCGGCCATCCTATCGGCGTGGATCGCCAACTGCTCGATTGGGAGAAAGTCGTATCGTACTTTTACGCGCTCGCCCGATCCAGCGACAAAATCCGCGTCGCCGAATACGGCCGGACCGCCGAAAACCGGCCCCTGATCGTCGCCACCATCGCATCCCCCGAAACGCTGCGCAACCTCGATCGCTACCGTGAAATCCAGCGCCGTCTCGCCGATCCGCGCATCACATCCCCGGCGCAGGCGGAAGCGATGTTTAAAGAAGGCAAGAACATCGTTCTGATGACGTGCTCGATCCACGCGAGCGAAGTCGCCTCCACGCACAGCGCGGTCGAGTTCGCCTACCGCCTGATCGCCGAAAACAACCCGCGCTTCCAAACGATTCTCGACAACACCATCCTCTTGCTGGTCCCCTCGCTGAATCCCGACGGCGTCGATATCGTCACCCGCTGGTACCGCTCCACCCTGGGCACCAGGTTCGAAGGCACGAATCCGCCCGAGCTCTATCAGAAATATGTCGGGCACGATAACAACCGCGACTGGTACATCTTCTCGCAGCCCGAAACCCGCGCCACCATTTCGCAGCTTCACAACATCTGGCACCCCGAAATCGTCTACGACGTCCACCAACAGGGCGCATATGCGTCACGCATGTTCATCCCGCCATGGCTCGATCCCGCTGAACCGAACGTGGACCCCATACTTCTGCAGGAGATGAACGCGCTCGGCACATCCATGGCGTCGGACCTCACGGCCGCGGGCAAGCCGGGAATTGCCATCCATGCCGCCTACGATTTCTGGACCCCGTCGCGCCACTATCAGGCTTTTCACGGCGGTTTGCGAATCCTGACCGAATCCGCCAGCGCGCTTCTCGCCACGCCGCTCACCGTCACGCCCGATCGGATCGACGAAACCGCCCTTGGCTTCAAACCGCGAGAGACGAGTTGGAACTACCTCGAGCCATGGCTGGGCGGCGTTTGGAAGCTGCGGGACATTATCGATTACCAGGAACTTGCCTTCGAGTCTCTGCTCCATAACGCCGCCGTGAATCGCGAAGACATGCTGCGGAATTTCTACCGCGTCGGCCGGCATCAGATCGAGCGCGCCTCTCCCTCGGCGATCGTTATTTCAAAGAATCAACGCGATCCGGGCGCGACTCGCCGAATGCTCCGGACGCTGGCCTTCGGTGCGGTCGAGATCATGCAGAACCGCTCCGGCGATTACGTGATCCCCATGCGCCAGCCCTATTCCGGATATGCCAAGGCGCTTTTGGAACGACAGCAATATCCGAATCTGCTTCTCTATCCAGGCGGTCCTCCACAGCGCCCCTACGATGTAACCGCGCATACCCTGCCACTGCTGTTCGGAGTCGATGTGAAGTTCGTTGACCAGCCTGTGAACGACCGCCCGAGCCCGATCGATCTTCGCGATCCTCCGCCGCGCGATGTTTACACGGCTTCGGACACCGATGCGTGGAAGGCCGCGAACACATCGTGGGTCGCCGGAAAGCCCGTCTGGCGTAATCAAGCCGGCGATTTCGCGTTATCTCCGCAACCGGGCGGCGGCTGGCTGGAAGTGAAGCGCCCCCGAATCGGTCTCTACAAAAGCTGGATGGCCGATATCGACGAAGGCTGGACTCGCTGGCTTCTCGAAGAGTTCGGCTTCGCCTATACCAGCTTGCGCAACCCCGATATCCAGGCCGGAAATCTGCGCGCCCGCTTCGATTCCATCGTCTTCGCCGACGAAGCGGCGAACGCGATCGAGAACGGCCATCTGCCCGGAACCATGCCACCGGAGTTCACCGGCGGTCTCGGCGAAAAAGGAGCGGAGGCGCTCCGTGAATTCGCCCGCGCCGGCGGCACGCTGATTTTCCTGAACCGGGCATCGGATTACGCCATCGTCAAGTTCGGTGTGAAGGCGAAGAACGTCGTGGCGGCCGTCCCGGCGCAGGATTTCTATTCGCCCGGCTCGCTGCTGAACGTAAAGCTGGATCTGCGCGACCCGTTGACGCGAGGCCTTCCGGAAGCGATCGCCATCTGGTCGGAGGCAAGTCCCGTTTGGACCACTGAAGGCGAGGAAGCAGTGGCCAAATACCCTGACAGCGGCGTACTCGCATCTGGCTGGCTGCTGGGCGAAAATCGCATAACCGGCAAGACGGCGCTGATCCACGCCCGGTATGGCTCCGGCAACGTCATCCTCTTCGGGATGCGCCCGCAATACCGCGCCCAGAGCTATCTCACTTTCAAGTTATTCTTCAACGCCCTCCTCCTCAACTAACAGGAATGTGGGGCCCACCCCACCAACCGCAAATGTGTTACGTGCGGGAACCCGGCGCTCCACACTTCTGGTAACAGATCAGTTCCCAGTCGGCGCCCTGTGCACCGAATCGATAACGAGCAGATCAACCATTTCCCGGCCCGCCTCCAGCCTCAAGCCAAGCTGATCGTAGAAACCCGCAAACAGGATGCCAGCCACGTCGGCCGGGCCGGCCTTGCCGTCCGCCGCAAGATACGGCGTAATGTCGATCCTGAGATCGTAGCGCCCTTTCAGTCCGGTCTTATCGATCACGACCCGGCCCAGCGGCTGCGAAAGCTTACTGGCCAGATCGGCCATGGAGACCCGCTCCGCCGTCACGCCACTCTCATTTTCAGAGAAGCTGTTGGGCCCTTCGCTCGTCGAAGGGACGAATTTCGATGCGTCACCCATTCCAGCCTGCTGCGGCTTGCCATTATCCGTGAGAGTGAAATCGTCCTTCGAAAGACCCGCTACCGGACCGGCCTTAGTATGGACTACGACATCCACCAGCACCAGGCGCGTTCCCGCCCGGAACGTGGCCTGATCCTGAGCAACAAGCGCCGCCGCAAAGACGGCCAGCACCGGCAAATACTTCGACATATCAGGACTCGACCCGCTCCGGCTCCCAATCAATTACGTCATCGCGTTCGATCCGGTCCTCGCGATTCTCTCGCTTTTCCTGCTCGATACGCGCCTCTCGTTCCTTGCGCTCCTCGCGACCGTCGCTCATCAGTCAATCCTCATCTGATACCGATCCCTCCGAAGGGGTTACCGAGCCGTGACCAAAGGGAGCGGTGTACTTGAACTCTCGCAACTTGATACCAAGTGACCGAGTCCGCCGCAGCGTATCGGGCTTGGCGATCCACTGGATTGGCGGGCAGTTTAATTATCCGTGCCAGTGCGGGCCAGCGCAAGTTTTCGCGGAGCGGCCTCAGAAAAACGGCAGCCGCAAACAGCGCGGCAAATGCATTCCCGCCGGCCAAAAACAGATGCTATTTTCGGCGCGCACCCCTGATTTCTTCCTCGACCATTCTCATCACGAAGTGCATAGCCGGACCTTCTCCATCGCGTACGAACTCGATCAGCGTACCGGCCAGGGAGAAAGTGGTTTCGGACACCGGATCGAGCCTTTGCGCGCCTGTGCCAGCGTAGTTCCAAAGCAAGGTGTTGTCGTCAACCGCAACCTCGACCAGAACGGTTTTGCCGTCATCCTGAACCTCATAAGAGCCCGCGTACATGGCCAATGTCTCAGCCGCCACTTTCACGTCGCTTCCCTGCGAGTTGGTGGATATGTGCGCGCTATCCTTTTCGTTTTCGCAGAACCATTCGAGCATCTCCGTGTCCGCCATCAGATCCATCTTTACTGCAATGGTCCACGGCTTGGCGTACGCCTTGGGGTCGTCCAGCGTGATCTGCAAGTCGATGCGTCCGAAGTCGGGGCGGCGGTACCGCTCGGTCATGCGCAGCGCCTCGGTATGAGGATGGCCGTCTGCATCCAACCAGGTACTCTCGTTGAATCCGTTGCTTTCCACCACCAGCGTGTCGCCATCCCAATGCCCCACCGAGTAGCCCATCCAGGTCGGATTAGGGTCCTTCTCCAGTTGGCGGCCGTCCATGAAAATCCGGCGGAAAGTGAGGTCACTGTTCAGGATCACGATCACGGCCGGTGTCTGGACGATGGTGTGGTCGCGGTAGGGGGTCGTCGTGTAGGCGGGACCGAATGGAAGGCATTTAGTCTCCATGCTGTCCTTGCCGAAATCTTTCTTGCGTTGCCGATAGAGATCCTCCGCCCACGGTTGCACTTCACCCGGCTTCAGGTCGGCCGCAATGTTGTTGTAGAACTTGTCCGCATTCTTCTCCCACAGCCCGGAGAAATCCGGCTTACCGTCGGCGGTCCGCGGCGCCGGCGCCGTGAGATTCGGCTTACCGTCCGGAGTGCGTGGGATTCCGGGTGTCGGGTAATGCAGCCACTGTGCCGCCAGCGGAGAGCTCAAGGCGATTACGGCCGCTATTCCCAAACGAATCATGGCTCCTCCCTTCTTTCGTCTTCAGATTTTCCGCGAACATTTTACCGGATCTTTTGTCGCCCGCGGACACTGATATTTTCATACCAACTCGATCCGCAGGTCACGGCCAATAGCTTGTGCCGCGCGGGCAAGGGTTTGGAGTGTCACCGAGACATTGCCCGGATCGAGAAGACGATCCAGCGCAGCGCGGCTTGTTCTCATGCGCCGAGCCATCTCTACCTTGCTGATTTTGTCTTTTTCCATGGCTTGCTGAACCTGCCAGGCCAGCGTCTCTTTCAGCACGACAGCGCGGGTCTCCTCAAGGAGGCCTTCCTCTTTAAGGAACTCGTCCAGCGACGAGCCGATATGTTTGTTGCGTTTTTTCATTTCGTAACCTCCTTCATTCTCCGCCTCGCCAGGGTCAGATCGTCAGCAGGCGTTTTCTGCGTCTTTTTGACGAACCCGTGCAGCACGACCAGCATTTGATCGTGAAAACACGCCGTGAAAACACGCCGTGAAAACACAAAGATGAGCCGTGATATCCGCTGGCTCGGAAGCGATGAGCGCACTTCCCAACGACCCGATTGGTCAGCCGAATTGTAGGCGCATGAGGTCGAGCCCGCTAGCGCGCCGGTCATCCTTGTCGAGGCCGCGCAGCCAATCGAGGACGGACTCCCCGCCTGCTTCCGTGTGGTAAAACCGAACTGGAATCTCCGGGCCTTTTGCATCTCGCTTCGCCAATTCTTGTTATGTACCAAAAATGGTACCATACCGGTTGGCGTGGAGCGGGCATTTCCATCGACCCCTACGTCGCTACTGCCTGAATGATGTTCCAAGGTCTGGCCTACCGCCGACGGAAAACCAGATAAGCCGAAAGTTTCATCAGGGTACGATGGAGTTTTGTGCCGGAACTCAGCCGCTTTTTTGGCATTATCATCCGAATGTTTTCCGAACCCGGCGCGTCACACCACATTCCTCATTTCCATGCTTATTTTCAGCCCGTGCTTGTTTTCAGAACTTCGCCGCCGTTTTTTCGATTGGCCCCGTGGACTTGATCGCCGGATCGCTTCCGCAAAAACAACGGCGGTTGGTCGAGGCATGGCGAAATTACATCGGGACGAATTGTTAGCGGACTGGCAGCTGCTCCATTCCGGGCGCAACGCAACTCCCATCGATCCGCTAAAATGAGAGCAGTCGTATGACACAGGTGTATGCACACTTGTCGTATACCCACTTGATGTGCCGCGTCTCGGAATTCGGGATCGTCGCTCCGTACACCCTGCGCATCGTCTTTGACGACGCCGTCTTTGGCAACATTACCGAACAGGTCATCGATTTTGAGCCAATCCTGAGGGGAGAATTGTACGGCCCATTGCGCGATCCGCGTTTGTTCGACCAAGTCGCGCTCGATACACAAGCAGGCACGCTGGTGTGGCCAAACGGAGCGGACTTCGACCCCGCGACCCTTCACGATTGGCCGCAATGCCAAGCGGCCTTTGTCGAAATGGCATCCCGTTGGGAACCCTCGCCCGCCTGATTACGCAACTGGATCGAGAATCGTGAAGTCGGATTACGAAATCAGCCGTAACTGGATCAGCGGCTACAAGCCGACATGAACGTTCCTAATCCTGGTAACCGCCAGCTTTCTCCGAATGGCGGACGACTCACCCGCAGAGAGCTCTTCGACACAAGTCGTTGGTGCCTCCGTGCTTCGTTAACCAGCTGTTAGACCGGTTCGCTTGGAGTGTCAATGATAGATCGAGATCGAACGTTTCATCGTT
>Ga0182024_10002813_pt1 | contig 42571 bp, 29 predicted proteins | sample P32metaG_FD_120480 | JGI IMG/M metagenome (GOLD analysis project Ga0182024, IMG submission 120480) | Permafrost microbial communities from Stordalen Mire, Sweden - P3-2 metaG (Illumina Assembly) | ecosystem: Environmental > Terrestrial > Soil > Wetlands > Permafrost | place: Sweden: Stordalen... | reverse complement strand
TGGCTGACGTTCCTCTTTGGCAATTGCGATGGGGCCATGGTCGTCTTCGTGACCTCGATCATGCCGGTCGACGTCAGAACCATGGGGCCACCAAGCGCGGTCCTCGACTCCTAGGTCAGAATCCAGGGCTGAACTTATGAGGCCTCAGGAAAAATGCGAGGGCGAGCTGTTTGACTCCGTTGGGTGAGCCAGCAGCGGGAAAGGAAATACCTACTAGAAATTGACGCGCCTAACCAATTCCTCGAACCTAACATCGGAATGCAAGCTATCAAGAGCCGGGTCGACGTTCATGAGGGCCATAGAGGCGGAACGATCATTGTATGCCTTCTCGAGCCATGCAAAGGCGTCGTCCTTTTCGTGCAGGCCTGCATAAACTAATGCCACTGCGTACGCAGGAACGTACTGCGTGCGGGAGCGTTGTTTCAGAACCTCAAGTATCGTTCTTGCTTGTTTCACGTTTCCAGCCATGCCATAGGCGTGCCCCAGGGCCCCTTCATAGTAGGAGTCACCTCCGGATAGACGCACGGCGTCTTCGAACTCGGCGATGGCTTTGTCGGGCATACCGCGCTGCTCATACACATTTCCGAGCCGAAAGTGTGCCCGGGGGAAGTCGGGGTCGATTTCTAGGGCTTTGGTAAGAATATCAACGGCTTTTTCCTGCCGACCGGCTACCAACAAAACGAGCCCGGCGTTGCAGCTCACAATGAGAGAGAGTGGATCATCTTGTTGGGCAAGCTCAGTTTCCTTCAAGGCCTCGGAAATGCGGTGCAGCGCAGCTAAGTCCTGGCCATTCCAGGAGTGCGCCATTGCGTAACCAGGATTGGCGTCAAGGGCTCTCCGGAACTCTTGTTCGGCGGCTCGACCATTCCAACCGTAGTAGAAGTACACGAAACCCAAGGTGGCGTGTGCCTCGGCCAGATCATCGTTTATTGCCAATGCTTTCTTGGCAGCATACTCGGCCGGTGGAAATGCTTCTTTAGGTGGCAAAAGGCCGTAAAGACCAAGAAGTGCGTAGGAGTCCGCGACCCCCGCATGGGCTTCCGCGAAATTGGGGTCGAGTGCAACCGCCTGCTGGAAATACTGGAGCCCTTTGGTAATTGCCTGCTCTGTTCGTCTATTCCAAAAGTAACGCCCTCGGATGTAGGCCTCGTAGGCATCCACATTCTTAGTGGAGAGTTTTGACAGAGGTCCGGTGTCTTCCCCGGTTAGCTTGAGGCGGATACTTCGGGCAACGCGGTCTGAAAACTCGTCTTCCAAAGTGAAAATGTCCGTGAACTTTTCATCGAAGGCGTCCGCCCAGAGTTCCACGCCATCGCGCACCCTGGTCAACTGGACGGTGAGGCGGACGCGATCACCTTCCCGCTGCATGCGACCATCCAGCACGGCGTCCACACCCTGTTCCAGACCGGCGGTCCGGGAGTCTTGCGGCTCGGTTGCGTATTTTTGGACGGCGCTGGTTGGCCTGGTGACGATTTTCCCGCTGTGGCCGAGCTTGGTAATGACGGCATCGGCCATGGCGATCCCGACGTAGGCCTCGCCGATCTTTTCTCCCACGGTTTGAAAGGGCAAGACCGCCAAAGATCCGGCGCTCGGAGTTCGCGCCGGATCTTTGGCGATACCGCCGGTTACCCTCACAAAACGTGCAAGGAACAGGGTGGCGATAACGACGGTCGCCGCCAGAGTGACGAGCCTCCAGGCTGAGCCGGCGGGGAACTTGGAAATGAGCGGCATGGAGTCGTCGGGCGGAGGTGGAACAGGTACGGCGTGGGGAGGGCGCTTTTCGTCCGGATTTTCGACCTGGGGGCCAACCTCGCTGTGGTCAGCCAGGTTCTCGACCGAAGCGATGAACCTGTACCCGGACTTGGATACCGTTTCGATGTACTGCTGGTGGCCGCGTTCGTCGCCGAGAGCCTTCCTGAGCAGGGATACGGTCACCGCGAGATTGCCTTCTTCCACAAACGAGTCGGGCCAAAGGGCCTTCATCAACTCTTCCTTCTGGCACAGGTGTCCGCTGCGCTCCACCAGAAAGACCAGCAGATCGAAGGCTTTAGGGGTCACATTCACCGGGCGCCCCTCGTGAAACAGGAGCCGCTCGGCGGGTTGCAATTCGTAGCTTCCGAATCGGTATAAGTGCCTGATAAGAGTGCGCATAACGGTCAAAAGAAATTTTTAAGATTTTGCCAATCGATTTTGCAGGACATCGGACACCCCACGATGTAGGGTGACCGCGGTTCCCAGACCTCTCGGCCGGGGAGTATAGCGCCGATCCTGGGACAGTTCACGCGGAATTACGACCGAGGGAAAGGGAGTTTAGAAAAGGGAACCTTTCAAACTGGTAGCCGGTCCCTAGGTCTGTGCTGCTAGGGCTTTTGAATCGAAGGACCGGAGCTTTCGCTCCAAAGGGTGCAAGTCTATGGAATCCTGTATGGAAATGGCGACAGCGAACGAGGTTCGGTATGCACCGAAAACGGTTCTTCCCAACCATATCCACGAGAAACCTTACTTCTGCGCGGTTTTGAAAGGGAGCTATGCGGGCAAGTATGGCTCGAAGTTTCAGGAAGGCCGCGCCGCGGAGACGGTGTTCCGCCCAGCCGGGGAAACACACACGGTTCGGTTCCATGATACCGAGGCGCGACTTCTGCGTATTGAGCTACCTCGACGCTTAATGCAGCGCGCTTCGGAATATTGCCGTGGACTGGACGTTTCCTCCAATTTCGTAAGCGGAAGGCTGACGTGGCTGGCGAAGCGGGTCTGGGCGGAAAACCAGCTTAGCGATCCGTGTTCCCAACTTGCTGTCGAGGGTCTTCTGCTGGAGATGCTGGCTGAAGTTTCTAAGCAAGGCGCTCCCCGGGTGGAACGAGTACCACCTTGGCTTTTGCGGATCAAGAAACAGATCGAAGAGACTTCTGTGGACGGGCTGTCGGTGGAGGGCTTGGCCCGGAGCGCGAACGTCCATCCCGTCTACTTGATAACGGCGTTTAAGAGGGCGTTCCGGTCGACCCCCGGCGAATTCCAGCGGCAAACGCGCGTTCGAAAGGCCGAAGAACTGATGATGAAGGCGCCGGATATGCCGCTTTCCGAAATTGCGTTGGCGACTGGGTTTTTCGACCAGAGCCATTTCTGCAGGACATTCAAACAAGTTGCATGCGTAACGCCCAGTAGATTCCGCCAAGACCACTACAGGTCTTAGAATCGTCCCAAGCGCATTGATTGGGTGCAAGACAATGGTGAGACAGCCGATCAAGGTTGCTGGCAGCCGTCGAGAGACGTCTAAGGGTACCGCTGCCCGGTCGAACCAGATGAGCGCATTTGTCCGGGTTGTGGTTCGCTGCAAATAGGCCGAAGATCGAGGTGGCGAAATGCGGGGCGACGTTACCTAGAACATATGGGATCGAGACAGGAAATTACACGGCGAAACATGCTGGCAATGATGACGGGGCCTCTCGTCGTTCCCATTTGCCCGCTGACCGCAGGCTCGCGCGAGCCGGGTAGTCAAAATCCCAACAGCACGGAATTCGACCTGCTGATCAAAGGCGGGAAGGTTATCGATCCGTCGCAAAACCTGGAGGAGGAACGCGATGTGGCGATTCGCGACGGGAAAATTGTACGGTTGGAAAGGGACATTCCAGCGAATCAAGCACGTCAGGTCCTGAATGCCGCCGGTATGATCGTGACTCCCGGGTTGATTGACGTGCACGTCCACGTGCTGCCGTATGTGGGAGAGACCGGCACAGAACCGGATCCGTGTTGTATTGGGCGGGGCGTCACAACGGTGGTGGATGCCGGGACGGCCGGAGCGTTTACGCTACCGGCACTACGAAAGTTCGTCGTGGAAAAATCGGAGACCCGGATCCGCGCGCTGGTGCACATTGTCGCGATCGGAATGATCGTGGCGATCACCCCGGGCATGGAAGAGCTTGGGGATTTGAGATTCTGCGATCCGAAGCGCGCTGTGAAAGCCGCGGTCGAGAACAAGGACCTGGTGTTGGGATTCAAAATCCGAATCGACCGCAAGTTTACCGTTCCCGGCAATAACGACATTGAGGCCATGAAGAGGGCTCGAATGGCGGCAGACGAAGCGTCTCTGCCCATAACCATACATATTGGAGGCTCGTACACGCCGCTCAAGGAATTTATGCCGCTTCTGAAGCAGGGCGACATCGTTACCCATGTCTACAATCCGAGGCCGAACAGTATTCTTGACGATAGCGGACGTTTGCTGCCGGAAGTGTTGGAAGCCCAGCGACGAGGTGTTCGCTTCGACGTAGGACACGGAAGGACGAACTTTTCGTTCCGAATCGCGGAGAAATGTCTAGCCCAAGGGTTGGTTCCCTACACGATCTCCAGCGATGTCAGTAACGGCAGCGTAAGAGGCCCGGTGTTCGATTTGGTTACCACCATGTCGAAATTAATGATACTGGGCATGAGTTTGCGCGAAGTCATCGAACGCACAACGATGAACGCGGCTCGCGCCCTGAATTTCGGGCTGGAGATCGGGACGCTTAAGCCGGGAGCGGAAGCGGATGTTACCGTGCTTCAGGTTCGCTCCGGCGAATTCAGCTTCGTGGACTCCGAGGGGCAAACTAGGACTGCCGGTCAAAAATTGGAAGCTGCGGCCACGGTGCGAGGCGGGAAAGTGTTCAATCCGACCAAGGCGTCTTAGTGCCGCGTGAGCTTGATTGCGTAGGGAGTGGCGTACCAGAGGGCGCACAAGAGATGGTTGAGTGACGAGAAGACCATGACGAACTTTCCGTGGGTCCGCGTGCTGTTGATCTGCGCAGCGTACGGCTTTCTGGTGTTGGCCAGGCAGCCCACCAGAGTTCATGCGCAGCAGCATGCCGAGCAGCATACGCCGAAGTTCCAACTGGAACCTCTTTGGCGAAAACCACTACCCGACCGGTGGATAACCGGCGAGGTGGGAGGCTCTTGCTTTGACGCCCAAGATCATTTGTTCACCGTAAACCGGGGTAACCTCACGCCGAAAGAACAGGTTCTGGGAGTGGTGTCGCCGGCGGTCATCGAGTTCGACAAAAACGGCGCGGTGGTTAATTCCTGGGGAGATCGAAACATACTTCCCAGGAAGCTGCATAGCTGTTCGGTCGACTATCAAGGAAACGTGTGGATTGCGGGCAACGAAGACGCGATTGTACAGAAATACTCGCACGATGGGAGCAAACTGCTGCTCCAAATTGGCACCAAGGGGCATTTTGATACCTCCGACGGCACCATTAACGGCGCCCCAATGAATTCCAGCCATGAACTGCTTAATCTTCCATCGAGCGTCGCCGTCGATGCTACGAACGGAGACATCTATGTCTCCGATGGCTACGGGAATCGCCGCGTGGCCGTATATGACCGAGAGGGTCACTTTTTGCGTCAATGGGGGCGCCAGGGCACGGTAGCGGAAGCGGATGCCGGGGAAGGCGGCGCGTTTTTGAAGGTGGTGCACTGCGTGGTGCTGGGGAACGATGGACTGGTTTACGTGTGCGACCGGCTGGGGGGACGCATTCAGGTCTTCGATAAGATGGGTAATTTTAAGCGGAATATTCCGGTCCAAAGCAATACGGCTCGGCTCACAGGAATCGGCGCCGTGTGCCAGGTAAGCTTTTCGCCGGATCCAGCGCAAAAATACATGTACGTGTGTAACTGCGGGGATGAGGAGATCAGGATTCTGGACCACGCAACAGGGCGGACACTTGGAACCTTCGGGCGGTCGGGGTTCGAAGCCGGGGAATTCAATGGGTTGCACAGCATGGCCGTGGACTCCAGCGGAAATATCGTGACGGCAGAAGCCGGGGTGGTAACGGGTGGCGGGCATCGGTTACAGATGTTTAGGTTAGTGGCAGATTGAAGTGCCCGTGGAGCCGGGGAGCCGAGAGAGCAGATTTTCTTCAGGACTTGTTTTCACGACGGACGACGTCAGGGACGAGAGGGAATGAGCCGAACTTCGCGCAGGCAAGCCTTATTGTCAGGCCTAGGAATAACGGCGGCAGCGCTGCTCGCTGCGGATCCCGAAAAAATTCAAGCTAGTTCCAAAGCCAAAGAACCGGATGTTCCGAAAGAGGGAGGGTTTGCTTCTCGCTTGGCGAGGGCAAACAGTCTGCCGGAAATCGAAGCCGTAGCGCGTGACGTAATGGTGCAAAGCGTCTACCAGTGGACCAGCGGCGGTGCGGCCGATGAGATCACCTTGCGTTGGAATCGGGAGGCTTTGGAACGCATTCGTTTGCAGCCTCGGGTGTTGGTTGACGTCTCGGTTCTCGACACCAGGATCAAACTGCTGGGGCACGAACTACCGTTCCCGATCCTCCTGGCGCCGACCGGTGGCCACGGGCTTATGCATCCGGAGGGAGAAGTTGGAACGGTGCGTGGAGCGGGCGCTTCCGCGGCACTCGCGGTCATAAGCGCGGCGTCGACCTTTCCGATCGAGGAAATCGCGAAGAATGCTTCCAGTCCGATCTGGGCGCAGATGTTTATCAAGCCGGATCACGGACTCACGCGGAGTTTCGTCGAGCGAGCGGAAGCCGCCGGCTGCCAGGCACTCTGCGTAACCGTCGATGACCCGGTGACCGGCATCCGAGACAGTATTTGGCGCGCCGAGTCCACGGCCCCCAACATAAAGTCGGTGAACCGTACCGGCATCACCAGCAAGAAATATGGCCCTCCGGGAGATAAATACAGCCCGATTTCCCCCGACAAACTGACTTGGGACGACGTTGAGTGGCTGCGTTCGTTCGCGCGCGTCCCGATTGTGCTCAAGGGGATCCTGAATCCCGATGATGCTGAGAGAGCCGTGCACGCGGGTGCGTCAGCGTTGATTGTGTCGAACCATGGAGCACGGCAGCTCGACACCGTATCTGCAACGATGGAAGCTCTTCCGCTAATCACGGAAAGAGTTGCGGGCCGCATTCCAGTACTTGTCGACGGTGGGATTCGACGAGGTACGGATGTGCTGAAAGCGTTGGCCACGGGCGCGACCGCTGTGTTAATTGGCAGGCCGTACGTTTACGGGCTGGCGGTCGGAGGAGCGGAGGGAGTGAGTCGGGTCATTGACATTCTTAGAAGCGAGTTCGAGGTCGCTATGGCTCTGACTGGCCGCCCCACCATCTCCAGTATTGACAAATCGGTTCTTCGCCACGAACCGAGAAGCTAAATAGGTCGATCTCAAACGGGTGGAAGCGCAGACCGCTCCGGTCAGGTTGGTCGTGGCGACTCAATCTGCGCGTCCGGTTCGAATCATCTTCCAACCCTCTTTCAGCCGTTTTTCCACGTCCGGCTTGGTAAGTGCGGTTATGCCGCAAGGAACGTTGTGAGCTTTGCAGGCTGCCAGAATCGTCTGGCGGGCCTTTTCCAGTTCGGGTGAATCGAACGATACACCGAGGTACTGGTGCAAATCCCCGCCTGCGCCCACGAAAATTGCCCCAACCCCTGGGACCGCGGCAATTTCGTCGACATTCTTTAATCCTTCCGCAGTCTCGATCATTGGAATTGCCAGCAGGTCGCCATCCGGGTTCAGTGGCCAAACGTCGGCGCGCCGCTCGTATTCCGCCGACGAAACACCCCACGCGAAGACCGCATTGCCCGGAGAAAAGCCGCGCAATCCCGGCGGGTCTTGGTACTTGGAGGTTCTTTGTTGCGGGTAGCGCATAAAGCGAATGAGGCGGGCCATTTGTTCTTTCGTTTCTACTCCATTGAAAATGATGCCCATTAGACCGATGTCCAAGCCCTGTTTGGCGATCCAATCGTTGCTTTCTAAATCGCGGCCGTAAGGTGGGAATCTGGCAAACAGTGCGACCTTTGGTTGGGCGTTTCCCTTCTTGAGCGCGGCAGCCTTATCTACCATGGCAGCCACACAAAACGATAGGCCGTCCAAATTCAGAGGTCCATGTTCCATGTCTATGTAGGCATAGTCGAGATCGAGGCGGGCTAGCGAGTGGCAGTTCTGCAGCGAGACATCGCTGGTCTGAGTACCGATGATGGGCTGGCCCTGCGCCAATTTCTCGATCGCAGGGTTAAGATGCACCGGAGATTGCTGAGCAAACAGGTCTGAGGCCGACAGGAACATCAAGACGCTCGTTCCGATAGCTACGGCTACCATGGCGAGCCAAGATCGTTTATCAACGGCCGCGGCCGTATCTCGGGGAGTGTTCGCGGTCCGAAAGGCAGTCGCTGACGGAACGAATGCGCGAACCTGGGTCACGGTACCACCCTGTAAATTTGCACGACCGCGTCGGTGTTTCCGTGGTGGCTGATCACCACGTAGAGTAAGTTCACTTTGGGAATGAATATTCCGGTCTCGGCGTGAAAGGCCGTAGGAATTTGCCCCAAAGTATCATAACGATCACCTTCTTCATTTTTTTGAAACACCTTTAGGAAGGGAACACCTATCAGATAGAGGCGCCGAAGAGTAGGGTCATAGGTAGCCTCATCGTAACTGCCCATAACTGATAAGTTGCCGGTAATTATTTTGCCAGAGTCCGAGTCCAGGACCACAACTTTGCCTGGATCGCGAGCCAGAACAAACAACCGATGGTCAGGTTCGTCAAAGGCCATCGGACCATTGTTACGACCCTCCTGAGCGATGGACCAGGTTGCAACAACTTCACGTTTTTTGCGGTCAATCACTGCGACGGCGCTTTTGGAATAGAGGTTTACAAACAGGCGAGGGCCGTTTTTCTCAATGGCCATTGCTTCTACGCGGTCGCTGTCCACCTTTATGTCGGCTATTTTCTTCGCGGAGGTGGTGTCGATGACACTTATGAAACAAAAATCCTCATGATCATCCTTACCGCCGTTGCCAACGTAAAATAATTTACTCGCCGAATCATAAATACTTGCGTCGGCATGTGCCTTCATCGGGATTGCTCCAAGTAGCTTGTAGGTCGTTCCGTCATATATCTCGACTTGATTTGGCCCGCCGTCATCCACGACGAATAGTTTGTTGGAGTCAGCGTCATAAGCGAAAGAGTGCGGGGCCTTGGGGCCGCGGATGACGTGGAGGACTTTATTCGTGCGCAGGCTCAGTACCACAACGGCCGAATTTTCTTCTGCGGCAAGAAATAATCGCTGCCCCCGCTCGTCCATTGCAAAGTGATCGAAATCGCCATCTTTCAGGCCGGGTAAAGGAATTGTCTGAATCAAAGTGAGGGGCTGCGGTACTTGGCTCTTGACGGCAGTTGCCAATAGAGAAATCAGAAGCAATCCGGTCGTAATCAGTTTAAACAATAGTGTCCTCACCTAGTTCCAGGGTATTGAAATTCCGTTCAGCGTCGCCATTATAATGCTAGTTTTCAACGCATTGATTCCGGCCAATCACTCCTACCTCACGCCGCGCCCCTTCGCAGCGACAGAGTTTGAGCCACGGCGATATAAGGCATATATTTTCGGAGACTTTAGCGTTGCTGTACTCGAAGAGAATGAATGCAGGAACGGGCTTAGAAGCATCCTAGGAACATTGGTTCTGTCCTAGACGAGGGATGTCATTATCCGCTTAACTTCGCTTATAGCGAGGCAGTCCGACGAATTGGAATCAATTAGACGATCAATCCAACAAGTACACTAAGAAAATGTATATTGCTTAGGTGTAGTTCAAGTACTCGGAAGAGCGATCCCCATGGACGGATTTGTGAATGAGACGAGAAACGATCAACTATCTGGAGTCAAGGTTACCGGCGCGCGTAACCAGGCATTCGACGAGATCTTAACCCCGGACGCCATGAAATTTGTGGTCGACTTAGAGCGGCGCTTTGGTGCGAAGCGCCGCGAGTTGCTTGCGGCGCGCGCGAGCCGCCAACAGAGGCTGGACGCGGGAGATCGCCCGGCGTTTTTACCTGAAACCGTTGAAATTCGCAACGGCGATTGGACCGTGGCTCCCGTGCCGCCGGACTTGATCGACAGGCGAGTCGAAATCACCGGGCCAGTCGAGCGCAAGATGGTCATCAACGCGCTGAATTCCGGTGCGCGCGTATTCATGGCCGACTTTGAGGACTCCAATACCCCGACGTGGAGCAACCTCATTCAGGGCCAACGCAATCTGCGGGACGCCGTCCGGCGCACCATCACTTACAAAGACCCGGCAACGGGCAAGGATTACTCGCTCAATAAAGACCTTGCCGTGCTGTTCGTGCGACCTCGAGGCTGGCACTTGCCCGAGAGTCACGTTCTCGTCGATGGAGAACCGATCTCCGGTTCGTTATTCGATTTCGGCATGTTCTTCTGGCATAACGCGAAGGAACAGCTCTCTCGCGGCACCGGGCCCTATTTTTATTTGCCAAAGCTAGAGAGCCATCTTGAGGCGCGCTTGTGGAACGATGTTTTTCTCCATGCGGAACAGACTCTGGGGCTCGAGCGCGGGACGATCAAAGCGACAGTCCTCATCGAGACGATCCTCGCAACCTTTGAAATGGATGAGATTCTTTACGAGCTGCGCGAACACTCTGCCGGCCTGAATTGCGGGCGCTGGGATTACATTTTCAGCGTCATCAAGAAATTTGCCACCGACTCCTCCTTCGTCATGCCGGATCGCGGTCAGGTGACGATGAAGACCCACTTTATGCGCTCCTATAGCAAGCTGCTAATTAAGACCTGCCATCGCCGCGAGGTTCATGCCATCGGTGGCATGGCCGCGTTCATTCCGATAAAGAATGATCCCGTTGCGAATCAAACGGCGATGACCCAGGTGCGCGCAGACAAGGAACGGGAAGCGACCGATGGGCATGACGGCACGTGGGTGGCACATCCCGGCCTCGTGGCTCTCGCCAAAGAGGTTTTCGACGAACGCATGCCCCAGCCCCATCAGATCAACCGCAAGCTAGAGGATTTTCAGGTGACCGCGGCAGACCTGCTCACGGTTCCCGAGGGGGGCGTGACTGAGGCGGGACTTCGGCAGAACGTTGCGGTGAGCCTTGGATACCTGGAATCGTGGTTGCGCGGGATCGGTTGTGTCCCCCTTTTCAACTTGATGGAGGATGCGGCCACGGCGGAAATTAGCCGGTCGCAGCTATGGCAGTGGGTGCATCACGCCACGCACTTGAGCGATGGTCGTCTTATCGATTTTGCCCTGGTGGCCAAGACGATTGACGAAGAGTTGGCCAAGTTCCGGACCTCGATTGGCGAAGCACAGTTTGACGCTGGACGATACCAGCAAGCCGCAAAAATACTTTTGGATTTAATCCGACCGCAGCACTTCGTTGAATTCCTGACCCTGCCCGCATACGGAGAACTGAAGACTGTCGATGTGGTCCCGGCAGACTCTCATTAGGAATCTCATATTCCGTTGGACGGAGAAGAGGAGAAAGGGCGGGCAGCGGCGGAGACCAATTCTTAGGCGACGGTGACGACACCGTTGCTAGCGCATCGACCTCAGCCGTTCATGCCAAGACGACGATGATCCACTCTGGACGTCACTTTCTTCAGATTCCGGGCCCCACCAACGTTCCGGACCGAATACTTCGCGCCATGGATCGCGCAGTGATTGATCACCGTAGCCCGGAGTTCGCAAAATTGGGACACGAAGTACTCGAGGGGCTGAAAAGTGTTTTTCGTACCACCAGCCCGGTGCTTATTTTTCCAGCTTCGGGAACCGGGGCCTGGGAAGCGGCGATCGTTAATACGCTTTCGCCCGGCGACCGCGTATTGCTTTTCGAGACCGGGCACTTTTCACAGCTCTGGCGGCAAGTTGCCGAACGCTTCGGGGTCCAAGTGGAATATGTGCCTGGAAATTGGAGGTCAGGTGCCTCTCCCTCCGAACTGGAGGCGCGGCTAACTGCGGACCCCCAGCATGCGTTGAAAGCTGTCATGGTTGTTCACAATGAAACTTCCACCGGCGTGACCAGCCGGGTCGCCGAAATTCGGGAGGCCATGAATCGTGCACGCCATCCTGCTCTTCTGCTGGTCGATACAATTTCTTCCTTGGGCTCCATGGACTATCGCCACGACGAGTGGGAGGTGGATGTTACCGTCGCCGGTTCGCAAAAAGGCCTGATGCTGCCGCCGGGGCTCAGCTTCAATGCCATATCTCAGAAAGCACTATCCGCCAATCGTCACGCCAGATTGCCGCGGTCCTACTGGGACTGGAACGAAATGTTGGTTCCGAATCGAGCGGGTTTTTTCCCGTTCACCCCCGCAACGAATCTCCTTTTCGGGTTGCGAGAAGCGCTTTCGATGCTGCTGGAAGAAGGGTTGCCGAACGTGTTTCGCAGGCACGCTCGTCATGCAGCCGCTACTCGCGCAGCGGTGCGGGCATGGGGTTTGAAAATTGTCTGCGAAGACCCTCGGGAATACTCAAGTTCATTGACCGCCGTTTTCATGCCCGATGGATATGATGCAGACCAATTACGAAAGATCATCCTGGAAAAGTTTGACATGTCTCTCGGTGCAGGCCTGTCGCAGCTTGCCCACAAGATATTTCGCATCGGACACCTGGGTAGCTTCAACGATTTGATGCTGGCTGGAGCACTCAGCGGTGTCGAAATGGGTCTTCGGTTCGCTGGCGTTCCGCACCACGGCGGTGGTGTTACCGCAGCCCTCAACACTCTTGCGACAGATAAAAGTGAGCCAGTCGAGATCGATCGCTCTGACCGAGACTGGCCGCAGGATCGGAGATGATCCGTGGGACTTGAATCTGTGGACGCCCGCATACGCCCGAGAGCGTTTTCGGCGACGACGGTCGTGCTCATTCTCATCTGCCTGATGTATGGGATCACCTATATAGATCGCGTCAATGTCAGTACGGCTGCTTCCGTCTTTCAAAAGGATCTTCATCTTTCAAACACTCAAGTCGGATTGATCTTCTCTGCGTTCGCATATCCTTACGTGATTTTCACGATCTTCGGCGGTTGGCTCAGCGACCGATTCGGCGCGCGCCGCGTGCTGACCGCTTCTGCAATCATCTGGGGAGCGGCAACTCTGTTCACCGGTATGGTCAGCAGCCTGGCCGCAATCCTGGGCGCCCGCGTGATGCTGGGGCTAGGAGAAGCCGCTACATTTCCTATCGCAACGCGTGCGATGTGTGACTGGATGCCCGAGCGAAAACGCGGATTTGCTCAGGGTCTCACGCATTCATGCTCGCGGCTGGGCGCTGCGTTGACGCCGCCGCTTGTGGCTTGGCTGATCGCAATCACCACATGGCGAGGATCGTTCATCGTGCTGGGAATTGTGAGCCTCGGGTGGGCTGTCGCATGGGGATATTATTTTCAAGATGACCCCAGAAATCACCGCGGCGTCAGTTCTGAAGATTTAAGATCGCTGCCCGCTTACACTGCGCGAGCGACGCGAAACACTGAGTCGGTACCCTGGCGGCCGCTGGCGTTTCGCATGCTTCCGGTGACCGGCGTCTATTTCTGTTACGGCTGGACGCTGTGGCTGTATCTAGCATGGATTCCTTCATTTTTTTTCCATCGCTACAGTCTGGACTTGAAGAGTTCGGCGCTGTTCTCCGCAGGAGTCTTCTTTGCCGGGGTTTTAGGCGACACCCTGGGCGGAATAGTGAGTGATCGTATCCTGGTCAGGACCGGCGACCGGAACAAGGCTCGCCGCAATTTGGTGGTTGCCGGTTTCCTCGGTTCTTTGGCGGCCATGATTCCAATTCTGTTCCTGCGCGATCTCACCTGGGTCGCAATCTGTCTCAGCGCAGCATTTTTCTGCTCAGAATTCACCATCGGTCCGATGTGGGCGATACCCATGGATATTGCTCCGCAGTACTCCGGCTCGGCAAGCGGTCTAATGAATGTCGGATCTCCGTTGGCTGCAATCATTTCCCCTTTGATCTTCGGGTATGTGATCGACAAAACAGGAAACTGGGACCTGCCATTTCTCGGAAGCATCGGCCTTTTGCTAGTAGGTTCGATCTTGGCGTTTCGGATGAGGCCGGATCGACCCCTGTTGCCGCCCTCAACGAATGCTGACGTCCCGATAGAGCGTGAACTCCAAAGCTCTCGACCCCTGTGAGGGCGCCACTAGCAAGTAAAGTTCGCAGCAGGAAAAAACCACCGCTAGCTCTGCGATGCCACCAGCCCCGACTCACTGAAATATGAGTGAAACGGCGGGCATTAAGCCATCTAACCAACAATATGCGGTTATCGCGGGTTTTCTTGGCTGGACCTTTGACGCTTTCGATTTCTTTGTTCTCACTTTTGTTATCGGTGATGTAGCGAAGACCTTCGGCAAAAGCGTGCCCGAAGTGGCGCTGACGATTACGCTGGCTCTGTGTTTGCGGCCGCTCGGCGCCCTCATCTTCGGAGTTATGGCCGACCGTATCGGCAGGCGCGTACCGCTAATGCTGAATGTCCTTTTGTACGCGGTTATTTCGGTCTTGTCGGGGTGGGCGCCAAATTATCGAACCTTCCTTATACTGCGAATGCTATTCGGCGTCGCCATGGGTGGCCAATGGGGTGTAGGAGCGTCACTCGCCCTGGAGTCAGTTTCACCAAAGTGGCGAGGCCTTCTGTCTGGCCTCCTTCAGGAAGGATACACTCTCGGGAACCTGCTCGCTGCTGTGGCTTTCCGCTTCGTATATCCAGCATACGGTTGGCGCATGCTCTTTTATCTCGGTGGACTCCCCGCATTGTTATCTCTCTTTATTTTTTCCAAGGTCAAGGAATCACCTGTATGGCACGAGCATCGGTCGGACTGGAAGACCTATCGATCATCAGCCTTGCACCACTGGCGCCGATTCCTGTACCTGGCACTGCTGATGGGCATGGTTGCGTTCATGGCTCACGGAACACAGGACATGTATCCCACTTTTTTGCGGCGCGATCGCTCGTATTCGGCACGCCTGACCGCCGATATCATCATCGTCTCAATGATAGGAGCGATGTTCGGCGGTCTTGCGTTCGGTTTTCTGTCCGATAAGTTCGGGCGCAAGCGTGCGATGGTCACGGCGGCTCTCTGCGGGCTCGTGGTAGTCCCACTGTGGATCGCCGCACCCAGTGTGACGTTGTGCGTGGTTGGTGTGTCTCTGATGCAATTCTTCGTGCAAGGTGCCGCCGGCATCATCCCGGCTCAAATGAATGAGTTGACTCCCGGCAATTTGCGGGGAGTCTTGCCCGGCCTCGCATATCAGGTTGGCGTAGTCTTGGCCTCAAGCATCACCTTTTTCGAGGCCGTGCTAGGCGAGCATTTGACTTATGCCCAAGCAATGGGAACTCTTGCTGCAATCGTTCTAGTGGCGAGTTCGGTGGTTTTCGCTTTGGGGCCTGAAAACAAGGGTATCTCGTTCGGCAAGGACCCAGCCTAAAGCATCAAGATGAGTTGCGTCCAAAACATCTTTATCTTGTGCTAGACCACTTCTTCCGGGTCTGTTCAATTGGCAGGTGAATTGGCCGTCTTTTTTGGTGGCTTCTGCCGTACGCGCGGATGGGTTCAAATTCAACTACGGGAGTTTCCGATTAAAATTACTTATTCTTCGCTGCTGCTCGCGGTTGTCGGACTCTGTAGCCAGGCTCTGCCTTTAATGGCTCAAGATCGTATGCCGGAGATTCCGACGGAGAAAATGACGGAGGCCCAGAAAAAGGCGGTGGATGAATTTGTCGCCGGGCGAGGAACCCCTCCCTCGGGTCCCTTCATCCCGCTTCTTCGCAGCCCGGAGGTAATGTTGCGAGCGAAGGCCATGGGAGACTATTTGCGCTTCAAGAGTGTGCTGCCGCCGCGACTCAGCGAGTTTGCCATTCTGATCACCGCGCGCGAGTGGACGCAGCAATTTGAATGGAGCGTCCATAGCGCGATTGCCCTCAAAGCTGGGGTGAGCCCCGAAACCGTCAAGGCGCTTGCTGAGGGACGACGCCCCGCCGGTTTGTCGGACGAAGAAACGGCCATCTACGATTTCTGCGTCGAATTGCACCATAACAAGTCGGTTAGCGACCCGACGTATGCCAAAGTATTGGCAAAATTTGGCGACCAAGGCATCATTGACCTGGTTGGGATCAACGGGTACTACACGCTGCTTTCGATGGTGATGAATGTATCCCGCACGCCGCCTCAAAAGGGGGCCGAATCGACCCTGGTAGCTTTTCCGCACTGACAACACCTCAAAACGCCGCCAAGGTTGCGGCGGATCGGCGCGGCTTGGTCCTTTCCCCCGGCCTCGTGAATGTTGACGTCCTGCGAACGCCAAACCTTTGCGAGGCTTGATGGTAAGTGAAGAAAAAAACATCTCAGGATCAAGTCAGGGGTTGGCGAACGGTTTTTCTCGGCTCGCCATTCGGATGGCAGACTGGGCGGAACGCTGGTTCCCCGATGCCTTTGTGTTTGCTCTGGGCGCGATTGTAATCGTCTTTCTGGGGGCGCTACTTGCTGGGGAGACGCCCAGTAACGTTACCAGGTATTTCGGCGACGGCTTCTGGCAGCTGATTCCATTTACCCTGCAGATGGCCATGGTCATCATCGGCGGGTACGTCGTTGCGAGTTCGCCCCCGGTTGGCCGAGTTATCCGGGGTCTAGCAAGAATACCGAGTACGCCTCGAAGTGCTGTGGCTTTAGTCGCTTTTCTGGCAACCTCCAGCTCCCTCCTGAGCTGGGGATTCAGTCTCATTTTTAGCTCACTGCTGGTCCGCCAGATTGTGAAGAATGTCCGGGGAGTCGACTACCGGGCCGCAAGCGCCGCCGCATATCTCGGTGTGTGCACCGTCTGGGCCTTGGGTCTTTCGTCATCTGCTTCTCTCATGATGGCCACGCAAGCATCCATTCCGCCGGCAATTTTAACAATCAGCGGGCGCATTCCACTGACTCACACCATTTTTACCTGGCAAAGCTTAACCACAGCGGGACTGCTCATCATCTCCTCGGTGGTGGTCGCTTATCTTTCGACGCCGGCAACATCCGAAGCAAAGACCGCAAAAACTGTCGGAGCGGAACCCGCTTTGCCCGCACCGGAAGTCGATAAGGCCAGCATGCCCGGGGAATGGCTGGAAAACAATGGACTCCTTACGATCTTAGTCTGCACTTTGGGTTTCGCCTATCTCGCCAGGCTTTTTTTCATTCAAGGGCCGTTGGTTGCACTCGATCTCAATACTTATAATTTCTTATTCATTATGTTGGGCATGCTTTTGCACTGGAAGCCTCGTGCCTTTGTCCGAGCGGTTAGCGCCGCGGTCCCAGCCACTGCGGGCGTGCTCATTCAGTTCCCGTTCTACTCCGGAATCTTCGGCATAATGACAAAATCAGCGCTATCCAGTCGGATGGCGGAATTCTTTGTCGGAATCTCCAGCCACGGAAGCTACCCCGTGCTCCTTACCATCTATTCTGCAATCCTGGGACTTTTTGTGCCTTCGGGAGGGAGCAAGTGGATCATCGAAGCTCCTTATGTTCTCGCAGCGGCGAAACAGCTTCACGTCAACCTCGGATGGGTGGTCCAGATCTATAACACCGCTGAAGCACTGCCCAACTTGATCAATCCTTTCTGGATGCTGCCGCTCTTGGGAATTCTAAACATCCGCGCGAGAGAAGTTATTGGCTATTCCTCGCTCTACTTGATCGTGAACTTTCCGCTGGTCTTATTTTTGATGTGGTTCTTTGCGCGCACCATGCCCTATACGCCGCCCGGCGTATTCTAGCAAGCCTACCCAACGATGCTGCCTCCGGGGCTCACGAGCTCTTGGCAGGTTCAAATAATTTGCCGTCGCGAATGGCAGCGGTGCCGAAGACCGCTTGGCGTCCGGTACGCTTGCTCCCGAGAGAATCCACAAACTCAAAGGAGCCCTCTCGTAATTCCAATATCGAAATATCCGCAACGCCACCGATCTTCAACGTTCCAAGCTCCAGGCCAAAACTGAGTGCGTGTGCGGGCTTGCTGGTTACCCTCTCAAGAGCCTGCTCGAGGGTCAGGCCGAGCAGCAGGAACTTCGAAATGGTAGTGGTTAGATCGAACGTGGGTCCGTTGACACTCCGCCCGGCGAGATCGGTACTGATGGAGTCCGGGAGAAACCCTTGCTGCAGACATTTCTCCGCCAAATCAAATCCGAAGTGAAAGGCGCCATGGGCAACATCGAAGAGAACGCCTCGCTGGCGGGCTTCGAGCACCTCCGGAAGTATTTTTCCGTTTTGGTCGACAATCCCGTTGGGCCGGGGAGTGTAACAGTGCGTGATGATGTCTCCCGGTCGCACCAACCGCAGAATGGCAGGCAGCGGCGAGTTGGTGTCTCCGATGTGCAACATCATGGGCAGCTGGGAAGCTTCCGCGGCTTCACGCGCTCTCTTAAGCCCTTCCATATCTTCGGTGCCCGCGATGTCTTTCGACAGGCGCACTTTAATTCCGATTACGGCGGGCTTATTGGCAATCGCGGCCTTTGCGGTCAGCTGAGGATCGACCCACTCCAGATTTTTCATGGCATCTTTTATGCTGACAACCGTGCCGAGAGCCCCGATGTCCAGCAACGCGTATAGTCGGGTGGCCGAAGTGTCTATGACATATTTTCGAAGGCCAGCGATTGACGGGAACCCAGCGGAGCCGGCGTCCACCGCGGTGGTCACTCCGTGAGCAATACAGTACCGATCAGCGTTGACGCCGGCTTCGGTCACGCCGTCAAAGACGTGCACATGCAGATCGATAAGTCCGGGCGTTACGAGTTTTCCCGGAACAGAAAGGACTTTGCGTGAAGTACCGGGTGCAATGTTTGGAGAGAGTCGTACAACCTTACCGTCCCTGATACCCACATCGAGCGCTGCGCGGAGGCTCGCTCCAGGATCAATGACCGTACCACCCTGAATCAAGAGATCGTAAGTTTCGTGAGCGCTAGGGTCTTCTGAGGAAAACAAGTTCGCCCGCGGCCGAAGCCCATCTGCGGCGACAGCGCTCGCTGCCCCGGCGAACAGAAACTTGGTGAATTGACGTCGCGTTTGCATGGTTAGAGTGCTTTGATTCGTGCCGGAGTGAGGGATCCAAAGGTCATTAGCAACAAAGTGGTTTCCCACGGGCAAGCTCAAGAATCGAAGACGTTCCTGTTGCAATCACCTGATCGAGACACGCCCCAATTATGGCGTGACTAGCCGGAACATCTGCACGCGCCTTCCTCCGCCCGTCTCTCCTGCAATGATATTCCCCTTCGAGTCGACTGCCAGGCTGTGCAGATTTTCGAATTCCCCCGCTTGATGACCCGGGCGGCCAAACACGCTGAGCGTACGGCCCGTAGCATGATCAAGAACGCGGATTTCCTCATCGCCGCAATCCGCGACGTACATGTACTTTTGCGACTCGTCCGGTGAAAACCCTAGCCAGCACGAGGAGCCGATGCCGGTTTGCGGGGCAGTCTTACTCTCGATCAAAATATTTCTCTTGAAATTGCCCATTTTGTCGAAAACTTCAATGCGGCCGCCCAGCCGATCGCACACATACACCAGGCCGTCCTTACCGATAACCACGCAGTGGACCACCTTCAGGAACACCGAGGGAACTCCCTCATCTGTCTGCGCTTGTGTCCCTTGTTGCCCCCATTGCCGAAGAAATTTCCCCTCGCGGTCGAAGACCACAACACGACGATTGCCGTAGCCGTCGGTAATATATACCTCACCGTTTGTGGGATCGACGGCGATATCCGATGGCAGATTCAGCAAAGTATGACTTGAGTTCATCGGCGCGCCTGCCATGGTGCCGTCCGATGTATCGAACTTGCCTTTGGTCCCGATTTGTAACAGCAATTTGCTGCCGTCGTGCGTATACTTCTGCACGATCGCGTCCTCGTTGCCCGCAACCCACACATTCCCTTCATAATCTACAAAGCAACCGTGGGGTCTGCCCGGGAAGGTCTCGTAGGTTCCCCAGCTACTGACCATATTCCCCGCTTGGTCAAACTCGATAATGGGAGTCGATGGAGTAGCGTTTTTCTTTTCCTTTGGGGATAGATCCCCTCGACTGACGATGAACACATGGTCTTGAGCATCAACGCAAGTGCCTCCAACGGACGCGGTTATCCAGCGATCGGGAAGCGGCTTGGGCCAAAACGGGTCAACCTGAAACTTTGGGGCTCCGCGATCCTGTTGAGCATTCGCGCGACCAGCCGTGACCGACAAATTCGTCAGCAGCAAGACACTCCCTGCTAGGACCGAAAGAACATACTTCCAGCCGGTAATTGTCATCGGGCCTCATTCCTGTGGGAAAATTCAAATTTCCTCTGCGTGCCCTGCCTCGCGCTCACCAAATGAACTTAAGCGCGAACTGGATTTCCCTTGCCGGAGTCTGCGTTGCGTCGATCAATCCCGCGCCAGGAACAGGATTACCGAATTGGTCGAAGGCCGTCAGATTGTCAAGAGGCGGGGCAAAATTAACTCTGTTGAACGCATTAAAGAATTCCGCTCTGAACTGTACTCGAAAACTTTCCGAGACGCGTCTCACGGCAAAGTTCTTCACCAGCGAAAGGTCGGTATTTAATAGACCAGGGCCAATGATGGTGTTGCGACCGAGATTCCCACGAATGTTCACGGGATTGGGGAAGGCTAGGCACTGAAGTTTTACATAATCGTTCGGATTTCCAGGATTCGAAAGAGAACTGCACCCGGCCCCGCCTAGCCGGTTCGGAACATCAAATGGGTCGGAGTTGTTTTGACCCAGAGGATCTCCCCCAAGATTCATGAAGAACGGGACACCGCTGCTTGCTTCGAACACCCCTCCGAACTGCCAACCATCCACTACCCACGATGCGACGCTGGAAGAGAACCTTGGAGCAGGTATCTGCCAAGTGAAATTTATTACCAGGTTCTGCCCGACATTGAAGTCCGCCAAGCCACGGTTGAGGCTGTTGTCCCAGAAGGGGAGAGCAGGAAATGAATTATTAAATTGATCTTCGGTCCGGCTTGCGGACGACGTATCAATCGTCTTGCTCCACGTGTACGACCCTTGCACCTGCAAACCATGGCTCATTTTTTGCGTGATCTGCAACTCCATGCCATTGTACGAAGAGCTGCTTTTCCAGAGATAAGTCCGTATTTGGCCGACGCTCGGATTGGTGACCGTTCCACTGCCGATTGGCAACGGCCAAGCATACCCTTGAGGCGTCAAAGTAGGAGGCACGATATTGATGTCGTCATTTAGGAAAGGATTGTGCACCGCATGGGAACCAATATATCCAAGCATGACTGCTAAATTGCTGGTGACTTGTCGCTGCACGTTCAGATTCCATTGTAAGACGTAATTGCGCTTTGGATGAGGCTCTATGTATTCCTGACCGAAGGTTGCCGGATTGCCGGCGATAAACGAAAACATCTGTGACGGGAACGTGCCTGCCGGGAGATTGGTCGCCGTGCCGCTGTCGGTAAAGGGTGCGGCGGCATAAGTTGGCTCCCAATACTGATAGGTAAGGGGAAGAACATCGAATTGTCCAAATCCGCCCCGGACCGAAGTCTTTCCGCTATGAAACGGATCCCAGGCAAAACCCACCCGCGGTTCGAAATTGCGAAGAGTTGGGTTTGAAAAAAACGGCGAACCCAGGAAGGGAGTTGTATCCGTAACATTAAGTAACCGCGAGAGCCGGTTCATCGTTTCGGTCGGTACGGTGGCCATCTCGTACCGCATGCCGATATTTAGAGTCAAATTCGGCCGAAACCGCCAATCATCTTGAAAGTAGGTACCGAAGATGGACTGTCGCAAGTCGCGCGGAGTTACGGGCACCGTGGGCAGAATTGCGACGAAACTCTGGGCTTGACCCGTCAAAAACGAAGCTAGCGAACCAAAATTTACCTGTGCATTGGGATAAAGACGCGTAAGCATATTGTTCTGGTCTCTCTCAAACGCGAACCCAAATTTTAGAGAGTGATTCCCTTTGGTAAGGAATGCGTCGTCATATATTTGATACGCATTCATGTTGAACTTCTGGTTCGAAGTCGCGTCGACTCCTCCCGTAAATTGTGTGAGGCCAGGCACAAATACCTGGGCTGCAGGCTGACCTGGTACGGTGCCGAATGTTGGGTCGGTCGCGGCTGGATTCGTACTAGGCTGGGTCAGCCCCCCCCACGCTATACTTCGGCTAAAGCCACCCCGGAGACTGTTGGCAAGTTTCGCGCTGAAGACATGCGTTTCCTCGAGTGCAGTGCTCTGGCGACCCGACTTGAACTCATCGATTTTATTATTGAATTCATCTGGTTGCGTCAGAGTGGAGTGGTCGAAAAGGTATGTCGCGAAGAATGAGTCTTTATCGGAAAACCGGTGGTCTAGCCTAACCGTTGCGTAGTTTTGCGGCACGACTTGGTTTCTTTCCAGAGTATAGATACCGGTGTCTCCCAACGATGGACCATTGGGCAGAGGATAGAATGCAGCGATGAACCGTTGAACCGCCGGGCTTACCACCACCGTGCCGGTTGAGAGGTCCCCTTCGCGGGCCGCTGCAGAAGGAACAGTGGACACGGTGGTGCTTGTTAGGGATTGCCGAAGACCTTCATAGTCGCCGAATAGGAAGGTCTTATCTTTTCGGATTGGACCGCCAGCAGATGCGCCAAATTGATTCCGCTTGAAGGGTGGCGTAGGACCGACATCGAAGAAATTGCGAGCGTCAAAGGCGTTGTTTCGCAAGAATTCGTAGGCTGTGCCATGAAAGTCGTTGCTACCTGACTTGGTGATCGCATTCATGACCCCACCCGAAGTCTTGCCGTACTCTGCAGAATAGTTGCTGGTTAGAACGGAAAATTCCTGGATAGCGTCAACGCCTAAATTTTGACCGAGTACGCTGCCCGGAGCCGAGTTCGAGTAATCGTTCACGCTTATTCCGTCGAGTCGGTAATTATTTTGGTTGGGCCGGTTACCCGATATGGTCAGCGTCATTCCCAGGCCACGGGCCGTGCCATTGTTCAGAAGAGTTACCGGAGTCCGGACCGACTCGATTCCCGGTTGAAGGGTCGCGAGTTGGCTCCAGTCGCGGCCGTTCAAGGGCAACTCGCGCATGGTTGTTTCACTTACATTGTCGCTGATTGTGGATGAGGCCAGCTCGACGGATGGAGCCTCGCTGGTTACATGAATTCTTTCGCTCAACTGGCCAACTTGCAGAGTGAAATTGAGAACCTGTTGGGCTCCCACTGTTAGCGTGATCCCGGTTCTCTCGAGAGTCGCGAACCCCTGTGCGGAAATAACAATCTGATAGTCTCCGGGCAGCAGGTTGGGCGCCGAGTACAACCCGTCCGCGTTCGCAGAAACGCTGGCGCTCGTGCCTTTTGCAAGATTCTTAATCAAGATTTCAGCGTTTGGTATAACCGTGCCCTGAACGTCGGTAACTGTCCCGGACAACGTTGCCCCAGCTACTTGCGCGTTCGCTCGGCTGGCCGGAAGCAACAATAGGCCGGTCAGTGCCAGCAGTTGCAAGAATGAGGAAAAGCTTTTCGGGCGGTTCTGGCAAATCATCGTTCACCTCGTTTCAACTCGTGCAAACATGGCAATCGAGTTGATCTCCAAACCATTTCGACATTGCCTTGCTTAGAAAACCGCAGGTAGAACCATCTGAGCAATTGTTATCCGCAGATTACCCCGTGACTCTGCGAAGACTCTAGAACCAGATCGCATGTCGAGACTTTCATGGTGACAAGATCTCGGTGCTGCGATGATCGAAACAAAGCCGGTCTTTACAGCCATTAAGCGCACACTCTGGCATAACGTCTAGCACAAAATTAAGGTAGTTGGACGTTACAAAGTTAAGTTGCGAAAGCGTGTGTCCCGTCTGGTCATCTTAAAAATATTTGCGAAATGTATGTTAAATAATGAAACGGCATGTGATCTTAGTGCGTCTGAGTATTCCAAGTGTGACCGTATCGGTCTGTGGTTTCGATCGTCCCCATCTTCACGATTTGTGTAAGGGGCTCGACAAGGAGATCTCATGGCGATCTATTTAAAGAAAGCGGCTGGAATCACAGAGAATGATATGGCGGACGTAAAGGTTCGAGAAACCGTCGAACGAATAATCGCCGACGTCAAGGATCGTGGCGATGTAGCTGTTCGGGAGCTTTCTGAAAAATTGGACGGGTGGTCGCCCGCGGTTTTCCGGCTATCGCAAGCAGAGATCGAGAGGCTGATGAGCACGGTCGCAAGCGAGACCATCGACGACATTAAGTTCGCGCAGCGTCAGGTTGCGCGATTTGCGGAATCGCAAAAGACCACACTCCGGAACATTGAGATCGAAACGATTCCCGGCGTGCTTCTCGGCCACCGGAATATTCCGGTTGGCAGCGTCGCATGTTACGTCCCGGGCGGACGATATCCGATGGTCGCTTCCGCCCACATGAGTGTCCTTACCGCCAAAATTGCGGGCGTGCAACGCGTGATCGCCTGTACTCCCCCGATTGGCGGCAAGCCTTACGCCGAAACCATTGCAGCCATGGCGTTAGCCGGGGCGGATGAAATCTACGTCATCGGCGGAGTTCAAGCGATCGCGGCGTTCGCGCTCGGAACAGAAACGATCGATCCCGTGGACATGATTGTTGGGCCCGGGAACGCCTATGTTGCCGAAGCGAAACGTCAACTCTATGGTCGCGTTGGAATCGACCTCGTCGCTGGTCCAACCGAAATTCTAATCATCGCCGACGAATCCGCTGACGTCGAGATGGTCGGGATAGATTTGCTTGGGCAGGCGGAACATGGGCCAACCTCGCCGGCCGCTTTGATTACCACTTCAGAATCGTTGGCTCGATCCCTGCCTGCAGAAATTGAGCGGCAACTCGGAATTTTACCGACGGCAGATATCGCCCGTTCCGCATGGCGAGATTACGGTCAGATTATCTTGGTGAGTGATCTGGATGAGGCGGTGCGAGAAGCGGACCACCTCGCTTATGAGCACGTCGAGGTCTTGACCAAGCAGCCTCGTTATTTTCTTGAGCGCCTGCGAAACTACGGTGCTCTTTTCCTGGGCCCAGAAACAAACGTCGCCTACGGCGACAAGACCATTGGAACCAATCACATTCTTCCCACCAGGCGGGCCGCTCGCTATACCGGCGGCCTCTGGGTTGGAAAGTTCATGAAGACCGTGACCTATCAAGAGTGCACACCGGAAGCCAGCGTTGTCGTCGGCGAATATTGCTCTCGCTTGTGTGCGATAGAGCATTTCTGGGGACACAAAGAGCAGGCCGACCTCCGACTTCGTCGCTATGGCGGCCGCCTGGTGGGACTTGGCGTCGAGAAGTGAAGGGAGTCATAGACACGGATTCCATGGATCACTCGGCTTTGTCGAAACACCGGCTGGACGATTTGGTCGCGCTCGTAACCGGCGCCGGCCGCGGACTTGGCGCAGAAACCGCTGTCGCCCTTAGTGAGGCGGGAGCCGAGGTGGTGTTGTTGAGCCGAACGCTCGAAGACCTCGAGCGGGTCGCGAATCGCATCCACTCGCGCGGTGGGGTCGCGAAAATTCTTGTCTGTGATGTCACCGATGCCGAGGCCGTACGTTCGCAGCTTATGGCTCTGAAGCGGCTCGATGTGTTCGTGAACAATACCGGGATCAATATTCCCGAACCATTTCTCGACGTTTCCTTAGCACATCTGGACCTACAAATCGCACTCAACGTGCGCGCCGCGTTCGTGGTAGCACAGACCGCCGTGCGTAAAATGCTCGAGGCCTCAGATCGGCGTGAATGTGGCGGAGCGATAATAAATATCACTTCGCAAATGGGCCATGTGGGTGCGCCACAACGCGCCGTGTATTGCATGACCAAGCACGCGTTCGAAGGCCTCACCAAGGCGATGGCAGTCGAACTTGCACCGCTCAATATTCGCGTGAATGCTGTTGCGCCCACGTTTATCGACACGCCGATGACAGCTCCATTTCTAGCCAAACCAGAATTCCGTGATTGGGTTACGACCAGAATCCCGTTGGGACGCCTGGGGACCCCGGCGGAGGTGGCGGCTGCGGTGGTCTTTCTCGCTTCGCCGGCCTCGTCCCTAATCACAGGTGCCAGCTTGCTGGTCGATGGTGGATGGACTGCACAGTAAAAAGTCCGACGGGAAGCGCTGTCAACGTCGGAAGAGAAAGGTGCGACCGTGGACGAGACTTTCATCACCTCTATTCAGTTGTCCGCTGACGAAAGAGCCGAGAAACAACCGTTCGCAGTTCCACTTGATCAGTCCCCGCAACAAATGCATCGTCGTCAATTCCTGGTCATCTCGGCAGCGGTTGCAGGCGGGGTTCTTTTTTGCGGCCTGGATGGAAGCACTCAGAGAGTTTCCCCGGAGGATCGCGTCCTTCACATTCCGCTGCATTTTTTTGAAGCTGCGGAAGCAGCCGTCGTAATGGCGACAGTTGCGCGAATCTTTCCTGCTGACGAATCGGGCCCTGGTGCGAAGGAAGGGGGAGTCGTTATTTATATCGATCGGCTTCTCTATGGACCGTACGGCTCCGATCGCCATCGCTATACTCAACCTCCGTTCGAAACCGGCGTGCCGGAGGTTGGATACCAGGGCAAAGCAACACCGGCTGAGATTTATCGTGAAGGCCTTAAGGGTCTTGCAGGCTTTGACAGCTTATCGCCGGCAGAGCAGGACCAAGCGCTCACGCAAATTGAGTCGTCTGTTTTCTTCTCGCTCCTGCGACAACACACGATCGAAGGCATGTTTTGCGATCCTATTCACGGCGGGAACGTCGACATGCTGGGCTGGCAGCTGCTCGGTTTCCCAGGGCCGCGAATGAGCAATTATGAGGATGTCGATAGGCACTTTGGCGTGGCATTTCGTCCTGATCCTGTAGGTTTGGGTGGCCACCCTCGCGAGAAGGAAGAATGAAAACTTTGCCCCGTGCAGACGTTGTAGTTATCGGCGGGGGGTGGACCGGCCTTCTTATGGCCAAGGAACTTGGTTCCCGGACCGCCGCTTCTGTGGTCGTGCTCGAACGTGGAGCTCCGCGAAAGACCACCGACTACTTTAGTCGCATGGATGAGCTTGAAAACTATGTTCGCCTTCGAATGATGCAGGATTTTTCCTCGGAGACGGTCACATTTCGTCACAACGATCGACAAAAGGCTCTTCCGTTGCGGCAAGCAGGGCCCTTCCTCCCGGGAGTAGGCACCGGTGGGGCCGGAGAACATTGGGGTGCGGTGTGCGATCGTATGTCGCCGGACAGTTTTGAGGTGCTCTCAAAGACGGTAGAGAAGTATGGCTCGAAGAAATTGCCAGAAGATCACGCAATTCAGGATTGGGGGATCACTTACGACGAAATCGAACCCTTTTACTCGCGCGTCGAAAAGTTAATTGGCGCTTCTGGCCAAGCGGGAAACATCAATGGAAAGAAGATCGACGGCGGCAACGTTTTCGAGGGTTGGCGCAGCTCGGAATATCCTCTGCCTCCCACGAAAATCCCGTACTTCTCTGCACTTTTTGATGACGCGACGAAAAGGCTCGGATACCATCCTTATCCTTCTCCCGCTGCTACCCTTATCGCGCCCTACGTAAATCCGGACGGCGTTGCGCGTCCCGGCTGCACCTACTGTGGATTTTGTGAGCGCTATGGCTGCATGATCGGCGCAAAAGCCCAGCCCACGAATACGCTCATGCCGGTAATCGAGAAACACAAGAATGTTTCGATCCGCAATGGAGCATGGGTGCGCCGGATTGTGTTCGACAAAACTGGCCGAAATGCAAGATCGACGGGTGTCACCTACATCGACTCGGGTCAGGAGTTCTTCCAACCCGCCGATGTCGTAGTGCTCGCGTCCTGGACGCTTAACAATACGAGACTGCTGCTACTGTCAGGCGTGGGAGAACCGTACAATCCGTCGACCGGCGCGGGGACCGTGGGACGCAATCTTACGCATCAGGTGAGTTTTTCACCGGTGCTGGCCTTTTTTGAAAAGCCGCTGAACAGGTTCATGGGATCAGGAGCGGCCGGCGTTCTTATCGGCGACTTCAGCGGTCACGTCCTTGATCACACTGAACTTCCTTTTGTCCGCGGTGGCACGTTGCAGGCCCCGAGTCACGGCTATGGTCCACTCGGCAATTTCGGCGCCGTCCCGAAATCGGTTGAGAAAAAGTGGGGTTCGGCGTGGAAAAAAGCGGCAATCCACAACTATGACCGCGCGGGACGACTCGCCTTTCAAGGTGAGCACCTCGCTTATAAGGGCAACTTCATGGACCTGGACCCGACGTACACAGATCGGAATGGAGATCCACTTCTTCGTATGACGCTCGACTGGCGTGACAACGAGCTCCGCATGGCCGATTTTGCCATCGCCAAATCAATCGAAATTGTTCGAGCAATGGGCGCGACCGACTTCACCCCATCTCGCGCTTGGGGATCCTACGACGCCCGGGTTTACCAATCCAGTCATCTGCAGGGGGGCACCATCATGGGGAAATCTCCCGAAACCTCAGTGGTCAATCCTTACTTGCAGCATTGGCAGCTGTCGAATCTTTTCATTTTGGGCGGCTCGACGTTTCCGCAAAGTTCTTCCGCGCGGCCGACATTAGCAATGCTCGCTCTTACCTGCCGTACCGCTGATGCAATCGTCGACCGATATCTGAAGGCGCCAGGGCCGCTGGCAGGGTCCTGAGCCGAGGAACGATTCGAATAGGAGGATTCGTGAAGGGATCTAAGCTAAACAGTCTCATTGCGCTGTTTTCTCTAGTTCTGCTCGGCGCTTGTGTACTCGCCGGGCCCCCGCCCAGCGGTTATCGCCTGCTCAAGAAGATATCCATCAGTGCTGCGCCGGGCGGCGGCGAGTATTTCGATTACATCACCGTCGATGCCGCCGCGCGGCGAGTCTACGTGTCGCATGGAACCGTGGTCGATGTCTTGGATGCGGATAGCGGAGCGGAGATCGGAACTGTCGCGGGCCTGCAGCGCTGCCATGGCATAGCTGTGGTCGATGAGCTTGGCGAAGGGTTTGTGACCGATGGTGGTTCAGGCAAAGTCGTTGTTTTTGATACGAAGACGTTCCGGATTACCGGTGAAATCAAAGCCGAGCCCGATGCGGATTTCATTCTCTACGATTCCGCATCGAAGCGAATCTTTACCTTCAACGGCCATAGCAAGAACGCGACCGTCATCGACGCGGCGAAAAAGACCGCCGTGGCCACAATCGCCATGGGCGGGATCCCGGAGCAAGCGGTTTCAGATGGCAACGGGACGGTTTACGACAACATCGAGGATACCAACGAAGTTGTAGCCATTGATGCTCGCACTGCACAGATAAAGACTCGCTGGCCGCTGGCGCCCGCTGGACAACTGGTGTCCATTGCGATGGACCGGGAGCATCGACGACTGTTTATCGGTGGTCGTAATCCAAAAACTCTAGTCGTCGTGAACTCCGCCAACGGAAAGGTACTCCAGTCATTCCCCATCGGCGACCGCGTTGACGCCACCGTCTTTGACCCTGAAAGTAAGCTGGTGGCGGCTTCCACGCGTGAGGGAACGATCCACGTATTCCATGAAGACTCGCCGGACAACTTCAGTTCGATGCAAACCATTAAGACGGAATTCGGAGCCAAAACGATGGCCCTCGATCCGCAAACGCACCGCTTTTACACAGATACCGCGGAATTTAATGCTCCTTCGGCCACGCCACAGCAACCGAATCCGCAGCCAACCCCGGTTCCGGGCTCACTTCACCTGATGATTTACACCCCATAACGCGAAGTCGCCTAGTGCGGCGCCCACGCCAGCGACCGATGAAACAGCGCTACAGTCTTCGATAAGTCAACCTCTCGGTCGGTCCTATAGACGAAGATCAAGGTCGCGTTGAGTTTCCTGAAGGCCAAGCAATTTCATAGAGGTCGAAATACGTCGCCGATGGTGCCCGACACAATATAAAAGGGTCACACAAACCGGCTGCTTCGTTATTTGACTTTTGGAACCGAATGTTTGATGGTGCTCCCTGCTAGCTTGAGCGACTTCAGCGAATGCAGTGCCCAGAATCCCTCCACGGCGTGCGCAACGCTCCGCCTACGGCGTCGCAGACCTTCGTTGAACTTTTGGAACTCCTGTAGTTTGAAGATTTCCGAAGCCGATTCACGGTGATGGAGTCCACTCTTGGGCGTCGTATTGGAGGACCACATCTTTATATTTCTTGACAGTTCATTGTCCGCACATGAAGTTCGATGCTGGCTTTTCTCCACAGTGTTTGGTTGAAGCGCTGGCTCCTAGACTGGTTTCGGTGGAGGCTGCTTGGACAACCGGTGCGATTCGCAATTATCCTCTGGAAGGAATCCAATGGGCTTCGGACAGGGAGGGAGAATGGATGATCTCCAACTTAACGCCCATTTTTCGTTTGGCGAGAATTGGTCGCAGTACGCCGAAAAGATCAACGAGGCAAGAATTGAGGAAGCCGTGAGATCGCTGATCCGGTTGGTGGGGCGCGAAGCGATTGAGGGACGAACGTTCCTCGACATCGGGTGCGGATCGGGGCTGTTTTCCCTTGCGGCCGCGCGGCTCGGGTGCCGGCAGCTTTTGGCGATCGACCTTGACCCGCAGAGCGTGCAGACGGCGCGGCGGGTGCTGTCCGCTCACGTTCCCGGCGCAAATTGGGACTGCCGGAACATCAGCGTATTTGATCTCGATCCAGCCACCCTGGGCACCTTCGACGTGGTGTACTCCTGGGGTGTGCTTCATCATACCGGGGCGATGTACAAAGCAATTGCGAAAGCATCGAAGATGGTTGCGCCGGGTGGGATGTTAACCTTGGCGTTGTATAGCAAAACGCCGTTTTGCGGCCTGTGGCGCGTGGAGAAACGGATTTACTCGCGCTCTCCAAAATGGGCGCAGAAACTGATCGAGATCGTCTACATCGAAGTGGTGCGCTTGCGCTTAGCGCTGAAGGGAGAAAGCCTCAAGAAAAGACGGGAGGAGTATTGGAAAAAGCGCGGCATGGACATGTACCACGACACGCGTGATTGGCTGGGCGGCTATCCCTACGAATCTATTTCGCCGACAGAAGCGATGAGTTACATGAAGGAATTGGGATTCAAGCCAGTGCGCCCCTTTGAATACTATCCTCCCTCCATCGGACTGTTGGGCACAGGTTGCGACGAATATTCGTTTGTAAGAGATGGATGAAAAACTTATAGGTATCACACCGATACTGGTTTGCAGGTTGTCCAACGGAGCAGCGCTTGTTCGGTTCTGTCGGCGAGATGCGCAACGGTGAAATTGTCCAGGATGCGTTGTCGGGCCGGCAGATTGAGGCTAGCGCCGACATCGAGTGCCCGTCGCAATCCGGCCGCGAGCGCCTCGACGTCGTTCGATGGCACCACAACACCAGTGTCGTCCACAACGCTGCGACAATCCCCAACATCGGTCACAACGCAACGGCGGCCGCAGGCCATCGCTTCTCCGATCACGTTGGGAAACCCCTCGGTAAGCGAGGATGAGCAGAATACATCGAAGGCGTTGTACATGGCGGTAACGTCAGGGTTTGCTTGGACCCACCGCACCCTGCCTTCGATACCTAAGCTCCGAGACAACTCCTGCAATTCCTTCAGATAAGACGGATCACCGTGGCCGCAACAGACAAAGCGCGTTTCGGGACGCTCGGCAGCAATAGCCGCCCCCGCCTTCAGAAATAATTGGTGGTTTTTAAGTGGCGTAAAGCGCGCGACATAGCCAATGACCTTTTCGGAATCGTTGATGCTCCACTCGGCGCGAACGCGCTGGCCCAGCGTGGCGTCCGGATAGAACAAGGTGGTGTCGATTCCGTTGGGAATGTACACCATCTTTGCGCGAGGTATACCTTTCGAGGCGGCATATTCCAGTCCCGCGACGGAATTCACCACGATGCAATCGGGAAAGCGAGACAACCGCGTTCGAAGCCATTCTTCTACCGTTGCAACGAAAGTAAGCGGAAAAAGCCTGGCACTCCGCACCGACCAAAAAAGCTTGACGTTTCGATTGACCATCCAGGCGAACGTGGCAAACACATTCTGTGTGTGCATCCAGCCGTGGAGAACGACAGGTCGCTCTTGCCGGACGACACGTACCAGCGCCAGGTAAAAGTGAAGCAAATCCCAGCGGGAACGTTTGCCCAAAGAGATTAAACGAACGCGCTGGGAATCGAGCTTGTTCGAGAGAGCACCGCCCGGATAGTACGACACAATGACCACGTCGTGTCCGCGATCGGCCAGCTCATTCGCCAACGTTACAAGCTGACGCTCCGCTCCGCCGATATTCAGTTGTCGAGCAAGGAACAGAATCTTCACCGACGATCCTCTAGTATTCGTACCTCGATTCTACTTGGGAGCTAGGGGAAGTAAACCATCATTGGGTGTGCCTTCAAGAAATGATGAGCGAGCGCCTTATTCTTTCATACCGGAGTCCGCAACAAAATCAGGCCCGCCGGGTTGTCGCGAAAAGCGAGCGAGGCTGGACAGAGGGGATTAACTCTTGTATGTTTCTATACGTTCTAAGGAGTTATTGTCCCCGTAACTTTCGGCCCTGCCTTTGGTTCGTTCAATCCGCGGTGTTAGGGAACCAGGAACGGAATATCGATGAATGAGAGTCGCGTACCGGTGCGTCCCTCATAAGGCCCCATATTGCCGGAACACAAATGGCGATCAGCCTCATTCGAGATGCAGCAGCCCAAGATTTGCTGGGCGATCCGCACTTCCTGGCTCAATGGGTGCAGTTGTATAGGGCCTGTCCGTGGGCCAGCGCTTGCCAGAGCCCCGGTTTCGTGACCGCCTGGCACGGGGCCTATAAGGATCGCTACAGCCCATTTATCGTTAGCGAGCATTCCCCCGCTGGAGATTTGGTCGGGCTCCTTTCTCTGGCAAGGGACAAAGCTTCCGGGCAGTTGATCGTCGCTGGCGCTCGCCAAGCCGAATACAAGACCTGGCTGGCTTTGCCGTCGAATGGCAGCTCCTTTATTGAAGGAGCGTTAACCGAGCTCGCCTGCAAAACGGATGTCAGCGCCCTGTCCTTGCGGTATCTTCCCCCGGGAACTCCAACGGATTGGATCGCTCGATTCGCCAAAAGATCTGCGAGATGCCAACTGCAGCGGCATCCCCGCCCCATCATACCCGTAGGTGATACCGCCACCGTGACGGAATACTTGCAGAAGAAAAGGAGCGGCAAGAGTGTAAGGAACAGCTTTAACCGACTCAAGCGAATCGGAGATCTATCTTTGGACGAGATTCGCGATGCGGATCAACTGCAACCTATCTTCGATCAGCTAATCACTTTTTATGATATCCGACAGGGGGGAGCGCACGGCAAATTTGCATTCCAACAGGATTTGGCGAAGAAGCCCTTCCATCTGGCTCTTTTGCAGACACCCGGCTTATTACACCTCACCGTGCTGAGGGCCGGTCCAGAAATCCTGTCGGCGCAGTTCGGAATAAGCGATGGCAAGGTCTTTTCAGGAACGATGCCGATCCTCTCTCCGTTCCATGCGGCTCATTCGCCCATGCAAGTACATTTACTAATGCTGGTGGAAAAACTCCACCAGGACGGTTATTCCATTTTTGATCTCACCGCATCTATGGATCCATTCAAAGAAAGATTCGTGGGCAGCTATGATTCTGTTTGCTCGCTTTCGGTTTATTTTAGGCATCGCATCCGACACCAGGTCTTTCAAGCGAGCCAGGCACTCGCCAGACGCTCCCTGCGCTCGCTCCGGATCGAGCCACACGCTGCACTCGAACAATTGCAGAATCTCGCTCGCGTGCCCATCAAAACATGGCCTTCTGTTCTCGCTAGAAATTCCTTCGCGCTATTGAAGAAACCTTTGTCCGAAACGAAATTCAAAATCTACGAGATTCTGCCAAAGCAGGTGCCTCCAGTCGAAGGCGTGCTTAAGATGTCTCGAGATCATCTGGCTGATCTGTTAGCCTTCCAGCCGACCGAAGCTTGGCTCACGCGACACCGCTTCCTCGCCGCCGCCCTGAAAAGGATCGAGGCTGGAGACCACTTCTACACTCACGTCGAAAATGGCCGGTTATTGCATATCAGTTGGCTCATTGAAGATCAAAGATCGAATATCTTCCCGGAAATAGGCCGAAAGTTTCCATTCCCTCCCGGAGCGGCAGTTCTGTTTGGTTCGTACACCGATCCGGAGTGGCGACGGCACCGTTTATGGTGGTCTGCTTTGCAACAGATGCTGCATGATTTGGTGCAAAATCCAAGAGTCAGCCATATCTTCACCGCAGTGCCAGCAGCCAACCAACCGGCTCGTCACGTGATCGAGAAGGCTGGGTTTGTTAATGTGTCGTAGCGTCCGTCGTCGTGAGCCACCAGCTCCTCTGCGTTCTGGATATTTGTAGGGGCGGACTTGCTCAGCCGCAGGACGCATCCGGCTTCAAACCTGGCAAACCGCTTCCGTTAACAAGACTATCGCTGTGATCGCGAGCTCCGGTCGCCGTTATAGAATATCTATAATGTTTCTAAGTGCTGTTCGGCAGAGGAGATGCGCATCATTTATGGCCAGACGACCACTGATTGTCCGCGTCATTCAGCCGACGTGGACCCTGCTCAATGAGTTGGCCCTCAACATACGCACGACGCCGCCGGAACAATCCTCCCCAGCAGAATCGGCGGCACAACCCGCCGACACTCCGTCCGATCCGCGTCCTCGACACAACGACAGCGCCCGGTATGAGGTTCCAGACTATTTCTACATGCGTAGAGTCCTGCAAGTTCTCAGCCCAGCCCCGGAGGACGTGGTCTTCGATTTGGGTTGCGGACTGGGCCGATTCCTATGTTTGGCGGCAAGAAGAAAAATTCGCAAGTGCGTTGGCATCGAACTTCGATCGCAGCTCTGCAAAGCCGCGCAGGAAAATGCCTGCCATCTTCGCGGACGACGCGCGCCGATTGAAGTAAGGTGCGGCGACGCAGCAACGGCAGACATGTCCGGCGGCACCATCTACTATATGTATAATCCCTTCGGTCCCACGACGATGCGAGATGTCCTCGCAAACATCCACGCTTCGCTTTCCACAAATCCGCGAACGATTAAGATCGCCTATTACAACTCCATTCACGACGAACTTTTCCAGGCCAGCCGATGGCTGGAAAAATACCAGTCATTCCGGGTTAAGTCTGGCATGCCGGTGACCTTCTGGAGAAGTCGGCCAGGGATTCGAGCGTAGTGCTCCCCGCTGAAACTAGACTGCCGAATTTGGTATGATTCAGGGCCTCCAAACAGGAAAGAATGGGGCCGTGTGGAAGAGTGGAGGACAGCAATCAAAGTTTCGTTAGTGCTTCCGGCAGCCGCTCGACCAGCGCGCACGAAATTATTAAAAAGGCACGCATCACACGACTCTCGAGTCTAATGCTTCCACCTTCTTGCTTCAGTCGATTTGTCGATGTTATCGTCAATGGAATTTGGGTTTGACTTGGGGGATGGAATGACCTCTTTTGTGCTTAACGGGAAATCAGTCCAGGTGGATGTAGACCCTACGACACCTCTGCTCTGGGTCCTACGTGAGAATCTTGGTCTCACTGGCACGAAATACGGTTGTGGTATGGCGCTTTGTGGTGCGTGCACGGTGCATCTCGATGGCGAAGCGATTCGCTCTTGCGTTGCCCCGCTGGCCCGGGTAGAAGGCAAGCATGTTAAAACCATAGAAGGCTTGTCGAACGACCTCAGCCATCCCCTGCAAAGAGCCTGGATCGAAATCGATGTGCCCCAGTGTGGCTATTGCCAGTCGGGGCAGATTATGAGCGCCGCCGTCCTCCTGGCCAAAATCCCGAAACCCACCGACACGGACATTGACGAAGCGATGTCCGGGAATATTTGCCGTTGTGGCACCTATCCTCGTATCCGGCGCGCAATTCATCGCGCCGCACAGCTGGCGGCTGGCAAAACAGCGGCCGTGAACGAGCCCATCAACGAACTCACGACGACGGAGTCGGCGCGATGAGCGCGCCGGCGATGTTGGACCGCCGGTCCTTCTTGAAAACCAGCGCTGCGGCGGGCGGAGGTTTGGTCATCGCGTTCTATGTTCCCGCACTTTCCGCGCAGGAGCAGAAGCCTAAGCCCGAACCCCTCGCCCCGTTCGCATACATCAAAATCGCTTCCGATGAAGTCGTAACCATCGTCGCCAACCACTCGGAGATGGGTCAAGGTGTCTATACCAGCTTACCTATGCTGCTGAACGAAGAATTAGAGGCGGATTGGTCGAAAATCCGTGTGGAGTCGGCCCCGGTGGATGCGGTTTATAATCATCCAATTTTCGGCATGCAAATGACCGGAGGTAGCACCACGACCGCCGCCGAATGGGACCATTATCGAAAGCTGGGAGCCGCGGGTCGAACGGTTTTGGTCGAAGCCGCGGCGCAGAAATGGAACGTGCCCGCAAGCAGTTGCCGCGTTGAAAAGGGCTTCGTAATTCACACCGCGACATCGAAGAAAGCCAGCTATGGTTCGCTGGTCGACGCAGCGTCCAAGCTTTCGATACCAGCCGACATTCCCCTTAAAGAGCCAAAGAACTTCACCCTGATCGGGAAACCAACGCGACGGTTGGACACGCCGCCGAAGACCAATGGAACCGCCCAGTTCGGTCTCGACGTCGTGGTTCCGGGAATGATGACCGCAGTAATCGCCCGGTCTCCCGTTTTCGGTGGAAAAGTCAGCAGCTTCGATGCGACCGAAGCCCAACGGGTCCCGGGCGTGAGAGCCGTATTCCAAGTTCCGACAGGCGTTGCCGTGATTGCCGAACGTTTTTGGCCGGCGAAAGTTGGCCGCGATAAATTGAAGATCCAGTGGGACGAAGGCGACAATTCGGGTCTGTCTACGACAAAAATGCTCTCAGACTTCTCCGCCCAGTCGGCTTCTCCTGGATCGCTTGCCAAGAAGGTGGGTGATCCGCAATCGGCGATGGCATCCGCCAGTAAAAAGATCACCGCGGAATACGACGTCCCGTATCTCGCCCACGCCATGATGGAACCGTTGAATTGCGTCGTCGACCTTAGAGAAGACAGCTGTGAGATATGGACCGGCACGCAGTTCGAGACCGTTGACCGCGCGAATGCAGCGAAAGCCGCCGGGCTTTCGCCGGAAAAGGTGAAAATCCATACCACATTGCTGGGTGGGGGATTCGGTCGGCGTGCCAATCCCGCCTCGGACTTCGTTGTCGAGGCCGTGCAAGTCGCGAAGCTGGCCAAAGTGCCGGTAAAAATCGTGTGGACGCGAGAGGACGACACGCAAGGTGGTTGGTATCGCCCTATGTGGCACGATCGGTTTGCGGCAGGTCTTGACGCGACGGGAAGTCCAATTGCCTGGACGCACACAATTGTCGGCCAGTCGATTATGGCTGGAACCCCATTCGAAGCTTTCACCATCAAGGACGGGGTTGACTCAGCGTCTGTCGAGGGTGCTGCTGACCTTCTCTATGGCATTCCAAATCTTCAAGTCGATCTGCACTCCCCCAAAATCGGCGTGCCGGTCCAATGGTGGCGTTCGGTCGGTCATTCCCATACCGGATTCTCGGTCGAGGCATTCTTCGACGAAGTCGCTCATGCCGGTGGCCAAGATCCCTATCGCCTTCGCCAAGCTCTGCTGGTCAAGCAGCCGCGTATGCTCGCTGTTTTGAACTTGGCTGCGCAGAAAGCAGGGTGGGGTAAGCCTCTGCCCCAAGGAGTCGGGCGCGGGATAGCCACACACTTCTCCTTCGACAGTTACGTAGCTCAGGTAATCGAGGCTTCGGTAGCGAAGGACGGAACTGTGCGCGTCCATCGGGTCGTATGTGCAGTGGACTGCGGTCGTGTAGTGAATCCCGACACCGTGAAGGCTCAGATGGAAGGCGGCATCAATTTCGGTCTGACGGCCGCTTTAAAAACCGAAATCACTCTCGAAAAAGGCCGAGTCCAACAGAGTAATTTCAATGACTACCCCATGCTGCGGATGTTTGAAACTCCGGCCATCGAAGTATTTATCGTGCCCAGCGAGGAAAACCCGACCGGAGTCGGAGAGCCCAGCGTTCCTCCCGTAGCCCCCGCGCTCTCGAACGCAATTTTCGCCGCGACCGGAAAACGCGTCCGGCGCCTGCCGATTCGAGCCAGTGACCTTATCGAAAAGGGAGAAGCCAACTCGTGAGCAGCTCCACCAGATTTCGCGCTCTTGCGATTGCACTCGGCGCCGTGGTCGCATCCTTGCTGCTTATGGAAAGCTTTTCAATCGCAAGTAGCAACGCGCGATTAAAACCTGACGCCAATGCCTCGCAAGCGGCATTCCTGCAAGTCTACAAAGTGCTTATTTCTCCGCGCTGCCAAAATTGTCATCCGGCGGGCGATGCTCCGCTGCAAGGTGACGATAGCCACGTTCACATCCAGAACGTGAAGCGGGGTGTTGACGGCCACGGCGTGACGGCAATGCGCTGCGATGCTTGCCATCAAGATCGCAACTTGCCCGGGGCACACATGCCGCCAGGAAATCCCAAATGGAGTTTGCCGGCACCCGAGCACAAGATGGTTTTTGTCGGACGCTCGGCGGGAGCCCTATGCCGCCAGCTAAAAGATCCCAAGCAAAACGGGGGACGTTCTCTCGAACAGCTCTTTGATCACGTCGCCCACGACGATCTGGTCGGTTGGGGGTGGAATCCCGGCGATGGCAGATCGCTTCCGCCTTTGTCCCGAGACGAAACCGCGAACGCAATGCGCACCTGGTTAGACGGCGGGGCGTCTTGCCCGAGTGAATGACGCCGCTCCACGCCTACAATCGCCGATACGATGGTTTTTCCCGCAATCATTATTCAAGACGGATTTCTACCGTCTCCGTTGAGGTTTCGTGATGAAGAGACAGCGTTTCGGCCGCGACGGAGACGCGGGAGTTGCCTGGTCCGATAGCTATTTAGGCCTCACCGCCATCAGAACGGTTGTGCGTTGCGATTGTGGGCCGCTGTTGCATCGCGAGCAATCCTAGGATACCGTGCGTGACCTCGCGCACCAGCTCCATCCGGCCCCGTACGTGGAACTTTGAAAGTAACGACGAAACGTGGAACTTCACAGTGCGAACACGCACATTCAGGGAAGCAGCGATATCCTTATTTGCGAGGGCGCGCACGAGACCCGCGAGTACCTGTTGTTCGCGGTGGGTCAGCTCGACCGAACGCTCGAGAGAGAGACTGGCTTGTAATAGCTTTTCAGTGCTCTCAAAGAGCCCTTTCAAATCATTCTCATCGGCCTGCGCCATCACCACGTAATCTTCGGGCAACCGACCGCGCCCCATGCACTGCATCGCCAACAAAGACGATGCTTCCCCCAGAGGAAACGTTCCGTCCAGGTCGGACTTAACCTGACAGTGTGAGGCGCCGGTGCGCCTTTCACAGAGGAAATAAAGGCGGCGACAACCCCCTAGGGGATGAAGCTCATGTTTAAATTCCACGCTGTCTTTGGAGATCAACTTCATTGATAGTCTTTGCCTGCAGCAACCTGGCCAAAATAGCAACAGGGAACGCCCAATTCAGAGCATCTGGACGCAAAGAAAATGAAGGCGCAGAGATGCGTTCCCTGGCTTCCGGTTGCGCAGTGATGTTCTCGGTTCCGCAGATTCATCTCCTTGGCGTTACGGACGTCCATCAGCTTCAACAATCTCCTGCACACACTTCTCCATCGACCCTTCGTTCAGCGGAAGAGAGTTAGCTGCCCGTCAGAAAGGGGGCTTTAACCAAAACGAGACAAAAGAGCAATCATTGCGGTAAATCGTGCCAAATAGGGACCCAGGGTCCGGACAGACCGTCAGGTGCTAAATGCCGGTCCCAGGATGAGCGAAAAGGGGATTTCGATGATGAAATGATGTTCGTTTTGCAGCCAACAGCTGGAGCGCTCCTGCGCTCCAGGAGTCAAACGCGGCACCTACAGAGGAAGTGAACCGCCACGCCGGGGGATGCTTGATCCCAATGTGACTCGCGCAGCCTACCAGCCCCTGAAATGATTCGGTCGAACAGCGCACCTTCGTTAAAGTTTTCCTATGTTTGCAGATTATTCGCTACTGGACATACGGTCTGGCGCTCAATCTGCTGCGATATGGTACGTGACGGGGTCCATCTGGCCGGAATAAACGATGCCCTCGCCGCCGCGACCGTGGCTTAGACCAGGCGAGGTATAACGAGCCCGGCTCGAGGGCGCAAACCTCGCATTGTCGGAAACTCGATTGCGATTTCGGTCCCACAGGGTCGCACAGAGAGGAGACCGTTCTCACTGGGGTCGAGGTTCCGTGGGTTGGATCGAGGTTTGGGCTGCAGTTCTGAAGCCGTGGAGGATATCGAACAAGGGAAAGATCGCGCAGCGGCACACCCGGTGAAATGTCGGCCTTTGTCGCCGACCCGAACTATCTCGATTAGCTCATCTATCGAACCCGGACATCGCCGTCTCTTCTTCGAGTATTACAGAAGACCTCCCACTGCCGAACGCCTTAATTTCATCCTGCGATGCGCTGTGTAGGCCAAGGTATTGGGAAGCCATTCGGACATATATGCCGAAAGAATTCACGCATAAATTAGATTCTAGAATAGTAAGACATCGAATCTTTCAGTACATGCTGCTGGCCGGTGCGGTGCTCCTGGGTTCCTATCCTGCGCATCGAGCGGTTTGGCGCGGCAATGCTGAGCTGCATACCTTATTGGAGGCTATTTCTTCCCTCCTATCGCTCACCGCAGGCGCAATGGCTCTGGTGCGCTACTACGCAAAGAAGAGTAGCTCATTCTTGCTGCTAGGCAGCTGCTTTCTGGGGGCAGGCCTGCTCGACGCTTACCATGGATCGATCACTTCATCTTTTCTTGCGGGGTTCACGCCGTCGGCTCTTTCGGCACTCACGCCGTGGAGCGGTGTGGTTGCACGAGTGTTCATGTCGCTTTTGATGTGCGCGAATTTGATGGTGTCGAACAGAGAGGCCAGGCGCCCAGCAGCCGGCAGAATCAACGAGAGTCTGGTCTATGTCTTGGTAGGAATTTGGGCGCTCACCAGTTTCCTGTTTTTCGCCTTGGTAAAACTGCCGCCGGCATACTACCCGGACTTGATGATTCACCGACCCGCAGAACTCGTACCGGCTTTGTTTTTTGGGCTCGCGCTGGCGGGCTACTTACGGAGAGGAGCGTGGAGAACAAATGATTTTGAACACTGGCTAGTGTTCTCCCTGATCGCAGCGGTAGGGGGGGAGTTCGCATACGTGACATTTTACGGCAAGCTGTACGACGCACAATTCTTCGTGGGCCACGCGCTGAAAATTCTCGTGTACCTATTCGTTCTGGTCGGATTGCTCAGCAACACATTTTCTATCTTCAAACGAGAAGCGGAAAATGCCGCAGAGTTGGAAGTGCGAGTTAAGGAGCGCACGCGGGAGCTTTCTAATGCCAACCTGAAGTTGGCGGAAGAAATCGTGGAACGTAAGGATATACAAGCAAAGCTTCAACAAGCCACTGCCGTGGCAGAAGCCGCCAACAAGTCGAAGAGTGAGTTTCTGGCTAACATGAGCCATGAAATCCGAACGCCCCTGAATGGTGTGATGGGTATGACCGATCTGGCGCTGGGTACCGACCTGAGCCAAGAGCAGAGGGAATACTTAGAGACTGTAAAAATGTCAGCCGATTCGTTGCTCACGGTGATCAATGACATTCTTGACTTTTCCAAGATGGAAGCAGGGAAAATTGAGTTGGACGCGATCGATTTCAATCTGTACGAATTGCTGGAAATAACCCTCAAAACGCTGGCGCTACGAGCACACCAAAAGGGCTTGGAGCTTCTGTGCGAAGTGGGCCCCGAAGTACCGGAAACCGTTAGGGGAGACCCGAACCGCCTGCGCCAAGTTGTGGTCAACCTGGTTGGAAATGCCATCAAATTTACAAACGCAGGCGAGGTGGGCCTCAGCGTAATAGCCCTGGAGGTCGAAGGTAAAGCGCAGTTGTTGCAGTTTACGATATCGGATACGGGAATCGGCATCCCGCCCCAGAAACAAGAGTTGATTTTTGAAGCCTTCACCCAGGCCGACGCTTCCACAACTCGAAAGTACGGCGGAACGGGTTTGGGATTAACGATTTCGGCTCGTTTGGTGGAGATGATGGGAGGCAACATCTGGGTCGAGAGTGAGGCTGGTCGCGGAACGCAGTTCCACTTCACGGCAAGGTTGATCGTTGCCGACCCGCAAGCGATGAGAATCGGAACGGCTGCGCCCCCTGAGGCGTTGCGCGGCGTGAAGGTTCTGTTGGTGGACGATAATCGGACAAGCCGGCGGATACTGGAAGAAATGCTCGGGCGTTGGGAGATGAAGACAACCTCGCTCGAGGACGGGGAACAAGCCTTGGACGAATTGTCGGCGGCGCGACGTACAGGAGAGCCATACGGGCTCATTTTGCTGGACATGCACATGCCGAAAATGGATGGATTCACGCTGATCGAGCGTATCCGGCACCAACCGGAACTAGCCACCGCTACGATCATGATGCTTACCTCGGCCGGTCATCGAGGTGATGTGGCGCGGTGTCGAGAGTTGGGAGTGGCGGCGTACATGTTGAAGCCCATCCGACAAACGGAATTGCGTGAGGCCATCGCCCGGGTGCTGGGAGCGCGCGGGCACGAGGGTGCGGTTCCGCTGATCCCACGATCTTCGCTGCACGACGAGCCCCATCCATCGGCGTCTCTGAGGGTGCTGCTGGCGGAAGACAACGCCGTGAACCAGCGCCTGATGGTAAGACTATTAGAGAACCGAGGCCACAGTGTTACGGTGGCGGGCAACGGCCAAGAGGCTCTGAAGGCGCTGGAAAGAG
>Ga0182024_10002812_pt1 | contig 42571 bp, 45 predicted proteins | sample P32metaG_FD_120480 | JGI IMG/M metagenome (GOLD analysis project Ga0182024, IMG submission 120480) | Permafrost microbial communities from Stordalen Mire, Sweden - P3-2 metaG (Illumina Assembly) | ecosystem: Environmental > Terrestrial > Soil > Wetlands > Permafrost | place: Sweden: Stordalen... | reverse complement strand
TGTACAACAAGCTGTGGACACCGGCCCGACGACCTACGCCCACATCGCCAATCCTTCGAAGGCCCGCTCCGTAGTGAATCACAATCTGTAGGGGCTACCTGAGTGAAGTGCATACCCAGTTCAACGAATATCGGTAGCCAAGAAGGTGGCGCCCCAACCCGGTCATGTGCCGTAGCCGGCAACTCGAAAGGAGATAACTTCCAGAAGGCGCGTCGCTCAGTCCCTATGCATCTTCAACGGGGTGCTGACGCAGCCTCGCTGCCTGAAAGGCCCACCGATGTATTTTATGACACGCCAATTTGGGAGGATGCCAGCGTCCGGCCCCAAACGGTGGGATCATCGGGGGCAGATGACACCGACAAACGCAAGACGTGCCGATTGAGCACGGCTTGATGGCCCAGCCCGACGGGGCGCGGCTGGATCTCCGTGCCAGGGGAGAACGCTTCGGCAAGGCCTTTGTGCAAGCCCCTATCGGCATGTCACTCGCCGACACGGAGGTCTTCAAAGCCTCGCGCGGCATCGAAGACACTTATGAGTTGACTTACACTTACATCCGTAAAGATGGCAGCCGCTTTCCGGCGGTCGTGTCGGTTACGGCGCTGCGCGACGGACAGGGCGGAATCATCGGCTGCGCCGGATGTAGCACTGGAGTTCGCGGAACCGGCGGTCAGTCAGGCCAAATGACTCAGGAAAGAAGGTAATGGTCAGCTCAGCCGCTATTCTGAGCGCCAAAATCCTTGTCGTCGACGATCAGGAAGCCCATGTCCAGCTGATCAAGGGGATGCTGCGGGTCGCCGGCTATACTTCCGTCGAATCAACGACTGATCCAAACGAGGTCTGCGAACTTTACCGCAAGAACCGTTACAGCCTAATCCTGCTCGATCTCCTAATGCCCGGAATGGACGGATTCCAGGTGATGGAAGGTCTGAAGGGAATCGAAGCGACCGGATACCTGCCGGTCCTCGTCACTACCGCGCAGCCGGACCACAAGCTGCGGGCGCTCGAAGCCGGAGCCAAGGATTTCGTCAGCAAACCGTTTGATCACGCCGAGCTCCGGGCGCGCGTCCACAACATTCTGGAAGTGCGCCTGTTGCACCTCGAAACGAAAAACTACAGCAAAGCGCTGGAAGAGACTGTGCGGAAACTGGAACGGTCGAACATGGACCTGGAGCGCTTCGCTTTTGTCGCATCCCACGACCTGCGGGAACCCCTGCGCATGGTCACCAGCTTTTCGCAGCTTCTAGCCCGCAGATATAAAGGGCATCTGGATAAGCAGGCTGACGAATGCCTCGAATATATTCAGACTGGCGCAAAGCGCATGGCGGCGCTGATCGAAGACCTGCTTTCCTATTTACAGATTATCCACTCGACTGAAAAGGTCGTACCGGTCGATTGCAACGTGGTCCTCGATAAAGTGATCGAGAGTTGCCGCGTGATCCTCGAAGAGAATGGAGCCATAGTAACCCGCGATCCGCTGCCCATCGTGGACGGCGATGAGGGGCAGATATTGCAGCTTTTTAACCAACTGCTGACAAATGCGCTGAAGTACAGAAAGCGCGGGGTTGCTCCGGAGGTGCACGTTTCCGCGCGACGGACGGCCAATGAGTGGCTATTCTCCTTCCGGGACAATGGCATTGGGATTGCGCAAGAACATTTGGAACAGATATTCGTAATCTTCAAGCGTCTTCACAAAAATACGGAATATCCTGGGACGGGCATTGGTCTCGCGCTGTGCCAGCGGATCATAGAAGGCCGGGCTGGTCGAATCTGGGTGGAGTCGGAACCCGGAGTTGGAGCGACTTTCTATTTCGTGTGGCCTGACAGCGGGGGAGCATAGCGCAATGGATAGATCGTGCCGGGAAATTTTATTGGTTGAAGACAACCCGGCCGACGTTTGGCTGGTCCGCCAAGCGTTTGAAAAAAACCAGACCGCCCACAGTCTCAACGTAGCTCCAGATGGGGAGGATGCGCTCAATTTTCTGTTCAGGCGCGGGGCTCATGCTAATGCTCCGCGAGTTGACCTTGTGCTTCTGGATCTGAATTTGCCCAACATGAACGGCCATTCGGTGCTCAGGGCGATACGCGCGAACCCGGACACGACATTGATTCCGGTGGTGATCCTCAGTTCCTCCAAAAGGCGCACCGACGTGCAGCAAGCCTATGAATTACACGCCAATGGCTATATCAGGAAGCCGCTGGATTTGGACGGAACTTATAAAGCCATAGACTCTGATGGCTTTCTGGTTGGAAGTCGCCGAGCTTCCAGCGGAGACACGGAACTAAGGGCCTGGAAGATGCCGTCAAATTGCTGCGAGATGCGTTGGGTGCGCCGGTTGACTTCGGCAGGACTTTATCAGAATCAGATCAACCTGACGATTCCGGCGGCCCTCGGGACCGGAGCCCGAGCGCAGGTGGCGACTGTCGGCAGCGTTCAGACGCAGTCCGGCGTTGTGATCTCGCTTCAATAGGGTCGCTCGCCCAGTACCGGGCGGGGCAAATAATGGTTAGCGCCGGGAATCTCCCGTAAAAGCTTCATTAGCAATGTGTTGGCCGGATTAGTCCTGGATGGTCGGGCACTCGGAAATTATCTACATTCCCATCCGTTTCAATGCCGGAGAACTATCCCCGTGCGGTTTGACTATCCTGCGGGAAGGCTCGGCCTACCCTTGCTGGATTCAGGTTCATGTGCCAGAAATATTGCAAGTAGACTGCCGCCGGTTGTGGCGTAGGCGCCCGCCTGCCATCTAAACTCTGCCCTGATGAATCAAGCGCGTCTGGATCTCTGAGATCCGAGCCTCGGCTGCACGCAGGGCCTCGGCGGTCGTATGTACTGAGTGGGAGCCCAGGACGAGATCGTAACGATGCGGGACAGCCGAGCCCAGCACGAATTCTGTATCGGACTTTGCCTCGAACTCGATTGCGGCGCTTGACGGCCTGAACGCCACGAGCTCGCCCTGTTGCAGTTCGTCCGGCACGAGAACGGAGCCCATCCCGACTGCGGTCCAGACGACAGTGTGCTCGGCAGGCGGCTGGTAGCTCCAGCGTTCTCCAGCTTTTAAACGCACGGCGAGGTAATTCATCGGTGACGGGGCTTTGATCGAACTTGTCGCGGTTCCATTAGTGCCGAGGAGTACACGCGCCGGCCCATCGCGGGGGATGAACTCCGGCGCAAGATAAATGCTCTCCGATGTTCCCACCTCCAGTTCGGGCGGCAGGGCAATCCAGAGCTGGAAGCCACGCGTCCGTCCTGGTTCGCCGGCGCCGCCGCCATGCCAGACGCCGCCGCCCGCCCGCATCCATTCGATACCGCCGGCGCCCAGCAGGCCCGTTGCTCCGTTCGTGTCTTCATACCTGACACTACCCTCCGCAATCCAGGTAAGGGTTGCGATACCGGAATGTGGATGGAGCCCAAAACCGGAAAATGGTTTTCCCTGGTTATCGACGAGGTCAAGGAACACGAAGGGTTTCAAAAGATGGCCAAAGTCGGACGGCGACATCAGGCGCGTGATGGGCCCGTGCCTCTGCCCGTGCGTGCGTCCGGCAATACGGGAACGAGGCGCTTGCGTCGGCACGGTAGCAGTCTCCAGACGAGTAGTGATGTTGTCGCAGGGTTTCACGTCAAACATGGATCCTCTTTTCTGAATTCGGTTGTCAGGCTTTGCGGGCTGTCTTCAGTGCGGTCGTCCACCAGAGCAAGTCATCGATCATCGTCTGGGCTTGCGTCCCAAGCTCGGCAAGTCCTTTGTCCACGTCGCCGCCCTGGAAATGTGCCCACAGAGTCGCGACGGGAATGTGCACGGACGAGCGAACCGGGGCGATCTGAATCTCGATCATGGTTTCCCGGAGTTGCTGGACGCCGCGCGCGCCCATGGCACCGCCGTAGCTCACGAAAGCAGCCGCCTTGCGGTTCCACTCCGGATAAACCCAGTCGATCGCATTTTTCAGCACGGCCGAAGGGCCGTAGTTATATTCGGGAGTGACGAAAACGAAGCCGTCCGATGCGGCTATTGCGGCGGTCCAACGTTTGACGACCTCATTCACGTAAGGCGCCCGGCCAGGCATCGCGGGCGGGACAGCCTGGTCAAAAAAAGGCATCGGGAAGTCGCGAAGATCGAGCAATCGAGCTTCGACTCCATCGTGTTTCTGGAGGTGCTGAAGAATCCACTGCGCCGGCTTCTCAGAAAACCGGCCCTCACGCGTGCTGCCGACAATTACAGAAATGGTGGTCATATCCGTTGGTCCTTGTTTGTGATGTCTAAGGCTTCCGTAACCAGGCGATCGTCCCGCTGAGGACGAGCAGTACCACGGGGACGGCGGGGGAAGCGCCGAGTACGGTTAGATGCGCGATGACAGCGCCAACCATGACGACGGCAAGCAGACCGGCCGCATAGAAGGCGTAGCGTGGAATCAGCAAACCGATGGCGCCGGCGACCTCCAGAAGACCGGTGAAATACCGGAACCATTGACCGCGGCCGACCTTGTCGAATAGTTCGACCATCGAAGCGGCACCCGCCAACTTGGCGCCGCCGGCCCCCAGGAAAGCCAGCGCGACAAGACCGGACAGAATCCACAGCGTTAGCGTGCGCACCCTGCCGGAGTCAGCCGGCAGCGCGTTCGTCGTTATCATAAGGCTCCTTTCAATATTGCCTTTGCAGATATATTGACATCAATATAGTTGATGTCAATAGTTAAGATGCGTTAAGATGCAAAGGGGATTCACAGGAAAATGCAGGATACGTCGGGGGTCCATGTCTGGTTGGTACTCGGGAAGACATTTCGCGCGCTGGCAACTCGTGCGGCGGAGAGTTTGAAGTCGAGCCGTACATGCCTCGGCGACTCGGAATTCCGGGTGCTCGAAGTTCTGCTCCACAAGGGACCGCTGCCGGTCAACACGATTGGGCCCAAGGTATGGCTCACGCCAGGATCGATTAGCGTCGCGGTCGACCGGCTGGAAAAGAAAGAGCTTGTGAAGCGGCAGTATACCGACGACCGGCGCGTGCGACTGGTCGAGCTCACCCCGAAAGGACGCTCGCTAATCACCAGGACCTTTCGGGTACACGCGGCCGAGATGGAAAAGGCCGCCGCGGTTCTCACGAAAGAAGAGCGGCTGATGTTGCTGCGTCTCCTGAAGAAACTGGGAAAGGGGCAGGCAGATGAATCTTAGCCTGCTTCCAGACAGCCATGCCCGGTGTTACTTCATTTGTTTGTTTGATAGACCCGGAAGGGAAGCAGGACCAAGATGCAGAAGTTGGGGATTTCTCGGCCGCCCGAATGAAGCGTGCCGATTCTCTGATGCCGGATAAACGTGCTTCCAATGACCGCACCTATCGACTGGCCATGCAGATAATGACATCGCCCGCATATCAAGGCTGGCTGCCTCGTGAGTACGCGAGTCAGATCGTTTGTTTTTTGGCGTAATCGTACTTGCGCCTTGCGATCTCCCGCCGCCCAGCGACGAGACATTCCTGTACGCTGGTCGAAGACACCTTGGGCGAAGAGAATGATCGCCTGCGGGCCGAAGACGAAATGCGCGGGCGCTTATCTGAGCGTTGCCTCTGTTGACACTGTTTTCCGTCTGAAGCAGCCTGCGGAGTGATCGTTTACGATTCCGACAGCTTGCATCCATGCATACACGATGACCGGCCCGACGAACTTAAATCCTCGTCCTCGAAGGGCCTTTGACATTGCTTCCGACAGGGGAGTGCTGGCAGGAACCGCGCCCGTGTTTTGAATTGGCTTTCCGCCTGCGATGCCCCAGACAAAGCTTGCGAAATCCTCACCCGCCGTTTGCATCCCGAGATAGATGCGCGCGCCGGCGATTGTTGCTTCGATCTTGGCCCGAGAGCGAACGATGGCGGGATTTTCAAGCAACCGGACCACATCCGCCTTACCGAAGCGCGCAACCTTTTCGGGATCGAAGTTCTTGAAAGCCTTGCGAAAGGCGTCGCGCTTGCGCAGAATGATCGTCCAGGAAAGACCAGCCTGAAATCCGTCGAGCATTAGCGCTTCCCAAAGCCGCTGGCTGTCGTATTCGGGCACGCCCCACTCCTCGTCATGATAGGCGCGCAACAGCGGGTCACTCTCGGCCCAGAGGCAGCGCTGGACAGGACGGCTGGACGAGGCGCTCAAATTCTCGCCGTCCCGGATGCCAAACAGTTGGAATCCCACGCGGTTTTGCAATGATCCATCAAATCGTTCAAGGTTAGTATTTCATCCCTGTGTCCGAATTTCCGCGCGCACCCTGGCAGATGAAAACCTCAATAAGAATACACGACGGGGAGTGGCCTTAGTCACGGGATTTCGGCTCGGCCCGGACCAGGTTCTACCCGTGAGCGCGGCACAAGCGAACGCGCGGCCAAACAAACGAAAACTACCGGCTGTTTCCCCTCGCCTCATCGATTAGATTGGCGAAGTCGCGGAGGTCGGCTGAAGCCACGTCGGAAACGGCCCAATAGCTCATGTTGTCATGGCTCCAGTGGAGCAGATGATAGCCGCCTAAGTCCTGGAGCGTCGGCTTGGCCTCCCCGACAGGCAAAGTCGATACATACAGGCTGATGACATGCTGTCTGCGCTTATAGACGATAGCGGCCGCGGGCTGCTGATGAATGACTTCGAAGCGGCCGCCTACCAGAGTGAACCCGTCATTTGTCAAATCGGGAACCGGCGGTGAAAAGTCCGTCTTGCCCTGAAACCACGGCTTGACCGTGTGCTGATCCGAGCTCTCCACGTCGAACAGATGACCGGGCTGGAGGGCACGCAGATGATTGTCGAGAATCTCGGCGGCGATAGCGCTCGTTCCGTTTGTCGTCCGCATCATCGGCGGAAGAATGATCAGAACTGCCATGCACGCCACCACGCCGACCAGGCCGACTGCGCCTTGCCAGCGCCTGCTCCAAAGCCAGGCAAGCAGAGGCCCCTGGGATGTAAACCGGGACGTAAGCTTTCGTTCAAGCCGGGGCGGAAGCGCGTATGCAGGCTGTGCCGCTGCGATCTCCTGCTTTAGATTCCGGAGCGCCGCATATTGAGCGGCACAGGCCCTGCATTCGGAGAGATGACGATCAACATCAATCGCACCCGCGACATCGAGTTCATCGTCGAGCCGGGCGTGCAGAAGCGGTTCGGCGTCACGGCAATTCATGACGAACCTCCTTGGCGGGAGCGAGCTCAATCAGTAGCCGCTGGCGTGCGCGGGACAGGCGCGACATCACCGTACCTGTGGGGACATCGAGGACCGCCGCGATCTCCTTGTATGAGAAGCCTTCGATTTCGCGCAGCACCAGCGTCTCTCTGAACTCCGGCTCCAGCCGGGCTATCGCCCGGCGAACCTGTTCGCGGCGGGATTCTTCGAGCAGACCTTGCTCGGGATTCGGCGATGGGTCGGCCGGTTCGAGCTGGTCCATGTCGATGGCGACATCTTGTTTGCGGCTACGCAGGAAATTCATCGCGGTGTTGCGGACGATCGAGAGCATCCAGACCCTGGCGTCGCCGCCACGGAAGCTATCGAGGGCCTTGAAAGCCTTAAGGAAGGCCTCCTGGACGATGTCTTCCGCGTCGTCGCCATTGCGCACGAGCCAGCGGGCAAGGTTATAGGCGGAGCGCATATGCGGCCACACGGTTAGCTCGAAGTATCTGGTCCTCGTGTCCACGAATCTCTTCAGAAGCCTGAATCCGCTATTTTCCCCCAGGAGACAGCAGCATGAAGTATTGCTCCCTGACTGTATAGGCACCGTTCCGGGCTGATTTATTCCCAAGCTTTTTCGCGGGAATATTCTTTCGGGCCGGTGTGTCCACTTGATCGAAACCATGCGGCCCGTAAAGGCCGCCTGGAGAAAGGTACTCAATAGAATGAAAAAACAGGCAGACAAGCCAGCCCGCGTGCTGGCCGATATCGATAGACGCGGCTTCCTCAGATGCATGCAGTGGGCGGGTGCCGGTCTGGTCTGGAGTTTCGCAGGCGGCGTGCCAACGTCCCGACTGCTGGGTGCACCGGCGCAAAAGCAGGAGGACTTCGCCTTTGTGCAGATCAGCGACAGCCATATTGGATTCGACAAGGCGGCCAATCCCGACGTTACCGCCACTTTCCAGGCCGCCGTTGACAAGATCAACGAACTGGCCCGTCAGCCGGAGTTTGTTCTGCACACGGGAGACCTCACGCATCTTGCGAAGGCGCAGGAATTCGACACGCTTGACCAGCTTCTTCGGGGATTACGGCAAAAGCAAGCTTTCTTCGTGCCCGGCGAACATGATTTGCTCGGAGATGACGGCAAGCAATACCTGGACCGGTTCGGCAAGGGGAGTATGGGACGAGGATGGCAAAGCTTCGATCACAGAGGGGTTCATTTCATCGGCCTCAATAACTCGGCTCAGCTCGAAGGCCTTGGCGCGATCGGAGAGGAGCAGCTCGCGTGGCTGAAAAACGACGTGAGCGGGCTGAAGGCAAGCACACCAATCGTGGTCTTTGCGCACATTCCGTTATGGGCGGTCTATCCGGAATGGGGCTGGGCGACGAAAGACAGCGCGCAGGCCCTCGATCTCCTGAAGCGGTTCGGATCCGTCACGGTGCTGAATGGACACATCCATCAGACGCTGCAGAAGGTCGAGGGGAACGTGACGTTCTATTCGGCGATGTCGACGGCGTTTCCTCAACCGGCGCCGGGAAGCGCGTCCGCGGCCGGACCGATGAAAGTGCCTGCCGAACAGCTTCGCCAGTTACTGGGCATTCGGAATGTGAATTTTGTCGCCGGCTCGCATCATCTGGCGGTCACCGAATCCAACCTGAGTTAACCGCCGCTTTGAGGAAACTTCACAGATGAAAACAGTGGCAGTGTTTCTGGTCGCTTTAGGCGTACTCTCGGCGATCGCCGCGACCACGGGCGATGCGCACCGTGGTCGCGAGGCCTTCGAACAGACGTGTACGGGATGCCATGCGCTCGATCGCCCGAAGGTAGGTCCACGGCTTCGCAAAATCTACGGTCGGCCGGCCGGCGGAGATACCCAGTTCAGCTATTCGGACGCAATGAAGGGTGCGTCCGTAACCTGGGATGACGCGACACTGGACCGGTGGCTGGCCGATACGGAGAGCGTTATCCCCAGCAACGACATGTCGTTCCGGTTAAACGATGCGAGCAAGCGGGCCGACATCATCGCCTATCTCAAGCAGCTTTCGGGGAAATGACGGCATGATACGGAAACTCGTCCCAACGTTTGCCGCCGCGGCGATACTCACGGCAGGTTCCTCGCTGATTCATCCGTTCGGAAAGATCGATTCGCGCGCGATGAAGGGACCGATCCTCAGCGGGGCCGAGATCGATCCCGAAATTCTTGGATTAATCCAGCGTGCCTGCCAGAATTGCCATTCCCTCAACACGGATTTGCCGTTTTACGGCCGCATCGCCCCAATGTCCTTGCTCATGGCGCGAGACGTCCAGCAAGCACGGCTCCATATGAACCTTTCTCAATGGCAGGAATACGCGGTCGAAGATCGCATCATGTTGCTGAGCGAAGTTGGAAGCGCTGTCAAGAACCGCGAGATGCCCGTTCGGCGGTATGTCCTGCTGCACAGCGAGGCCCGGTTGTCGGACCAGGAACGGGATCAGGTTTATCAGTGGACGCGCGCCGAACGGAAGCGCTTGAAGTCCGCGCTACCACTCTCAGGCGCCGAGCGTCAGGGGGACCGTCCTCCGCGCCCGAGGCGCGAGTCAAGGCCTGGAATGGTGGCGTCAGGCAACGGACGAATCGCCATGCGCTGATGGTAATCACCGGCACTTGACCATTGCGGGGATGTCTCAGTTCTCGAAAACCCGGCGTCCGGTTTCCTGCGTTTCCCGGAAAATCGGCGCCACGCGCCTGCACGGGTATGGAATACCAGTGTGCGAACGGCCTTAGCTTGCCGAGCTACTTCCACTCTCTCGCAAAGCTGTTGCCTGCCGCGCCGGCACTCATGCCGACCCTTGTCCCCACAGTCATTTCGAAAATCCGCGTCAGGAACGGCCGTCCGCGATCGCTGTGTCACCGGGCCTGATGGTAAAGAATGGCGTAGGGGCTGACCTCCATGAAGCCTCAGAGCAACGCTCTCGCTTCTTCCCAAATCTGCGTCACCAACTCGCCCGCCGGAACGACCTTAGCCATCGCAGCCGACTGCCCGGCCCACACCTGCATGCGGTGATAGTCGCCAGCCGCGGCTCCGGCTTCCTTCATCCGTGCAGTGAGTCCTCGCTGTACCGGATACGGCGCCGGAGCGGAAGCACCCGCCGAGGCAGCGGCTTTAACGAAATCGGTAGCGATGGCGCGGCCCAGCCGGCCCGTGAAAGCTCGGGTGAGTGTGGTGTCTTCCGGCTCCAGTCCGTCGAGCGCACTTGCCCATGCCGGATGAGTGTTCGCTTCCGGGCATCTCAGAAAGGCAGTCCCAAGCATCGCGGCGCTCGCCCCGAGGGTCAACGCAGCCGCCACGCCCCGTCCGTCGCCGATCCCACCGGCGGCAATAATCGGCAAATCAATGCCGTCGGCCAACCGGGGAACCAGCGCAAACAGACCCACGCCGTGCTTCTCCGCGGCTGCCGGATCGAATGATCCGCGATGCCCGCCGGCTTCATATCCCTGCGCGACAATCGCTTCGGCGCCGGCGTCCCGTGCAACTTTCGCCTCCGCCAGTGTCGTAGCCGTCGCGAACCAGGCGATCCCGCGGTCCCGGCACTTCCTGACAAATGCCGGCGGGAACACCCCCATGATGGAGGAAACCGCCCTCGGCTTAATTTCGAGAAAAGCTTCACACTGCGCATCGAAATCCGGAAGGACTATATCACCGGCCGTCGGCGGCACCGCCGGACCCCACCCTGCCAGAAATCTTCTGATTCGATCTTCGTTATCGCCGTCGCGCCGGGGTTCAGAATCGGGTATCCATAAATTCATCTGAAGCGGACCCCCGCTCCCCGATCGAAATTCCCGTACCCAATCCACGATGCCCTGGGGCGGAGTTAGTAAAGCCCCCAGGGCTCCCATCCCTCCCGCGTTGGCCACGGTGATCGACAAACCGGGAGGACACGCTCCCGCCATCGGCGCCAGCAAAAGCGGGCTCTTGAGTCCGTACCGTTCGCAGAAGGAGACGGCTCGTTCCAGTGGGCGGTAACGCATACCTGGGGAGTAAGATGTTCATCGGCGGCCGGACGATGCCGATTTCAAACTCACACGATCGCGACGACGGCGGTCGAAGCCGCAGCCCGTGCAGCCATCGAAGCCCGTTCGATAGAGTTGAGATGATATTTACAAATCGATCACACCTCAGAAATATCAGTCTTGTACGATTATCATGATGCCGGTTGACTACAACGCCGAAGTTTACAAATCCACGCGCCGCGCCTTTCACTTGGCCGTCGTCTACGTGCTCGGCGGCATTATCGCGCTGGCCATGGCGATCCCGACGGCGCTCTATCTTCTCGTGCCGCCCAAAGCGCGCAAGGAATCCGGCTGGATCGATGCCGGCGACATCAGCCAATTGGCCCCCGGTGTTCCGGTCGAGTTGACTTTCCAGGAAAGCCGCCTGGACGGATGGCGTTTGGTGACCGAGAAGAAAATTGCGTGGGTGGTGAAGGAGGCTAACAGCAAAATTGTCGCCTTCGGACCGCAATGTACCCACCTTGCCTGCGCCTACCATTGGGAAATGGAAGCCGGCCGGTTCATCTGCCCCTGTCACGGCTCTAATTTTTCACTCGATGGAAAAGTGCTGGCGGGTCCCGCGGCGCGCCCTCTCGACCGTTATTTGACCAAGATCGAAAACAATCGTCTCCAGATCGGCGAGTTAAGGCAATCCACGCCCAAGGGCTGATCGCATGCGAAAAACTTTCGGCCAGTTCATCGAGGATTTGGACCACCGCACCGGCTTGCACAGTGGGCTCCGGAACTTTCTGTATGAAGAGATCCCGGCCTCCAGCGGGTGGCATCAGGTGTTCGGCAGCGTGGCGCTGTTCCTGATGCTGATCCAGTTCTTCACCGGCGCCATGCTGGCCTTCAACTACGCACCGACTCCGGGCGACGCTTACAGCAGCCTTCGCTATATCCTGACCGAGGTCACAGCGGGCCGGCTCATGCGCGGGCTGCACCATTGGGGCGCGAGCATGCTCATCGTGATCGTAGTGCTTCACATGGTCCAGGTATTTTTGTAGGGCGCTTACAAGAAACCGCGCGAAGGCACCTGGATGGTGGGCGTGTTACTGCTGTTGCTCACCCTAGCTTACGGGCTGACAGGATATCTGCTGCCGTGGGACAACCGGGCTTACTGGGGCACCGTCGTCACCACCCAGATTGGCGCAACCGTCCCGGTTATGGGCCCTTATGTCAGCCGGCTGCTGGCGAGCACGGGAGATATCGGGGTGGTGACTTTCGCGCGCTTTTACGGCCTGCATGTTTTGTTTCTGCCGCCAGCCACAATGCTGCTGATTGTCCTGCACATCTACCTGGTCCGTCGCCACGGAGTAGCCCCCGTGCCCGGCGATGAAACGAAGCGCAAGAAATCCTTCTTTCCCGAGCAGGTTTTCAAAGACACCATCGCGGTGTTCATCGCATTCGTCATTCTGTTCGTCATGGCGGTTGCCGTTCGCGTCCCTCTTGAGCGCATGGCCGACCCCACCGATACCAGCTACATCCCGCGCCCCGAGTGGTATTTTCTTTTTCTGTTCCAGACGCTCAAGGCATTTGAGGGGCCGCTCGAGGTGGTGGGAACCGTGGTGCTGCCCACGCTCGCGATCCTCGCCCTGATCCTGACGCCGTTGATCGATCGCAGCAAAGTCGTGCGGGTCAGGCAACGCACGCTTGCGGCCGGTATCGTGTTTCTGGCAGCGCTCGGATGGGGCGGGTTGACGGCAGCGGCGGTCGTATCGACTCCGCCGCAGACCGCTGCTTCGCAGATCGATTTCTCCGGCCCCACGCAATGGATGCAGATGGCGCCCGCGGAACTCGCCGGCGTTCACTACTTCCGGCAGGAGCACTGCGCCAATTGCCACAACGTAACAGGCGACACGCCCAAGACTGGGCCCAATCTGCTCAACACCAGCAAGCGGCACGACGCGGCCTGGCTGATGGCTCATTTCATGGATCCCCGCGCGGTAACCCCCGGCAGCGTAATGAAGCCGGTGGATTTGGGGGACACGGAACTCAAGGAACTCCTTTCGTTGCTGTTGAAGCTGACGCCGGAGAATGGCGACGTGGTGGATTCCGCCCCGGATTTCGCCGTGGAAGGCGCTCTCATTTTCCAGAAGAATTCGTGCAGCACCTGCCACTCGGTGAACGGCGTCGGTGGAAGGATCGGCCCGGCGCTGAACGGATTGGCCGGGCGGCGCACTGAAGCCTGGGTGATACAGCACTTCCAGAATCCTCAGATGATATCGCCGAAAACCCCGATGCCGACGTACAAATTCAACGCCGCCGACACACAGAATGTGGTTTCCTACCTCTTCACCCTGCCCGACAAGGCGCCGGGCCAGTAGGAGTTTTCCCTCACTGGCGTTTGGGGTTACGTCGATCGGACCAATACCCCGTTCGGACCATAGCCCCAAGCGTCAGTCAGGGGAAGCTGATAGGATTGCGTGAAATGAAATCAACTAACAAATGCACCGTGTTCTTTCTCCTCGTCGCCGTTGGCGCGCTCGTCGCTCAGACGCCGGCTATTACGCGGACGGTCGTGACGCGGAAGGACGTATCAGTGCCGGGCCGCGAAGCGGTCGTCGCGCGCGTCGAGATCGTTCCGGGCGGCTTCGCGGGACGTCACACACATCCCGGGGATGAAATCAGCTACATCCTGGAAGGCGAGGGCGAGATTCTGATGGAAGGCCAGCCCCCTCTGAAGGTCAAGGCTGGCGACGGTTTCGTCGTTCCCGCCGGCGTGAAGCACGACGCTCACAACACCGGCGCCCAGACACTCAAGTTGGTGGGAGTGTATGTGGTGGAAAAGGGCAAGCCGTTAGCCACTCCCGCACCCTGAGGCGATCTTGCGCCTCAGGAAACGCCTCTCCGGCTCCGAGCACCGGCACTCCAGCGCTTCATTGAAGCAGGCGATCGCTTCCGCGCGCCTTCCCAAATCGAGGAGCAAGTGACCGCGGACCGCGAGAAGCAGGTAGTAGCCCGGCAGCTGGAGCTTTTCGATTGACGCCAGTGCCTCCGCCGCGCCACGTACTCGGGCAATCGCTACGGCACGGTTCAATGCCACGACCGGTGACGCGTTCATAGCGAACAACTGGTCGTAGAGATCGAGAATCATCGGCCAATCGACCGGATCTCGGACATGCGCGGCCGCAATAGCCGCCTGCACATGATATTCGGAGACCTCACCGCCTGCGATCGACCGGTCGAAGTGATGGAACCCGATGGCAATGAGCTGCTGGTCCCAGCGGGTTCGGTCCTGATCCTCCAGAAGTACGAGATCCCCGGCCTCATCGGTGCGCGCCGGCAATCGCGCGGCCTGCAGTGCCATGAGCGCCATCAGTGCGTGAACTCGCGGGACGGCAATCGAGGAAGTCGCAATCAAATGCCCGAGGCGCAGCGCTTCAAAGCAGAGATCCGTGCGGATCAGGTCCTCTCCCTCGTGGGCCGCATAGCCTTCGTTGAACATGAAGTAGATCACCTCGGTCACCGAGTCCAGGCGTTCCGTGAGCTCCGTGCCATGAGGCATTTCGAGCGTCAGGTACTGGTCGCGAATCTGCCGCCGGGCGCGAACGAGCCTTTGCGCGATTGCTTCGTCGGCGGCGAGAAAGGCGCGCGCGATCTCCCGTACGTTGAACCCTCCCGCGATCTTCAAACTCAGGACGATACGGGCATCGCGTGAAATCGCGGGGTGACAACACATGAAAACGAGGCGCAGCTCGTCGTCCCGAAGCTGCTCTTCGACATTCGGATCGCCGGGCGTGATCTCGGCCGATTGGCTCAGCACTGCTGCTAGTTCGGCACTCTTCTTTCCACCAATTCGCTCTCTGCGAACCGCGTCGATGGCCGCATTGTGGGCCACTCGAAAGAGCCACGCAGGGGCGTTCTCAGGAGCTCCCTGATTGGGCCAGGTCTGAAGGGCCCGCAGCATGGCTTCCTGCACGGCTTCCTCGGCCAACTCCAGATACGAGGAACCGAGGAGCCGCGTCAGCCCAGCACTTCCTTGGTTTCGCTGTAGGGCCCGTCGGTGGCGCGGCCCGTTTGCGCGCGGATCACCTGGCCCGGGTCTCCACCCAGGCGCTTTCCATCTTTTACAAACGGGTTTTTGGTCCAGTTCATATACTTCTCAGTGGCCTTCTGCATTTCTTCAGGGCTGAGTGTCTTATACCAGTTGGGGTCGTTGTACAACAGGAACATGTAGTGAGGCATTCGTTTCTCCTATGTTAATAACGAACGGGGAGCGGAAAAATCGACATGTGCGTGTAAATTAACAGCATGGAAATAACCTGGCTCGGTCACGGCACTTTCGAGTTGGTTCTGCCTGGCGACGAAACGCTCATTCTCGATCCGTGGACGGATGGAAATCCGGCATACCCGAAGGATTTTGAAATCAAGCGGTGCGACACAATGCTGATTTCTCACGGCCATTTCGATCACATTCACGATGCCGTCCCTTTGTGGAAGAAATTCCGGCCGCGCGTGATCGCCATCTTTGAGACGTGCGACTGGCTCGGCAAGAAGGGCGTCGATACATGCCAGCCGATGAACAAGGGCGGCTCGCAACAGGTGGGCGCGGTGACCGTCACAATGACCCACGCGGTGCACAGCTGCGGGATCACCGATGACGATGGCTCGATCGTATACGGTGGAGAAGCCGCGGGCTATGTGCTGAAATTCGCCGACGGGCGCACGGCGTACTTCGCGGGCGATACGAACGTGTTCATGGACATGCAGCTGATCGCGGAACTCTACAAACCGGACCTGGCGATTCTGCCTATCGGCGACTTATTCACGATGAGTCCGCGGGAAGCTGCAGTAGCGTGCCGGTTGTTGGCAGCCCCGGTCGTTATCCCGATGCACTTCGGGACATTCCCACCGCTCACCGGAACGCCCGACGCGTTAAGGAAACTGGTCAAAGGCACAAGAGTCTGGGACCTGCAGCCCGGCAAGACCGTCGCCTGGTAAGCAGCCGTGAGCGGTGAAGGGCTATGCTCGGAGTGCATCCACAGGAAGGAAATCCGCAATGATCGCGGCAGCGTCTTCACGCTGTGCCTGCGCTCCTTTCGCGAACCCGAGTACCCGAAATATCCGCGATTACCGGTGCTGCGCTGCGCCGGATTTGAACCGGCGGATTTGAACACAGGGATTTGAACACAGTTATGAGAAACTGCAAGTAACAACCCTGCCTGAAACAAGTACACTGGAAACCCCGCTTCCCGGCGCACAAGATCGCCATTCGGAAGCCGTTTGTAGAAATCGCTGAGATCGTCCATGGTCGCGATGCCGTCGTATTCGCCGCGAAACAGGAGTACAGGGGCGAGTACTTTGGCCGGATCGACCACTGGTAACTTGGCGGTCATATCGAGATAAGTTCCGGTCGGCACCTGATCGCCGAACTTCAGCTCCATATCCGCCACCACGTCGGCGATGGCGGGACCTGTAGTGCCCGCTTTGTCGCGCGTGTAGATGCCATGGATCATTTCGCGGTCCCGCAGCCGAGTGTTGTGAGTACGTTAGTAATCGAGCTGCTCGGCGCGCTTGGCAAGTGTGGGAGAGCCCTCGCCTTTATATGTGAACGCCGCGAGAACCAGGCGGTCGACTGTTTCGGGATGGTTCGTCGCGTACAAACCGGCGCGCAGTCCGCCGGATGATTCGCCGAATAGATGAACCTGCCTGCGGCCGGTTTCGCGCATGATGAGATCGATCCCGGCCTTCAGGTCCTCGGCGCCGCTGGCGATATCCGAGTTGCTGCTTGTGCGGCTCGACTTGCCGTAGTTTTCGTGGTCCATGGTCCAGACGTCGAAACCGTAGCCGGCAAAAACGTTCATCATCGAATACTCTTCGCGGCCGGGAACCGCGAGATCGTAACTCGTGCGCGCGGAGAGCGACGACCCGTGTACGAGGAATAGAACGGGAAGCGGTGGCCGGCCGCTGGCGGGCGATCCGGCGCGCTTACGATACATCGCCAGCGACACGCTGCCCTTTTTTGCAGTGTACTCAGTGCTCCGGATGGCGATCGCGGGGGCGGCCGTCAGCAGTCCCGTGCCGGCGATAATGCCCCAGCCTGTTACTACATCTTTGACAACGGCCCGCCGTGAGAGGGTATGGGGTTCTTCAGCCATTTCCACACTGTATCGCGAAAATTCGTCAATGGCTGTGAAAGACCTTTGGAAGAAACTCCCGTGCAACATTGAAGCCGACTTCCGTCCCGAACACAGTTCCAATGCTCGCCGCGGCGTGCTCCGGGCCGCGCGTACTGCGGGGCTGCCATTCCCGGGAAATAAAAGCTGTCGCCACAATGGCTCCCAGCCGTGAGTACGACAATCGCCGCGTGCCGTCATCCCTGCGCGCCAGAAATGTGCTTCCCACGGCATATTTTAGCCGTGGCATGGCGCCAGCGCGCTCGTATGGAAGGTAGCGGTTGTCCTCGTGCAGGAGATCGGCCGCCCCGTACATGAGCGTCTGGCGCACGATGTGCTGGCCGTAATCGTTCGCGACCCGCCGGGCATAGCCTTCGCCGCCCTGTCCCATTCGCTCGGCGTATCGGTCGCCTGCAGAATGGCTGCGCCCGCTGCCGCGCGTACTATGGACTCGACACCGAAGGTACCCGCGACGAAATGGTGGAATCTGTCGCCTTCCGTCATGGGTTTGAACTGCGGTTGCGCAGGGGTAGCGCCTGGAGCCGGCCCGGACTCCGTCTGTGCCGGCGCCAATCCAGGCAGAAGTAAGAAACTGCACGCGATTATCGATAGCTTTCGCGCGTTCACTGTGAGTTCGTGGAGGAATTTCGTAGCCTGTGTTACGTTGGACACGTCATGGACGACAAACGACATCGGACATCAATCGTTCCCGGTATGACCTACCGGAAGGCGCCGGAAGCGATCGAATGGCTTTGCCGGGTCTTCGGATTCGAAAAACACGCCGTGTATCCTGGACCGGACAACACCATCATGCACGCGGAGTTGACGCTGGGCGGTGGCATGATCATGCTGGGCTCCCTGAGGGACGACAACGAGTACAGGCGATTCGTCAAGCATCCGGACGAGATTGGCGGCGCCGAAACGCATAGCGTAAGCCTGATCGTGAGCGACGCCGATGCAGTTTATGCGCGCGCCAAAGCGGCGGGTTCTGAAATGCTTTTCGATATCGAAGATAAACCGTACGGCGGCCGCGCCTTCACCTGCCGCGATCCGGAAGGGCACATCTGGAACGTCGGTACGTACGACCCGTGGCAGCCGAAATAGGTCAGGTCTTCTGTCCAAACGCGCGGTCCAGACTCCATGGACCCGCGCCGGCTGAACTGAGCCACAGGAAGAAGAAACAGTAGAACACGGCGAGTTCTCCGCCATTTGTGAGCGGCCAGAGTCCTCGCGGCGCGTGCGTGCGGAAATAGCCGATTGCCATTTCTCCGGCCAGCAGGAACGCCACAGGCCGCGTGAACAGGCCGAGAATAATGAGGGCGCCACCGAAGGTTTCGATCACGCCCGCCGCTCCGAGCATGGTCGACAGCGGGGGTTTGTGTCCGCCGATGCCTCCGAACATGCCGAAGAACTTCTGCCAGCCGTGGAGCGAGTATGTGAAGCCTGTCACGATCCGCATTAAAGACCGCAGGCGCGGTTCGAAAGGCATGAGTGCCGGCATTTGCAGGGCCATGGGAACCTACGTTATCACGTGGCTCACGCACTTTTGCGTGCCGTGTCGAGACTTGTCTCGACACTTGTCCTGGCGAGCGCGTGCGCTATACCAGCTTTTGCTTGCGGATCGGCAGTTCGCGGATTCGCTTGCCAGTCGCGGCGAAGATGGCGTTACAAATCGCCGGTGCCATAACCGGAACGCCGGGTTCGCCAACGCCCGCCGGCGGCGCGTCCGAGCTCACGATGTGGATGTGCGTTTCGAACGGCGCTTCGGGCATCCTCGCCACCGGGTAATTGTTGAAGTTCGATTGCTGGATGCGACCGTCCTTCGCCGTGATCTCGCCCATCATTGCGATGCTGGTGCCGAATACGGCCGCACCTTCGAATTGCGCGCGCACACGATCGGGATGAATCACCTGGCCGGTGTCGAGTGCGATATCGACCCGCGGGATCGTCACCTTGCCCTGTGCGTCGACCTTTACCTCCACCACCGCCGCCACATAAGTGAGGAAGCTGCGATGTACCGCGATGCCGTAGCCGTGTCCGGGGCTCGATTTCTTCGATGCCCAGCCGGACTTATCGGCCACCGTTTCGAGAACCCGCCGGATGCGCGCCGTCTCCAACGGATATTTCGCCGCGGTGTCGGCCGCGCTCGGGCCGAGATCGATGGTGCGCGCCGGGCCCAGAACATCGAGGAAATACTCCACCCGGTCTCGATTCGCCGCCGCCGCCAATTCATCGAGAAACGACTGAACCGCGAAAGCGTGATAAACATTGGCGACGCTGCGCATCCATCCAATGCGGACGTGCGCGGTCGCGGCGCCGTTCTCCGCGCGATGGTTCGGAATATCAAACGGAAGATCGTTCCATCCCAAGCCCATTTCTAGATCGCCATAGACGGTGCTGGAATCGAAAGTCGAGAAGATGGGCGGGAACACGCTGCGCTGGAGCCATGCGGTCGGCTTGCCCTTCGGATCCGTCGCCGCTTTGACGTACATGGCGGCGACGGAGTGGTAATAGTCGAATTTCACGTCGTCTTCGCGGCTCCAGACCACCTTCACCGGCTTGCCCAGTTTTTTCGAAAGCACCGCTGCCTCCGCCGCATAGTCCGGTTTCGACTTGCGTCCGAACGCGCCCCCCAGCAGGGTGACGTGGCAGGCGACATCTTCGGGCTTGATGCCCAAAACCTGCGAGACGGTATCCTGCACGGCCTGCGGGTTCTGCGTCGCGGTCCAGATTTCAACCTTGCCGTTTTTGAACTCAGCCACCGCGGCAGGCGGTTCCATGGAGGCGTGAGCCAGCATCGGGCAGTAATACTCGGCCTCGTGCGTATTCTCGCCCTTCCTTAAATTGGCGAATGCCTTATCGACATCGCCGACGTTGCGAACCACCTTGCACGGCTTCCGCGACGTATCGATCAGCTGAGCCTTGAAGGAATCCGAATCGTAATTTGCGTTGGCCCCGAGATCCCAATCGACCTTGAGTTTCTTGCGTCCCTGCATGGCGGCCCAAGTGTTGTCGGCGATCACAGCCACGCCGCCGAGCGGTTGGAATCCGTACGTTCCCTTGTAGCGCTCGATCTGCACGGTTTGCTTCACGCCGCGCACTTTGAGCGCCTCGGAGTCGTCCGACGTTTTGACCTGACCGCCGATCACGGGAGGATGCTCGATCGAGGCGTAGACCATGCCGGGCATTTTTGCATCCATGCCGAAAACACCATGTCCGGAGACAAGGTCGTCGAGATCGATACTGGGAACGCCCTTGCCGACATAACGATATTCGGCCGGCGATTTGAACTTCAGCGTCTCGGGCTTGGGAACGGGTTGCTGGGCAGCGAGCGATGACAATTCGCCATAGCTGGCCTTTTTGCCGCTGCGCGCGTGCGTCACTTGCCCGTTGACTGCTTTGCACTCGCTCGCCGGGACGCTCCATCTAGCGGCTGCCGCACCGATCAGCATTGCGCGCGCCGTGGAGCCGGCGATTCGCAGAGGGTCGTAGAAACTGCGTATTGAGTTCGAACCGTCGGTATCCTGCGAACCGTACTTCTTATCTCCCAGTGCTTGTTCGACGCGGACTTTGCTCCACTCGACATCGAGCTCATCGGCGGCGACCATCGGCAGAGCAGTACGGATGCCGGTTCCCATCTCGGAGCGGTGCGCCAGGATGATGACCGTGCCATCGGGCTGGATGCCGAGATATACGGTCGGATACCACGCGTCCTTTGCGGGGTTGATCTCCGCCGCGAATGCGCTCCGGGATGACAGCAAAGGAGCACCAAGCACTAGAGCTCCGGCGGAGAAAACCGTGCCGAGGAAGCCGCGTCGGCTGACGGCATCAATCCGATTCACGGTTTGGGAACTCATGCCTGAACTCCAGCCGCAACCTTAATCGCGGCGCGGATGCGCTGGTATGTCCCGCAGCGGCAGATGTTGCCCGCCATGGCTTCATCGATATCGCGGTCGGTCGGCTTGGGTTTCTGTTTCAGGAGCGCCGCGGCCTGCATGATCTGGCCGCTCTGGCAATATCCGCATTGTGGAACGTTGCCCTCTTTCCAGGCTTTCTGAACGGGATGAACGTGCGCCTTGCTGAGCCCTTCGATCGTGGTAATGTCCTTGCCCGCGGCGTTCTGGAGCGAGGTCTGGCAACTTCGCGCCGCCGCGCCGTTCACGTGAATGGTACATGCTCCACACAATCCCATGCCGCAGCCAAACTTGGTCCCCGTGAGGTCCAGTTCATCGCGCAGATACCAAAGCATCGGCATATCGGGGTCGCCGTCGAACTTGCGCGCGACGCCGTTCACTCGTAGTTCAATCATCGGTTCTCCTGGTAAGTATCTTTCGAGTATATCCAGCCGAAAATCCTGACCCGCCTGTTGGAATGATCTCCGGTTATGACGCCCGCTTCAGTGTTCCGGATGTAGCTCGGACTCTCAGTCTGCGCGCCCGCACTATTGCGGGCACTTGTGTCCGGTCCCGAGACAAGTTGTTTCCACGGTGGGGACGCGGCTTGCAGCAAGAGCGCACCAGCCTCTGGCCTCGGTCGCATTTTCCTCTCGGCTGTTAGAATGTTTTTTCCAACATCACAAAGTCCGATATGAAAACCTTTCCCCTTATCGCTTCCATCGCGCTGCTCCTGGGCGCATGTTCCGCCGGCGCGCAAAAGCCGTCCAACGAAACCGCCCCGGCAACCTACCGTGTCACTCTGGACACTTCGCGTGGCCCGGTCGTCATCGAAGTGACACGCGCGGACGCGCCCATCGGGGCCGATCGCTTCTATAACCTCGTCAAGGCGAATTATTTCGACGGCGCTCGGTTCTTCCGCGTCATCGCCGGCTTCATGGCCCAGTTCGGACTCGCCGCCAATCCGGCGGTGAGCAAGACTTGGGACGTGCCGATTCAGGACGATCCCGTCAAAGCCAGCAATGTGCGGGGAACTCTTTCCTTCGGCAACACAGGGGCCCCGAACTCCCGATCCGAGCAGCTGTTTATTAACTTTGGTAACAACGCCCGGTTGGACAGTATGCGTTTCGCGTCCTTCGGCAAGGTGGTAAGCGGGATGGAGTTCGTCGACCAAATCTACTCAGGCTATGGCGAGCAACCCGACCAGGGGCGCATCGAAGCGGAGGGAAACGCGTATCTGGAGAAAGAATTTCCACGCCTCGACTACATTAAGACGGCGCGAATCTCACAATAAGTCCTGAATCGGACCGATTTAAAAAATTTCTGAAACCTTTGGCACGCCGCGTGCACTTAACGGTTAGGTGCAACATTCTGCTCAATCGCTGCCGGATCTGCAATCGATCCGAAACGAAGCCGTCTCCGCCGGAGCGCTCGATCCCATGACCCTCAGGTTTCGCGTCGTCGAGTACGACAAAGCGAGCGGGGAGCTGCTGGGGGTTCCGATGCAGGACATCGGGTTTTACGAGGCCATCGAGAAGACGGCGCAGTTGATTCAAATTCGAAGCGAATCCCATTTCTGTCTTCACCCCGTCGGCTACATTCAATAATTGCCTGTGGCGCGCGCGCTCGTGCTTGCCGGCTTCGCCAGTGTGTCGTAAAGCTACACTGGATTCGTGTCGGCCCTGACTTTCCTCGATGCGCGCGCAACCGTGCTGCGGGAAGTGCGTTCGCAATGCGCCGTCCCACGCACCGAAACCGTCTCGATCGAGGACTCGCCGGGGCGAATTCTGGCCGACGACATTTCAGCCGATCGCGACTATCCGCCATTCAACCGATCCGTCCGCGACGGCTTCGCGGTGCGGTCGAGTGATTTGCCCGGGCGCGTTCGCGTCATCGGCGAGGTGCGCGCCGGTGAAACGTTCCAGGGCGTCGTCAATTCGACGGAAGCTGTCGAAATTATGACGGGCGCTCCGGTACCCGAAGGCGCCGACGCTGTTGTGATGGTGGAACATTGCACACGCCACCCAGACGGAACGGTGGAAACCGATCGCACCCCGGCCGGTTCGAATATTGCGCCTGCCGCTTGCGAAGCGCGTGCCGGGTCCATAGTTCTGCCGCGCGGCAGTCGCATCGACTACGCGTCCGTGGCCTGGCTCGCAACCACCGGGCACAACCGCGTTTCGGTCTACGCGCGTCCTCGGGTGGCAATTCTTGCGACCGGTGACGAAATCGTGGCAATCGCCGATACGCCAGCCCTCCATCAGATCAGAAATTCCAACAGCTACATGCTCGCGGCCCAAGTCCGGCGAGCCGGCGGCGACCCCGTGATTCTGCCGGTGGCGCGGGACGACAAAAAAGCGACCGCGCGCTTGATCGCCCAGGGACTCGACGCCGATCTGCTGCTGCTCTCCGGTGGTGTCTCGGCAGGGAAGTATGACTTCGTGGAATCGGCGCTGGCGGACTGCGGCGCGCAGTTCCATTTCGATCGCGTGCTGATTCAACCCGGACAGCCGCTGGTTTTTGGAATCGCCCGCAACAAGTTCTTTTTCGGCTTACCGGGCAACCCGGCCTCGACCATGGTGACGTTCGAGCTGTTCGGCCGCGCGGCGCTCGATCTGCTGTCGGGATCGAACGACGCCCTGCTGCCGCTGACGCTTGCCCGGCTCACCCGACCGTTCCGCCATAAGCCCGGGCTTACCCGCTTTCTTCCCGCCCAGGTCAGTTGCGCGGAAGTCACACCTGTAGACTGGCAGGGATCGGGCGACGTGCCGTCGATCTGCCGCGCGAATGCGTTCCTCGTGGCCGATCCGAACCAGGCCGAGTACGCGGCTGGCGATTCGATACCCGTTCTGATGAAATGAGCAAGCTCTCCCATTTCGATTCGGCAGGCCAGCCGCGCATGGTCGATGTGGGCGAAAAAGACGTCACTCGGCGCACGGCGCGCGCCCATGCGTTCGTGCGCATGAGCCGCGAAGTGCTCGATTCTCTCCCCAATAATCCCAAGGGAAATCCGCTCGACGTTGCGCGAATGGCCGGAGTGATGGCGGCCAAGAAGACGTCGGACCTGATCCCCCTCTGCCACTCCCTTCCGCTCGCGCACGCCGATGTCGAGATTACCATCGAGCCGGACGGGGTGCGGATCGTCGCATCAGCCGCCACAACCGCGCAAACCGGCGTCGAAATGGAAGCCCTGACCGCGGCCTCCGTCGCGGCGCTGACGATTTACGACATGACCAAAGCCCTCGACAAGCGGATCGAAATACAAGACATCTGGCTGCTCGAAAAAACCGGTGGCAAAAGCGGGGATTTTCGGAGATGATGTCCGCCGCAGTATTGACAATCAGCGATGGAGCGCACCGCGGTGTCCGAATCGACACTTCCGGGCCGGCGGTAGCAGCGCGCCTCGAAGAAGCCGGTTTCACAGTTGTGGAACACAAGATCGTCGCGGACGAGCGGGAGATGATCGCCACGCAACTGCGCGTAATCGCGGATCTGCGGATCGCAAGCGTGGTATTTACCACCGGCGGTACGGGTGTCGCCCCCCGGGACGTCACGCCCGAAGCCACGCGCGACGTGATCGATCGCGAAATTCCCGGCTTCGGTGAACTGATGCGGTCGCGAGGCCTGGAAAAGTCGCGTTTCGCGCCGCTTTCACGGGCGCTCGCCGGATCGCGCGGTAATGTTCTGATAGTGAACCTGCCGGGGTCCCCGCGCGGCGCGGTGGAGTCTCTGGATGCTATTTTGGAATTGGTCCCGCACGTGCTGGATTTGCTAATCGGTCAAACAGCGCACAATGCAGAAGACAGGGAGGCGTAGATGTTCCAAATGAAGCCACTTCAGGTCGCGGTACCAGTTCTTTTCCTGATGGCCGCCGCCGCACAAGCCCCCGCACAGGCGCCAGCCAGCAGTGACGTGCCGGAGTTGAGCCAAACAATCGTTACCTCGGTCACCAACATCGTCGCGCCGGTACTGGTGACAGACCGCGCGGGCAATATCATTGATGGGTTGCAGCCGCACGACTTCCACTTATTCGATAACAACAAAGAGCAGAATATCCAGGTCGACGTCGCCTTTGAGCCGATCTCGCTGGTAGTGGCGATCGAGGCTTCGGCGCGGGTGGATGGGCCGATTCTAACGCAGATCAAACATTTGGGCACTCTCCTGCCGACCGTGATGGGCGATCACGGCGAAGCCGCCATAGTGGCATTCGATTCCCGGCTCCGCGTGATGCAGGATTTTACGAGCGACGGGGATAAGATCAAAGTCGCTATCGACAAGATCAATGCGGGCAATTCGAGCAGCCGCATGATCGATGTTGTGGAGCGCGCGGTCTATATGCTGCGCAACCGGCCCAAAGACAATCGAAAGATTATTCTCCTGGTGAGCGAAACGCGGGACCAGGCGAGTGAAGGCCGGGTGCGCGAATCCCTAATCGCCGCACAGATCGCGAATGTCGTCGTCTACACGGTCGATATCACGCAGTTTGTTGTGCGCCTCACGGAAAAGGCGGCGCCGCCCCGGCCCAATCCCATTGACATTACGTCGCAGCCGACGGTAGCGGGAAATCCTCCCACTCCCACCACGGATCTCCAGAGCTACGGACCGGCGCAGGCGCAATTCGTCCCGCTGCTGCAGGAAATATATAAGGACACCAAACGCATCTTCGTCGACAGCCCGTCGGAAGTCTTTGCGAAAGGTACCGGCGGCGCCGAGTTCTCTTTTGTCAAGCAGAGGGGGTTTGAGGATGCCATACAGCGCATTAGCCAGGAAATCCGCAGCCAGTATCTGATTACTTACAACCCTAACAACAAGGGTGAGCCCGGCTTTCACGCCATTGCCGTGAGCGTCGAGAACCCGCGCTACGTCGCCAAGACCCGTCCTGGCTATTGGATCGGCGGCGGTAAACAGTAAAATAGGGTATTGCGACTGCAAAATGGTTTGACGCGCGGAGAGCGGCGCACGCATCCAACTACGGGAGTGGCCCCTTCTCCGGCGAAAACCTCGAAAAAGGCAGCCTCGGAACGCCTGCGCGAACTGTGGCCGGATATCTGGGCTTTGGTGCGTCCGCGCCGCGGTATCCTCGGGCTCGGCCTCATTCTGATCGTGATTAAAACGGTTTCCGGCTTCGTGCTGCCGGCTTCAACCCGTTACCTCATCGATAACGTCATCAACAAACGTCAGATCTCTCTGCTGGTGCCGCTGACACTGGCCGTGGTTGGCGCTACGGTTATCCAGGGCATCACCTCTTATTCTCTGACTCAGCTGCTTTCCATCGCGGGCCAGAAACTCATTGCCGAACTGCGCTGTAAGGTGCAGGAACACATCGGCCGGCTGCCGGTAACTTACTACGATTCGAACAAGACCGGCCAGATGGTATCGCGCATCATGTCCGATGTGGAGGGCATGCGTAACCTGATTGGCACCGGCGTGATCGAATTTGTCGGCGGAATATTGACTGCGGTGATTGCGTTGGTCGTGCTGGTCCGGCAAAGTCCCCTGATGACCGGCATTTCCCTGGCAATCGTACTGGTGTTCGGGTTCGTCCTCAGCAAAGCCTTCAAGACGGTGCGACCCATTTTCCGCGAGCGCGGCAAGATCAGCGCGGAAGTCACCGGGCGCTTGACTGAATCGCTGGGTGGGGTGCGCGTCATCAAGGGCTATCACGCCGAGGACCGCGAGGCGCGTGTGTTCGCCGGCGGTGTGCAGCGCCTTCTGGCCAACGTCATGCGCAGCCTGACGGCGATGTCCCTGATGTCGCTTTCCGCCACCGTTCTCATGGGCATCGTCGGCGCTCTGGTCATGTACCTCGGGACACACGAGATTTACGCGGGCAAGATGACCATGGGACAGCTGATTATGTTCAACGCGTTTCTCATTTTCCTGGTCGCGCCGATCGTCGGCGTCGTCAATATCGGGACGCAGATGAGCGAGGCTCTGGCCGGTCTTGAGCGAACCCGCGAAGTGCTGCGTGAACGCCCTGAGGACGACGACCCCGAGCGCACGCGGCAGATTGGGCCCATCGTGGGCGAGGTGCTGTTTGAAAACGTTGAGTTCGCCTACCAAACCGGCAGGACGGTGCTGCACGGCATCTCCTTCGAGGCAAAGCCGGGAACTGTAACGGCGTTCGTAGGTCCGTCCGGTTCCGGAAAATCGACCACCATCGGCCTCATTTCGGCATTCCACAAACCCGTGGCGGGCCGGATTCTCGTCGATGGCATCGACCTCAATTGCGTCAAGCTGGCCAGTTACCGGACACAGTTGGGCGTCGTTCTTCAGGAAACGTTCCTTTTCGACGGCACGATCCGGGAGAACGTTCTGTTCTCGCGTCCGGGCGCCACCGAAGCCGAATTGCTCGATGCGTGCCGGATCGCGCGCGTGGATGAATTCGCCGAAGCTCTCGAAGATGGCTACGGCACCATCGTCGGCGAGCGCGGCGTCAAGCTCTCCGGCGGGCAGCGGCAGAGACTCTCGATAGCCCGGGCCATATTGGCCGACCCCCGCATCCTCATTCTGGACGAAGCCACATCGAGCCTCGACTCCGAATCGGAGTCGATGATCCAGCAGGGTCTCGCGCACCTGATGCGGGGCCGAACGACCTTCGTTATCGCGCACCGCCTGTCGACGATCCGCCGCGCCGACCAGATTCTGGTTATTGAGGCCGGACAGATCGTCGAGCGGGGCACGCATCCCGAGTTATACGCTCTTCGTGGCCGGTATTGGGACATGTATACGCGTCAGCACGAGCTGGACGAGAATCTGTTCCTCGCCCCCGGCGAGGGCGATGCCGTACAGGAAGTGGAAGTGCTTTCGGGACCCTCCCGCGAGGGCCCTCTTCTGCCTCGCCTCTGAACCGTGACCGTCGGGGGGCGGCCCTCCGTTGCCGCTCTTTTACAGTCACGGTTCGGTAGAGCCCGTTCTTGCTGTATCCTGAGACAGTGGTGCTCAGCCTCGAAATACGTCAAATCGAACCCGGCATCACCGTGATCGAGCTCGGCGGTCGCGTCACGCTTGGCCGGGAGAGCGGCCAGATTGAAGGGGCCGTCCTGAAGGCGCTGAACGATGGCGCGCAAAAGCTGGTGATCGATCTTTCGAAGGTCACTTATATCGACAGCACCGGTATCGGCGTCATCGCGTATTGTTTCGGCAAGATTTCGCAGAGTGGCGCGCAGGCTGCGGTGTCCGGCGCCCTGGGATTGGTCAGGGAACTTTTCAAGCTGACGCGTCTCGACAGCGTGATCGCGTTCTTTCCCGATGTCGCGTCCGCATGCGACGGTTTGGCCACCGCCAGCCCTTCGGCCTGAATCATGCAGGTTCTTCAAGCCGGCCGTCACAAGCTGATCCTCCTTGAAATCGACTCGGCTACTGTCTCCGCTGTTGCCCAGCAGGCCGGCTTCGAAGCCAAACTCAAGGAATCGCCCCGCGGCATTTTGCTGGAGCTGACGGCCGAGCAGCGCGAGACCCCCCTGCTTCTGTTCGATGCCGCCGATCCGGCCAATCTCGGTTGGTTCTCCCGCTGCCAGTTTTACGTGGATGGCAGAACCGGCAACGTGATGCAGACTCCCATGACCGTGGCGAACAAGCGTGACCGGGCGGGCCGCACGGTCCACAACCAGCTCCGGCTGCGAATCGCCAAGGAACTGCCGTCGACCTTCCGGTTGCCGGGCAAACAGCCGATGACGGAGCAGGTCTTCTACGCCATGCTGAACAACTTCCTCCAGGCGCTCATTCGGACCGGCGTCGCCATTTGCGGCAGTTCGGTGGTGCAGCCTCTGGCCGGCCGCTCGGAAACTCCGGGCTCGCGCAATTAAGCCGTGGGGCGGGCGATCGTTTTCTGTCGCCTGCCCTTTGTTCGCGTATCCGACGGGCCACACAAAGCGATGGCCCGCCCCACATAATCGAAAATGAGCGATCGCGTCCTTGTCTGGCCTGCATTGGAACACGACTATCCCGCTATTACGCGTATCCAGTACCGTTGCCCCGAGACCGCGCAATGGCCCTTGGGAGATTACGCCGGCTATCCGCTGTTGCTGGCTGCGATCGCGGAGCAGCCCGCCGGATTCTGTTCATGGCGTCAGAGCGCCCCCGACGAGGCGGAAATCCTCAATCTCGCGGTGGACCCTGCTTTCCGGCGGCGCGGCGTCGCTTCGGCGCTGTTGACCGCGCTGTGCGAATCGGCGAAGGGCACGATTTTTCTCGAAGTTGCCGAGCCTAATTTACCCGCCATCGCCCTTTACCGCAAACATGGTTGGGAGGATGTTGGCCTGCGGGCGGGGTACTACGACCACGGAATCGTAAACGCTGTTGTCATGAAAAAACGTTCATGGTAAAGTCCTCGTTAGACGGACGGAAAACCGTTCGCCACTTCAAAATGAAGTGAAGCTACCTGCCGTGCCGGCCATTGGTTCCAGGGGCCGGTCTGGCGAGGCGACTCCACTAAGGAGAGATGCCCGGAATGGAACAAAACGCACAAGAAGACATCAAAGCGCACCTGATGCAGACGAATGAGAAATACCGACACCTCATGGAAAAGCACCTTGAGTACAAGCGGCAGGTGGAAACGCTCGAAGCCAAACATGCGCTTACTGCCGCGGAAGAGTTGGAAGAACATCGTCTGAAAAAACTCAAACTCCGTCTGAAGGACGAGATGGAGCAACTGGTGAGCCAGTACAAGCTTCAGCACGCAGGCTGACAGCTTCATCCGGCGCGCTTAAATGCCCGGTCGCTCGGCGAGAGCAGGCCGGGCATTCGTTTTCTTACGTTTTTACAGAGCTGTGACCCCGGACATCCCCCTTTAGGGGTGCCGGCGCAAAAGGGGCGGGCACTACAGCGCTTCGGGCGCCGAGCCCAGGGTGACCGTAACCTTCATCGTCCGGTTCCCGCGGAAAATGGTCAGCACCATCTTTTCGCCGGGGCGTTTCTCACTCATGGCATGGGTCAGGGCATCCTGGCCTTCGACTGGATTTCCGTCGATGGCGATAATCAAGTCTCCGCCAATGCCGAGCCGGTACCTTCCACCGACGATGACCGAACGGGTGGGCCCCCGCAGGCCCGCGGCCCCCGCGGGAGACCCTTCCTCAATCCCCTGGATCAGCAAACCACCCGAAGCAGGCATGTTCAACTCTTCCGCCAGATCGCCCTGCACCAACACCGGCTGGGTAATACCGAGCACCGGGTGGGAAATCTTGCCCGTCGTGCGATATTCCTCGAGCTTCTCCTTCGCCCGGTTGATCGGCATGGCGAACCCGATACCGATGCTCCCCGATTCGCCGCTGGCCGTTTGAGATCCATAGATCGCAGTGTTGATGCCGATCACGTTGCCGCTGGAATCCAGCAGCGGACCGCCACTGTTCCCCGGATTGATCGCGGCATCGGTCTGAATCAGGCCTTCGAGCGGATTCCCGTCCTCATTCTGCAGACTGCGGCCCAGTGAACTCACGATGCCCGTGGTCAGTGTTCCTTCCAGTCCGAACGGGTTCCCTATCGCAAGCACTTTTTGGCCAACCACAAGAGTATCGGAATTTCCAAGCCGCACAAATGGCAGCTTGCGGTTGGCGTGAATCCGAATAATTGCCAGGTCGCTGCGCCTGTCGAGACCAACTACAGTGGCTGCATAGTGACTCTTGTCCGACAGTGTGACGGTAATGTTACGCGAACCCGAGACGACGTGGTTGTTGGTCAGGATCTCGCCTTCGTCGTTGATGATGAAGCCGGAGCCGATGCCTTTTTGCGGAAAAACCTGGAAGAAGAAATCGCGCTGGTAGACGATGCTCGTAATATTTACGGTAGCGAGGCGATTGGTCTTGTAAATATCGATGTTGTTCTGCTCGTCGGCGCCGAATCCCGAACCGTGCGCCGTAACGGGGTCCGACCAGAACCGGCCGTTTACCGAAATCGGTTGAATCAACTGCTTCAAATTCACGTTCCCGCGCTCGGTAACAAACCAGAATCCGGCGACAAGAAGCAAGGTGAGAACGAGCGCTCTTGGTCTCATGATGCCAATCTCCTCAAATCCTCGTACACAATCTCAGTCTGACGCAATGTATCTTCTTTGTCGCCGCTGGTGTCGATAATGTAGTCGGCGAATTCCCTCTTCTTCTCCAGCGGCATCTGGCGTTCCAGGCGGGCGAGGACGCCGGCTTCAGTGGCGCCGGGCCGGTCGATCGCGCGTTCGATTTGTTGTTCCCGGGTGCAACTCACCACTACTATTTTATCGACCTCTTTATACGCGCCCGATTCGATCAGGATAGCCGCGACATAAATCACCACGCCATGCGGGTCGCGCGCCCCAAATTCCTGAAACTGCCGCGCGGCGCGTGCCCGCACAGCCGGATGCACAATCGTATTCAGCTTTTCGAGCTGCTCCGGATCCGAGAACACCCGTTCGGCGAGCCGCAATCGATCGGTGGTGCCGAATGTAGCGAGAACGGCGTCATACGCTTCTCCGCCGGGCGCCAGCACCTCGTGCCCGACATCGTCGGCTTCGATAACGTGGCACCCCAACCTGCCCAGCGCCCCGGCCACGAAGCTCTTCCCGCAAGCCATGCCCCCGGTAAGCCCGACCTTCAGCATCTGCCCGGAATTCCAGCCCAGCTCCCGCTGGATTTTGTGGCGCTGGCGGTCTTTGCCGCCGGCGAAGGGTTTCGTCCGGGCACGAAAACACCGGCGGCAAGGACCGCCAGCGCCACACGTCCCCAAAATTCAAGCGGCTTACACATTCAGACCGGTACGACGCTCTGCGGATTCAATCGTATTCCGCATTAGCATCGCGATCGTCAACGGCCCCACCCCTCCCGGAACAGGCGTGTAAGCCGACGCCTCACGCGCCATATCTCCCGGATGCACGTCTCCCACCAACAGGCTCCCGCGCCGGTCGAAATCGGCGAGCCTGGCCGGATCGAAAATGCGTTCGGCCTCCGCTCTCGACTCGACCTTATTCATCCCGACGTCCACGACCACCGCGCCGGGTTTGATGAATTCGGCCGTAATCATCGCGGCGCGCCCAATAGCCGCAACCAGAATGTCCGCCGTCCGGCACACCCCAGGCAAGTCGCGCGTACGCGAATGACAGACGGTTACTGTGGCATTTTCCTGCAGCAGGAGCATCGCCATCGGTTTGCCGACGATATCGCTGCGCCCCACCACCACCGCGTTCCGCCCCGCCATCGGGATCTCGTATCGCTTGAGTATCTGGATCACCCCGGCCGGCGTGCACGGCCTGAGTCCCGGCCGCCCAGTCGAGAGCAATCCGACATTGCAGGGATGGAACCCATCCACATCTTTCTCCGGCGCAACAGCGAGCAGAATGCGCTGCGAATCGATATGCCCCGGCAGCGGAAGCTGCACCAGAATGCCGTCGATCTCAAGCCGCGCGTTCAGCTCCCGCACCAGTTCCAGAAGCTGCTCGGTCGTCATCGAAGCGGATGGCGTGATAGTCTCGGCGTGAATGCCCAAGTCGCTCGCCGTCTTCGTTTTGTTGCGGACGTAAACCTCGGAAGCGGCATTGTTTCCCACCAGCACCACGGCCAGCCCCGGCGCGCGTCCCGCGTGGGCAACGATGCGATCGACTCGCGGCCGGCACTCGGCTTTTATCTGGTCGCGGACGTGGTTACCATCGAGAATCAGGGGCACCAGACCAATGTACTCGATAGCCTTGGTAGGACAGGCGATTTCGCCCTGTCGGGCTCACTTCGACGCTTCCTGAGCCTTTTCTTTCGCGCGAGCCGCTGCCAGAATGTTCGCCAGCCCGTAATTCCCCTCGTGGCACGCATATTCGAAGATCGGGCCTTCAATCCGTCTCATAAGCATTTCTCCCGACCACGGCTTCGTCCACGTTGAAGGATCTTCCACCGTGAATCGGTAAACGATCGTATCGGGATCGGTGCGCGTAAATCGTTCCACAACATGCAGGTCCCGGCTCGAGAAGATGTCCTGTCGGCCGGTCGCCGGAGGTGGCCGGAAATTCGTCTGGTCGGTGAAGTTGGTCGTGTCGACCACCAGCGTGTCGCCCTCCCAACGCCCGCGCGAGTCCCCGCCCAACTGCCGGACCTCCGGCAGCAGGTGTGGTTTCCCATCTACCGGGATGATCCGAACGGCGTGGATAATCTCCTGGCCGATGGCGACGGCCGCAGGGGTTTGCACAATCTGAAGATTGGCGTTATATGTCGAGCCCAGCATGGGTGGTCCTTCGTTTCCCCATGAAATGCACCGTTCCCCCAAGTTGCGGCTCTCCGCGCTGTCGGCATTTTCACGGCGGCGCGCGGCTTCCTTTTCAGCGGCGGCACGCACTTGCCCTTTGGCATTCAACGGAGGAATCCTGCCGTCGGACGGGTCGAAAATCAACGAGGTCCGGGCGGTAGCCACCTTGGAATAGTTCTCGTGCTGCCAGATCACGTTGTCGTAATGGATGTCGGTTTTCGCCTGGCTGTTCTCGCGCTGGATCCGCTGCTTGTCCATGGCGGCCGCTTCGGCTTCCGTGTAGAACTCCTTATTTCCCAACTCCACCGGGCGCTCCAGCGGGATGAGCGTGGCATTCGTCCAGTAACCCTGGAGATCGGGATGGCCGTCGGGCGTACGCGGAACACGCCAGCTTTTTGCGGTCTGAGCGTTGGCCGGCATCACTGCGATCAGCAGCGCGATCCCGGCGTAGAATCGAGACCTCATCCGCATCCCGCCTTCCCCCGAATCACCTCACAACCCCGCGGCGCGCGCACTCGTGCGAGCCGCCTCGACCACTCCTGCCGACGCTTGTCCCTGTCGCGTCACAACATCCGGAACAACCGGCCCCACCGCACCCGACGACCGGATGTTTGATCCTCGGAATCGTAGATCAGCAGTGGCTTGCCGATCAGGTCGCCCGCGCCGATAAACCCCCAATACCGGCTGTCCAGCGAGAGATCTCGATTGTCGCCCAGCACGAAATATTCCCCTTCGGGGACCAGCACCTCCCCATTCAGGACATGCTGCCTGAGCATCTCCTCCGCGGGCGCGTACAAAGCAGCGTCCGGCTGGGTGGGGAAATTGTCCCGATAGGCATCCACATAATCGGTCTTGTGGACTGCATAGGGCTCACCGAGCGCGGCGCCATTCCGGTAGACGATCTTGTTGGAAATCCTGATCCGGTCTCCCGGTACGCCAATGACGCGCTTCACAAACGTCTGCCGCCGATCTATCGGGTAGATGAAGACGATTATGTCCCCGCGCGACACTTTCGGTTTCGGATAACGTTGCACCAAAACGCGATCGCCGGCCAGGAGTGTGTCCTCCATCGTAGCCGTCGGGACTACGAATGCCTGGACGAAGAAGACCGGAAGCCCGGTTAGCGCGGAAGCTGCAATCCACGGCCACGCCCTGCCTTTCCGGGCCCCGGCGCGCGAAAGCGACCTGCCTGCGAAGAGAAATAAAGGAATCAGAATCGCCGCCAAAGCGACTGCTCCAATGGCTCCCGGCGGCGTCGACCTGAGACTGCTGGAGCGGAACAGAACCCGCGATACGGGAAGCAGTTGCGCAAACGTGTACAGCGCAAATCCCCAGGCGCTCCACACTCGCCGGCGCATAATGCCGATGCCCGCGATCAGCGGAATCAGCGCGAACGGCAACAGGAAAATCTGCCCTGCGAGCGCGGAGATGATGGTTCCTCCCGCCATGAGGAACGCCACAATATACGCTATCAGCGCGATTCCCGGCAAGCCACAAGCATACTGCGACGGCTTCCAGCCGTGACCATTAGAGATCGGTTGTCTGGTGCTGAGTACACCATTGCGGAATTACGCTCTCGTAGCAGTTCGTGGCGCGCGCACTCGTGCGGGGCAAGATTTCCCGCACCAGCCATTCCGCAGCCCCTGGATCTGGCGATTGCCAGCCAAATCAGTCTCATTGATATCCACTATCAATGCAGAGTGTAGACACGAGCGTAAAAATTTGATCTAACTGCCTAAACAAGGTCGGATGGGCGAATGGGGTAGCTGTGTGCCTCGTTTCGTTCACCCGTGTTGATGTATTGCAAAAAAGGGGAATCTCGTGAAGCGAATCGCGCTATTAGGTGTATTTCTTTTGTCTGCCTCGGCAGCGTTTGGCCAAACCGGCCTGGCCACGATCACTGGAACCATAACCGACCAAAGCGGAGCTGCTGTCGCGAATGCTCCCGTCGTGGTCCGCAGTTCGGACACGGGAACGACCTTTCAGGGGGCCAGCTCCAGCACCGGAAACTACACTGTCACGCAGCTACCGGTGGGCGACTACGAACTCTCCGTCACCGTGTCGGGTTTCAAGAAATACACCCACACAAGCTTCCATTTGGCCGCGGGACAGACCATGGGCGAAGACATCGCGCTTCAAGTGGGCCAGTCCACCGAATCTGTGACCGTATCCGCCGAGACTTCCCTGTTGCAAACCGAAAGCGCCGAGGTGTCGGGCAACTTCACGCTGAAACAACTGGATGACCTGCCGCTTCTCACGGTGGCCGCAACCAATGACGGTGTCCGTGACTATTTTGCCGCTTCGCGCCTGCTGCCTGGAGTGCAGTATTGCGATAGCGCGACCTGCCCCGGAGGCGGGAGCGGCAACGCCATCACCGTCACCGTCATCAACGGCACGCCGAACAACTCACTCACGACTCGACTGGATGGCGCCACCATGAACCCCACCAGCTCGCGCCTTGGGGGAGCCACCATGGAGACGCAGTCCTCGACGGAGGCAGTTCAGGAAGTCAATATACTGACCAGCAGTTTCGCCCCGGAGTTCGGGGCCGGCCTCGGAGCTGTGGTGAACGTAGTCACCAAGAGCGGCACCAACGATCTCCACGGCACCGTCTACGACTACCTGGTGAATACCGCGCTGAACGCTACTCCCTCCTACCTGGGAGTGAAAAACGCGATTCACCAGAACGACTACGGCTTCACGGTCGGCGGTCCCGTCTGGATCCCCAAAGTTTACAACGGCAGGAACCGGACGTTCTTCTTCTTCAGCTTCGAAGAATTCTTACAGAATCTGCTCAATACCACCACGCTGTCCACGGTACCCATACCCGCTTACCGCAACGGTGATTTTTCCAGCCTCATCACCACCGAAAATCGCCTGGTGTCAACCGCCTCCGGGCCCTACACAGATCCGCTTGGCCGCACCATTCAAAGCGGTACCATCTTCGACCCGGCCTCCACCTTCACCGCCCCCAATGGAGCACTGGTTCGCAATCCTTTCCAAGGCAACATCATTCCCGTCAGCAGGTTCGATCCGGTTGCGGTTAAAATCCTCGCCATGGTTCCGCAGCCTCTGGGCCCGACTGCCAACCAGGCGGGATCCAACTATCTGGCGCCCTACAACGGCAGCCGCAGATCCTATGTCCCATCCATCAAGGTCGATCAAAATCTGGGCGAGAAGGTGCACGCGGCGTTTTACTTTCAAAAGACCTCCACCTCTACGCCCCGGACCGGCACGGGAGCCGACAGTTTGCCGAATGACATCACTGTCTCCGGATATTCCGGGAATGCCGCCAGGACGTACCGGCTCAACCTGGACCACACTGTGACGCCAACTTTCCTGATGCACTACACGCTTGGCTGGAACGACTCCGACTTCCTGTTGGGGCCGGAAGATTTCGTGAACATCCAGCAGACACTCGGCTTATCGGGAGCAATCTCTCCTGGCCGCGGTCTCCCGCTGATTGCCACCGGTGTCTCAAGCAATGTCGCAGAGGGCGGTATGGGCAATCTGGGACCACAATATGACCAGCATTTCTGGGAGCGCCGTCCCTCGTTCGTGACTTCCGCAACATACGTGCGCGGCTCGCATACCTACAAGGCTGGCTTTGAAATCCGGCAGATGAGGTATCCCAACTTCAATTTCACCTATACCGCCGGCGAATACGCCTTCGCTACGCTTAGCGGCGGTGTCGCCGGCACCCTCGCCACCGTTGGTAACGTTTCGAACTACACCACACAGACCTCGCTGAATGGAACCACGGTATCATCGGGCTTTGCCGGATTCGGTTTCGCTTCGTTTCTGCTCGGCGGCGCGCAGGCAATCGCCATCAACGCGCCCATTAACCTCCGAACGGAGAATTACCAGTCCGCCATCTTCCTGCAGGACAGCTGGAAGCTCAATCGCAAGTTGACTCTGGACTACGGCTTGCGTTGGGACTACGGCACCTACCAGAGAGAACAATTCGGGCGCTATGGAGACTTCTCCGCCACCACCCCGAATCCCTCGGCGAGCGGACGGTCTGGCGCTATTATTTATGAGGCCAACTGCAATTGCAGTTTCGCCAACAACTATCCGTTTGCGATTGGGCCGCGTTTAGGCGCAGCCTACCAGTTGAATGACAAAACCGTCATTCGCGGTGGCGCAGGCATCGTTTACGGCTCCCTCGACTCTTCCGCCGCTACCGGTTATGCATCAAATGCCGCCAACGCCACGACGCCGGCGTTCGGGCAGATCGCCGGACTGCTCCAGGACGGGATCCCGTCCACCGTGCAGGCGGCATGGCCGACCCTGAATAATCCAGCCGCGGGTCAGGCGCCTGGAGCCGTCGTGGCCGCGCCTTCTCTACTCGATCAAAACACCGGTCGCCCCGCGCGCCTGACGCAATGGAATATCACGGTGCAGCGCACTTTCGGCAAGGACATGGCGGTGGAAGCCGGGTATCTGGGCAATGTCGGGGTCTGGGAGACAGCCGCCACCATCCTCCCCACCGGCCTCCCCCCCGGCTACACTTCCCTGGCCCCGGTAAACGTGTTGACTCTGTCGGAGCTTTCCGCCCTTGGAATCTCTGGCTCAAACCTCAGCAATGCGACGCTCTCCAGCGCGTTCAATACAAGCATATCGGCCCTGACCACGGCGCAAAAGACCGCTCTGGCGTCCGTAGGCCTCACGCAGTTCCTCCCTTATAGCAATTTCCCGCAGAATCAGACGGTCCGCCAGGCACTGTTGCCGTACCCTCAATACACCGGGACTCTGGCTCCCTTGGGCGCGCCCGACGGGAAAACCTGGTACGACGCGCTCCAGCTCAAATTTACCAAGCGTTTCAGCCACGGTCTGACCGCGAATGCGAATTACACCTACTCGAAGAACCTGGCTTTGATCGGCACCCCGGATCCCTCTAACCGGAATTTGGGCAAGACCCTCAGCCCCTATGACATCCCGCACCAGTTGCGGATTAGCACCCAGTACGAGGTGCCGCGCCTCACCTCCGGTATCTTCAGCAATAAAGTGCTCAGCTACATTGTGTCCGGGTGGGGTACGGGCTGGTATCTGAATTACCAGAGCGCGTCTTTGGTGGGTCTTCCGAGCAGTTCCGGCGCCTCGCCCATCAGCAATTTCCTCGGTTACGGACCGGGCCCCGCGCAATTGATTCCAGGAATGAGTCCCTGGTCCGTGAATTGGTACGACAAAAACGGCAACCACCACACCGACCCGCTCAACATCAACTGCCACTGTTTTGACCCGACCACGACCGTCGTTTTAAACCCGGCGGCATTTCAGAACGTCCCTGACGGGCAGTTTGCCGCAAATGAAAGCTCGCTTCGCTCCTTCCGGGGCTTCCGCTACCCATCGGAGAACGCCAACTTCAGCCGCACCTTCCGCATTAAAGAACGTTACGTTCTGCAAATTCGGGCGGAGTTCACGAATATCTTCAACCGGGTGCAATACGCGATTGCGACAGGCCAGACCTCCGCGATTAACCTCGGCAACTTCGCGACCGCTCCCACTACGTTCACTTCCGGTCCGTACAAAGGCTTGTACAGCGGCGGCTTCGGCACCATCACTCCGGAGACGACGGGGGCTGTCAATCCGCGCGCCGGCACGATCGTCGCGCGCATTACGTTCTAGTCCCGCTTCGCATTCAGGGGCGCGCGAAATAGACCTCCCGCGCCCCGAAAACATCCTGAAACACGACTCGGCGCCCAGCGTCGCTTCTGCATGAACACCCTTCGCTGAAGAACTTTTCACGCCGCACGCGCGGCCAGCGCCGCGTCGATAGCTGACAGCTGTCTTTCGAGTTGCAATCATTCAATCCAGTCCGCTCATGAAGCACATCCAGATGCGCGATGGCCGCGGGTGCATTGTTCGATCTTGTTGGCGGCATTCTCGACCAGCATGGTTTCAAGTATGCGGTCCCCGAAGGCGCCTACTATGTGATGGCGGACTTCCGGCACTTGGGCCGTGGTGACGACGACATGGCGTTCGCCCACTGGTTGATTGATGAAGTCGGTGTCGCCACCGTGCCCGGTTCCAGTTTCTACGCTTCCTCTCCTGCTCTGGGCCGCGGTCTCGTGCGTTTCGCCTTTCCGAAAAAGGACGAAACGCTCGACGCCGTTGAAGAACGATTTAAGAAATTACCGGCCAGATGATAGCGAGAATGGCCCCGCTTCTCCGCCCCGGGGGTACAAACCCCGATTATTCCGGGGAAAGGCGAGGGGGCGCGCTTAAATGTAGCGGAACTGTAGAGAGAAGGGGTACCAACAGCAGGCAGCCTGCGCCAACAGCCGTCGCCACGAACTCGCGCTGATATTGTTGTTGGTAACACAGTACGGGGTTGTCGTCCGGCTCGCTCCGGGTGGATCGCCACTCGTACAATGCTTGCGCCAGACAGCGCCCTGGGAAGCCACCGACGCGCCCGGAGGGCCAAGACTGAGTAGCACGTAGGCTGGGGAGGTTATCAGGCTTGTCTTAACGCCGAATCGCCCGACAAAAACTAAGTGGCATTCCGCAGTCGTGCGTGCCGCGCCGACACTCGTGTCGGCGCTTGTCCCCGGGGACCGAAATACATTGGTGAACTTTTGAAACGACCGGCTATGCCGCGTCGGCGGCGCGCGCTTTCTTAAGGTCGGATGCCCTTGCCGCGGCGGCCGCCCGAAGCGCCGCCGGCGGCATATTGACCATTTGCGCCATCGCCGACGCCGGCATCTTCTCCGCCTCTTTTACGAAGACCAGATCGTTCTTCTCCGCATCGAAGCCGATCCCGATCAGATCGCCGCCGTGAACCTGATCCGAGGCGACGAGATTCGACAACGGGTGAACCAGCGATCTCTCCATGGCCCGTTTCAAGTGCCGCGCGCCGTACTTCATGTCGGTGCCTTCGCGCAACAGGAATGCTCTGGCCTCGGGCTTAACGTTGAACACGAACGGCTGCGCGTTCGCCGAATTGAAAATCCGCTGCTGCAGAATATTGAGTTCAATCGTCAGGATGCGATTCAGTTCCTCGCTTCCCAAAGGCCGGAACACGACGACCTTGTCGATACGGTTCATGAATTCGGGAGTGAACTTCCGCCGCGCCGCTTCCAATCCCGCGCGCGAAATTCTGGCATTCATGTCCTCGTCTGTTTCCCCGGATGCCAGCCGGCGTTCCATATCCGAAGTCGCGAATCCGACACTCGGCCTCAACATCGATCCCATCTCCGCGGCGCCCAAATTACTGGTCATGAAGATCATTGCTCGCGAAAAGTCGACCCGCCGGTTATCGCCCAAAGTCAGCCTGCCTTTGTCGAGAACGCCCAGCAGCAGATTCCACAACGCGTCGCTGGCCTTCTCAATCTCGTCGAAAAGAACGAAACTGATCTTGATCTTGTCCGTGTGGTACTGGTTGAGTGCTTCCTGGCTGAGCAACGGGTGTGTCTCCCGGTGGCCAAGGTATCCGGGAGGCGAGCCGATCAGCTTCGCGATTTCATGACTGTGCTGGAACTCCGCGCAATCCACCTTCAGAACCGCGCCGGCGCTGTCCACCAGCGATTCCGCCGCCGCTTCCACCAATCGCGTCTTCCCCGTGCCCGTCGGGCCGAGAAAGAGAAAGTTGCCGATGGTTCGTGCGGCCCCGGTCATGCCCGCCAGATGAGTCTGATAGATGTTAACGATCTGCTCGATCGCCTCGTCCTGGCCGACCACCAGTTTCCGCAGGTTGCCGTGCAGTTTCTCCGCGTCCCGCCCCGTTTGGGACGGATCCAATTTTTCGTTCAATCGGACCATATTCCTCTTCTCCCACCGGGCGCGATGTATTAGTCCATGCCCGAGTGACTATCGACCGGGATAGCCCAATAGTGAGACAGGACGGTACCAAAACGCCATACTGTGAATGGTTAGGATTCTCTCTTTGGCCACTTGATGCCTGAGGCTCATCCTGTGCTGAAAGACACCTCTTGAGGCTCACGTCCGTTGCAAGATACCTGCTTTGGATATTACTTCCCGACAACGGTGGGATCATTGAAATGTACCCAGACAAGAAGCATTTAGAAATTGACAAGCGCAACACGGGCTGAAGACCGCTTGGTAGCAAAGTCTACGGAGGCCCGGCTGGATCCTCGCGCCAGCGAGGAGCGCTTCGACAAAGCCTTTGCGCAAGCTGCTGTTGGCATTTCCCTGGCCGACACGAAGGGCCGTTTTCTCCAGGTAAATGACGCCTTTTGCAATATTCTCGGCTTCACCAGGAAGGAATTGCAGGAGATCGATTCTTACGCCATCACGCATCCCGAAGACCGTGAACGTTATGCAGAGTTCAGCAGGCAGATGCTTGCCGGAGAAATCAATGACTACGTTATCGAAAAACGCTGCGTGAAGAAGGATGGCAGCGTCGTCTGGGTGCGAAAGAGCGTTTCGCTCGCCCGCGACGCCGAAGGGGAACCCTCCGACATCATCACCCTGACCGAGGACATCACCGTCCGGAAACATGCGGAGGACGCCCTCGCCCGCAGAGCGCGCCTGATCGCCTTGAATGCCGACGTTGGCGTAGCTCTCACCAGAATTGAGGATCTGCGGGAGGCGCTTCAGAGTTGTGCGGAGTCCGTGGTCAGAAATGTCGATGCGGCGGCGCGCATCTGGACCCTCGACGCCGCCGGAACCGAATTGGAGTTACAGGCCAGCGCCGGAACATACGGGCATCTGAATGGCGCCGGTGGAAGCATGCTGCTGGGGGAATTCGAGGCTGGAAGGATTGCGCACCGGAGGCAGCCCCACCTTACGAACAACGTCGTCGGCGATCCCCGGATCGGTAATCCGGAGTGGGCTCGGAAAGGAGGCATAGTCGCTTTTGCGGGATACCCCCTGGTAGTGGAAAACCGCCTGGTGGGGGTCGCGGCAACGTTCGCCCGCCGGCCACTCGATGAAGATACGCTTAACGCGCTCGAAGCCATCGCGAACAGCATCGCCATCGGGATTGAGCGCAAGAAAACGGACCAGGCGCGTGAGGAGCTTCTTGCGCGCGAGCAGGCCGCCCGCCACGAGGCTGAAATCCTCAATCATTTGGGGAATCTGGCGTTCGCTGAACTGGATCTGGAGAAACTGGTGCAGGCGATCACGGACGCGGCGACTGAACTTACCTCGGCTCAATTCGGGGTCTTCCGCTATAACGCGGTCGCCGACGGGAACGAATCGAACGTGCTGTTCGCGATTTCAGGTGTGATCGGAAACGTTTTGGCGCGAGAC
>Ga0182024_10002811_pt1 | contig 42593 bp, 36 predicted proteins | sample P32metaG_FD_120480 | JGI IMG/M metagenome (GOLD analysis project Ga0182024, IMG submission 120480) | Permafrost microbial communities from Stordalen Mire, Sweden - P3-2 metaG (Illumina Assembly) | ecosystem: Environmental > Terrestrial > Soil > Wetlands > Permafrost | place: Sweden: Stordalen... | reverse complement strand
CGTGGTCGCGCTGACGTTCCGGGTCAAGCCGTGGATCGAGCGCACCAGCCGCGTGGCCGAGGTCATCCACACCCCGCGCATCGGGATCGAGACCGCGCGCCTCATCGCCGCCGAAACGGCCGACGCGGCTGTCGGCGTCGTCGATTTCGATCATCTCTCGGCCGGCATCGCGGACGACCTGCGCGAGGCGGGTCCGCGCCTCGCCTTGTCCGACGCCAGCGACTTGTTCGCCGCATCGCGTGCCGCGGCCGACCCCGCCGACATCATGTTGACGGCCCGGGCCTCCTCGATCGCGGCCAGCGCCTTGTCCTGCATCGACCCGCGCGAGCCCGGCATCGGCGCCATCGTGGCGGCGGTCGAAGGCGAGGCGCGCCGGCTCGGCGCCGAGGAGGTCTATGTGGCGGCTGCGCCCGACCTCGCCCGCGACCGGCGGCTGGTACGCGTCGAAAGCACCGCCCCGGGCGGGCCTGTGCCCGGCGCGCTGCACCACCAGCATCGCCTCCGACCAATACGGGATGAAGCCGGTGAGCCACGACACCCCGGCCGGCCGCGTGTTGTTGGTGTAGACGAGGAGCGCATCGAGGCCGGCCATCGCGACGCGCAGCCGCTCCAGCCGCGCATCGAACACGGCGTCGGGCAGTTCGATCTTGGAACGCGCGATCAGGCCGCGACGCATGGTCCTGCTCCGCATCTCATGCCGGCACCTCGAACAGCCGGCGGGGCGTGCGGCACAGCACCTCGACGCCGGTATCGGTCACCACCACGGCATCGCCGAGCACGAGATAGCCGACCTCGGGATGGTAGGTGTTGGGATGAACGATCAGCGCCATGCCGGGGACGAGTTCGGTGTCGACATCCTCAAGAATGTGCGGCTTGGAATCGCAGAACAGCCCGATGCCGTGGCCGCGTACCCGCGTGAACTTGTTGGTGACGTAGTCGCCGAGACCATAGCTGCGGAACACGTCGTTCTCGGCGCGTGCGACATCGGCCGCGGTCGCGCCCGGCTTCACCGCCGCGACGCCCGCCTCCAGCGCTTCGCGATAGATCGCGAAGGCGCGAGCCTGCGCGGGGGTCGCCGGGCCCGCCACCAGCGTACGGCAAATCTGCACGTAATAGCCTTCGACCGCCGGCGTCAGCTCGGTGGTGACGAGATCGCCCGGGGCGATCCTGCGCTCCGACGGCGGCGTCATGCCGAACACGTCCTTGCCGCCGGAGCCGATGATCATGAAATTATCCGGGCAGCCGCGGCGGCGCAGATCGGCTTCGATGTCGGCCACCACTTCGAACTGGCGGCGGCCCGGCCGCACGGCGCGGCGGAACTCCTCATAAGCCTGGTCGGCGATCCGCGCGGCGCGCCGCACCGCCGCGATCTCGCCGTCAAGCTTGTGCATGAGGAGCCTGTCAAGGAGCGCGGTGGCGTCGCTCAGCGCGAAGCTGCGCGCCGCATCGGTCAGCCAGCACGGCAGCAAGCGCCGCGGCGCCGCGCCGAGGCGCTCATGCGCGACACCATCGAGGCGCGCCCCGACGGCGCGGGCGATGTCGGGGGCGAAATGCACGCGCGCGAGCGGCGCTTCGAGCGCGGCGCGCTCGGCCTCGGTGGCGCTGTCGAGAAAAAGCTCGACATTGCCGCCGGCGGCGACGAGCGCGATGCCGTGGCCTTCGAGAATGCCGAAATCCGTGCCGTAGCGCAGGTAATCGCCCTGCCAGGCATTGCCGTAAAGGACCAGGTGAGCGAAGCCGGCTGCACGCATCTCCTTGAACAGGCGCTGCCGCCGGTCCTGCGCGAGCCCGCTGGTCGGTTCATGTTCCGGCATGTCGTGTTCGGGCATGTGACGCGATGTCCTCCCTTCCGCTCTGCCGCCGGCTCGATCATAACAGCCCTCCGGCGTCGCGCACGAGAGCTGCGATCCGGCGCCGCGCCGCAATTGGCGCTGGACAATGTGTTTTGCGCCGCTGCAAGATCGCGTTAACAAGGACGGCGGCGGATTGATTGATTGATTGAGTCTGGCATGACTCGTTCCAAGATTGCACTGATAATGCTGATCTTGGGAAGCGTGGCGGTGTGGCCCGCGCCTGCGCGCGCGCAAGCGCCACAGCCGCCGGCCCCGCCGTCCTCATCGGCCCCGACCCAGCCGGCGCAGCCGGCCGCGGACCTGGCCACCGCGCCGGACACGGCGCCAAGCGACGACAATTCGGTCGGCAGCGTCGCGACGCTGCAAGGGGGCGCCTCGGTCACCCGCAACAGCAAGGCGGCGAGCGCGCTCAAGCTCAGCGACCCGATCCTCAAGGGCGACGTGCTGGAGACCGGCGCCAACGGCACGCTCGGCGTCACCTTCGACGACGACACCACGTTCAACCTGACGCCGAACTCGCGCATCTCGGTCGACGACTTCCTCTACAAGGACGGCGACGCCGGCAACACGGCCGTGTTCAACATCATCAGCGGCAAGGTGGCGTTCGCGGCGAGCCAGCTCGCCAAGTCCGGCAGCATGAAGATCGAGACGCCCACCGCGAGCCTCGGCATTCGCGGCACGACCGGCGTGATCGAGATTCCGGCGGGCGGCGCCAACGGCGAGGTCGCCATCAAGCTCTATCCGGATGCCGACGGCAGGCTCGGACGCATCGAGGTGTTCGGCCGCGACGGCGCGCAGCTCGGCACCCTGACGCGCGGCGCCACCGGGTTTGCGATCCGCCCGGGAGCGGCAGGCGCGGCGCAGCGCTTCACGGCCGTGCCGCTGACGATCTCGCTGCAGGAGGCGACGCGCGACCGCGCCTTCGTGCGCCAGACGTTCGCCACGCAATTCGCGGGCCGCCGCATCAACACGCAGCGTCGAACCCAGCAGCAGCAGCAGCGAAACCAGCAGCAGCGCAATCAACAGCAACGGAATCAGCAGCAGCAGCGGCAGAATCAACTGCGGCCCAACCAGCAGCGGCCTAATCAATTGCAACGGCCGCAGACACCGCAGCGACCGGGCCAGCAAACTCGGCCGGGGCTGGGGCAGCGGCCCGGATTGCTCCAGCGACTGGCGCCCGGTTCGCGGCCGGGCTTGCCCGGCGCACGGCCGGGGCAGCAGCGGCGTCCCGGTCTCGCGCCGGGCCAGCAGCAGAAAAAGCCGCCGCCGAAGAAGAAGACCCAGACTCCGAGCCGTTAGCGCGTCAGCTCGGCCGCGGTGCCGTCCGCGAACGCGGTCGCGAAACGCCTGCACGCGGCCTCGTCCGTAAAAGCATCGTGGCACAGCGCCAGCCAGTCGCGCACGCGCGCGGCGCCGAAGAGCGCATCGAGCACGCGGTGCGCCTTGTCGTCGAGGTCGGCGGCGCCGAGCGGGCGCTCGGGATCGCCGGCGGCCTCGACCACGCGATGGCGAAGAATTTCGCCGCCGGCCTCGACCTCGACTTCGGCGGGCCAGTGCCGCGGATAGAACGCCTCGAGCGCTTGATCCGGCACGACCTCGACCTTGGCGGCGAATTGCGCCACGTCGGCCGCGAGCTGCGGCGCGCTGCGGTCGACCTCGTAGAGACGCTCGGGCGACACCGCCGCGAGCGCGATCTGGTGGGCGACGCTGACCATCGTCGACTGCCGCGCGCCGGGCTCGGCGCGCGTCGCGATCATGCCCGCATAGGCGCGCGGTACGCGCACCCGCACCTTGGCGATCGCTTCGCGGCGAACACCCGAGCCGAGGATGGCGCGGAACGCCTCGACGGCGGCGATCGCCTGCTTGGCGGAGCAGAACGGCTTTTGACTGAGCGCGGCATAGACCGAGCTCTCGCCAGGGATCGGCATCAGGTGATCGCGATCAAACTCAATGCCGTGCGTCTGCGCGAGCCAATCCTTGTCGAAGATCTCCGGATCGCCGCGATAGCCGCCGCGCGCCGCTTCGGCCGCCGCGACCCCGCCCGCCACCGCGTTGGCGTAAAGAAACCATCGCCCGGACGGCGCGCCGTGAATGCGGCCGACGCCGCCCGCCATCAGCATCACAGCGAGCGAGATGGCGTGGCCGGTGCGCGCCTCGTCGAGCGCCATGAGCCGCGCCGCGGTCGCCGCCGCCGCGACCGGCGCCGCGAGATAAGTCGGCCAGATGCCGCGATAAAGAATTTTCGCCCCGCCGACCGCAAGCCCGATCCGGGTCATCATCTCGGTGCCGACCCAGATCGCGCTCGCGATCTCCCCGGGCTCGAATGTCTGCGCCTGCGCCGCCAGCATCAGCGCCACCGGAACGACGCCGGCGCTCGGCGTGGTGCACGACGGCAGATGGATGTCGTCGATCTCGGTGAGCCGGATCGCCGCCGCCTGCCGCCCGATCCGGCCGGCGAGGGCGTCGTCGCCGAAATTCTGAAGCGCCCTGCCCTCGGCGATGCGCGCGCCGGCGAGCGCCGCGATCGCGGTATCGGCGACATGCAGCCGCAGCCGCTCGTTCTCCGCCGCCGGCAACGCCGAGGCCTTCGCCGTCGCAACGAAGGATGCAAGCTCATCGACGACGCGCACGAAACGTCCTCTAGTCACGCCGGGCTTGACCCGGCGGCCTATTCCGAGCATGCGCTTGCAGCGGTCCTGCGGCAACGCTCCCCGGCGCCGCGCTCTAGCATGGATTGCCGGGCCGGGCCCGGCAACGGCGAGAAACAACTAGCAACGACGAGAAACGGCGAGACATGGCGAACCCCCTCAACGAGACCCACGATCCGGCGCGGCGCAGCTTCGTCGAAAGCGCCAACGCGCCCGACACCGACTTCCCGATTCAAAATCTGCCGTATTGCGTTTTCCGCCCCAACGCGACAGCGCCGCTGCGCGTCGGCGTCGGCATCGGCGATCAGATCCTCGATGTCGGGGCGGCAGGTCCCTCGCTCGGCGGCCCGGCCCCCGAAGTGGCGCGCACCGGCATGGCGCCGTTTCTCAATCCGCTGATGTCGCTCGGGCCGCAGGCCTGGTCGGACTTGCGGCTCGGCCTGTCGCGGGCCTTGAGCGCCGGGTCCGGCAACAGGGTTTCCCAGCATCTCACGCCGATGGCGCAGGCCGACATCAGGCTGCCGGTGGCGTTTCGCAATTTCACCGACTTCTACGCCTCGGTGTTCCACGCCACCAATGCGGGGCGCGCGTTCCGGCCGGACAATCCGCTGCTGCCGAACTACAAATACGTGCCGGTCGCCTATCACAGCCGCGCCTCGTCGGTGCGCGTCAGCGGCACGCCGGTCAAGCGGCCGCGCGGCCAGCGCAAGGATGCGAGCGAGGCGGTGCCGAGCTACGAGCCCTCGCGCAACATGGATTTCGAGCTTGAGCTCGGCATTTTCGTCGGCACGCCGACCGATCTCGGCACCACCGTTCCGATCAGCCGCGCGGCGGAGCACGTGTTCGGCTTCTGCCTGCTCAATGACTGGTCGGCGCGCGACGTGCAGGCGTGGGAATACCAGCCGCTCGGGCCGTTTCTGGGTAAGAATTTCGCCACCACCATCTCGCCGTGGATCGTGACGCGGGAGGCGCTGGCGCCGTTCCGCACCGCCGCCTTTGCCCGGCCGGACGGCGATCCCGAGCCGCTGCCGCATCTCGACGACGCCGACGACCGCGCGCAGGGCGGCCTCGACATCACGCTCGAAGCGTATTTTTTGACCGAGGCCATGCGCAACAGCGCAACGCCGCCGTTTCGCATCACCCAGACTTCGTTCGCGCTCATCTACTGGACCATGGCGCAGATGATCGCGCATCACACCAGCAACGGCTGCAACTTGGAGATCGGGGACCTGATCGGATCGGGCACCGTTTCGGGGCCGGATAAGTCGAGCTGGGGCAGCCTCCTCGAACTCACCGCGCGCGGCCGCGAGCCGATCGAGCTGCCGGGCGGCGAGACCCGCGGCTTCATCGAGGACGGCGACGAGATCATCTTCCGCGGCTTCTGCGCCAAGCCCGGCTATCCCCGTATCGGCTTCGGCGAATGCCGCGCCGCGATCTTGCCGGCGGATTGACGCCGACGGAAAAGTCCTACTCCACCGGCACCCATTTCTGCAGGCGTTTGCCGGTATCGACTTCGCCGGTATAGAGATTGCCGCGCGAATCGAACTTGCCGACGTGCACCCAGTGGAATTCGCCGGTCTCGCGGCCCGGCCCGCCATAGGTGCCGACCACGGCGCCGTCGCGTATGCGCACCGTCTCCAGCACGTTGTTGGTGCCGTCGATCAGCACGAAATAGTTCTGCGCCTTGTCGAGCGGCGAGAACGACAGGCCCCAGGCCGAGCCCGGGCCCTTGGTGCTCGGATCGAACACGTATTGGCGCACAAAGCTGCCGTCCTTGTGGAACACCTGGACGCGGTTGTTCATGCGGTCGCAGACATAGACGAGGCCATCTTTGGCGAGCGCCATGCAGTGCACCGGATTGGCGAACTGCGGCGCGTCGGCATTGTAGGGCGGCAGGCTGTCGTCGGTCGGCGGCTTGCCGTAGGCGCCCCAGATGCGCTTGATCGCGCCGCTGTCGGCATCGAGCACCGCGACGCGGTGGTTGCCGTAGCCGTCGGCGGCGTAGATTTCGTTGGCGCCTGAGTCGAGCTCCAGCGCCGCGACCAGGCCGAACTGCGTCAAATCGCTGCTCGAGGTGAGCGGGCCGCGTTTGCCGAGCTCCTTGACGAATTTACCGTCCGTCGTGAACTTCAGCACCATGCTGTCGCCCTTGCCGTTGCCGCTCAACCAGACGAAGCCCTTGTTGTCGACCAGGATCGCGTGCTCCTGCAGCGGCCAGTCGTAGCCCTGGTTGTCGCCGGGACCGCCCCATGATTTCACCAGGTCGCCGGCCTGGTTGAACACCAGCACCGACGGCGCCGGCACGCAGCATTTCGAATGCGGCGGATCGAGCGCCGCGCCCTTCTCGTCCTCGGTCAGCGAGCGCGGCCGCTGGAACACCCAGATATTGTCCTCTCCGTCGACCGCCATGCCGCCGACCTGGCCGAGGATCCAGTTGTTGGGCAGCGGCTTCGGCCAGAACGGATCGACCTTGAAGGCCGGGCCTTCGGCGTGGGCCGACAGCGCGCCAAAAAGCAGTGCGCCAAATGCCACGATGATCAGCATCCATAATCGTTGCAGTTTCATTTTGGTTTCCTCCCGCAGTTAGTGACCCGTCATCCTGAGGCGCGAGCGAAGCGAGCCTCGAAGGATGCGGCCGAGATGTTGAGGCCGGCATCCTTCGAGGCCCGCGCTGCGCGCGGGCACCTCAGGACGACGGACAACTAATGTATCTCCGGCTCGGCGATCGGTTCGCGGCCGAGCAGGAAATCGAAGTCGCAGCCCTCGTCGGCCTGGCCGACGTGCTGGGAATACATCGCGCCGAAGCCGCGGAGGTAGTGCGGCGGCGGCGGCGTCCAGGCGGCGCGGCGGCGCCCCAGTTCGTCGTCGCCGACATGCAGATGGATTTTGCGCGCCTTAACGTCGATCTCGATCTCGTCGCCGGTTTGCACGAAGGCGAGCGGGCCGCCGACGAAACTCTCCGGCGCCACGTGCAGGATGCAGGCGCCGTAGCTGGTGCCGCTCATGCGCGCGTCGGAGACGCGCAGCATGTCGCGCACGCCGGCCTTGAGGAGCTTCTTCGGGATCGGCAGCTGCCCCCATTCCGGCATGCCGGGGCCGCCCTTCGGGCCGCCGTTCTTGAGCACCAGCACGTGGTCGGGCGTGACATCGAGATCGTCGCGCTCGACCTCGCGCGCCATGTGGTCGTAGTTCTCGAACGCGATCGCCTTGCCGCGATGCTGCAGCAGGCGCTTTTCCGCGGCGGCCGGCTTCATCACGCAGCCGCGCGGCGCCAGATTGCCGGTCAGCACCGCGGTCGCGCCTTCGGGATAAAGCGGCTGATCGAGCCCATGGATCACGTCGGGCAGATGCACCTTGCTGCCGGCGATGCATTCGCCGAGCGTGCGCCCGGTGACGGTGATGCAGGTAAGGTCGAGCATGTCCTTCATCTCGCCCATCAGCGCGCGCAAGCCGCCGGCATAGAAGAAATCCTCCATCAGGTATTTGCCGGACGGCGTGATGTTGGCGATCACCGGCACTTCGCGCGAGATGGCGTCGAACCGTGCCATGTCGAGCGCGACGCCGGCCCGGCGCGCCATCGCGATCACGTGGATGATGGCGTTGGTCGAGCCGCCGAGCGCCATGTGCACGCGGATAGCGTTGTCGAACGCGGCCGGCGTGAGGATGCGGTCCGGCGTCAGATCCTCCCACACCATGTCGACGGCGCGGCGGCCGGCGGCGGCGCACATGCGCGGATGATTGGCGTCGGGCGCCGGGATCGATGAAGCGCCGGGCAGCGCCAGCCCCAGCGCCTCGGTGATCGCCATCATGGTGGCGGCGGTGCCCATCACCATGCACGTGCCGAACGAGCGCGCGATGCCGCCCTCGATCTCGTTCCATTCCTCGTCGCCGATGCGGCCGGCGCGCTTCTCGTCCCAGTATTTCCAGGCGTCGGAGCCCGAGCCCAGCACGTTGCCGCGCCAGTTGCCGCGCAGCATCGGGCCGGCCGGCACGTAGATCGCCGGCAGCCCCATGCTGATCGCGCCCATGATCAGGCCGGGCGTGGTCTTGTCGCAGCCGCCCATCAGCACCGCGCCGTCGATCGGATGGCTGCGCAGAAACTCCTCGCACTCCATGGCGAGGAAGTTGCGGTAGAGCATGGTCGACGGCTTGACGATCGGCTCGGCGAGCGACATCGCGGGCAGCTCGATCGGCAGGCCGCCTGACTGGTAGACGCCGCGTTTCACGTCTTCGGCGCGGGCGCGCAGATGACCATGGCAGGCGTTGATGTCGCTCCAGGTATTGATGATGCCGATCACCGGCTTGCCGACCCAGTCGGGCCGGTCAAGGCCGAGCTGCTGCAGCCGCGAGCGGTGGCCGAACGAGCGCAGATCGTTCTTGCCGAGCCAGCGATGGCTGCGCAGCTCGTCGGGCGTCTTTTTCCGGGCGGAAGTCATGCACGCACTCGCTTCGGCTTGATTGATTGATTGATTGATTGATTAGGCTCGGGTGAGTTTGCCTCGATTATCCGCGCCCGCAAAGCCGCACGCCGCCTACTCCGCCGTCGCGCCGGTCGCGTTGACCACCTTGGTCCATTTCGCCGTTTCGCCGGCGACCAGCTTGCCGAAATCCTCCGGCGTGCCGGGAATGTTGGTGCCGCCGAGTTCGGCGAGCTTTGCCTGCAAGCCCGGATCGGCAAGCGCCTCGTTCACCGCGCGGTTGAGCTTGTCGATGATGGCGCGCGGCGTGGCGCGCGGCACCGCCATGCCGAAGAAGGCGCTCGCCTCGTAGCCCGGCACCGTCTCGGCCACGGTCGGCACGTCGGGCAGCGATTTGGTGCGCTCCGCCGTCGTCACCGCGAGCGCGCGCAGCCGGCCGCCCCTGATGTGACCGATCGAGGACGGCAGGTTGTCGAAGAACACCTGCACCTGGCCGCCGAGCAGATCGGTGAGCGCAGGCGAAGCGCCGCGATAGGGCACGTGCACCATGTCGACGCCGGTCATCATCTGGAACAGGGCGCCCGACAGATGCGTCGAGGTGCCGACGCCGGCGGATGCCATGTTGATCTTGCCTGGGTTCGCCTTCGCATACGCGATGAAGGCGGCGACGTCTTGCGCCGGCACTTCGGGATTGACCTCCATCACGTTGGGCACGCGGATGATGCCGGCGACCGGCGCCATGTCGCGGATGAAATCGAACGGCAGGTGCTTGTAGAGCGAGGCGTTGATGGCGTTGGCCGGGTTGACCAGAAACACCGTGTAGCCGTCGGGCGCCGCGTTGACGGCCATCTCGGTCGCGAGGTTGTTGCCGGCGCCCGGCTTGTTCTCGACGGCGAACTGCTGATGCAGGTGCTCGGCCAGATAGGCGCCGATCAGCCGGGCGCTGACGTCGGTCGAGCCGCCCGGCGGATAGCCGACCAGCCAGCGCACGGGGCGGTTCGGGTAGTCGTCGGCCGCGCATGCCGGAGCCGCGCCGGCGGCGGCAAGCGCAAGACACGCGAGCGCGATCGCGGCAAGCCGCTGCAACAAGCACTGCATCGTTTCCTCCCGTTGGTCATTGCGGCGCCGCGCGGCGGCGGAGGCGCAGTGACGCGGAATCCTACGCGGCCTCGGCGATAGCGCACAAGTGCGCGAGGAGCCTTGCGCGCGCGGCAAGGCAGCGCTTGCAGGAGGGGGCCGCGACCGATATTTTGCGGCCCTTCCCGCCATCCCCAATGGAACCGAGGACATTGCCATGATCGACCTTTATGCGTTGACCAGCCCGAACGTGCAGAAAATCTACATCATGCTCGAGGAGACGAAGCTGCCCTACAAGGAGCATTTCGTCGACGTCTGGAAGGGCGACCAGTACAACCCTGATTTCGTCAAGATCAACCCGAACTCGAAAATTCCCGCGATCGTCGACCATGACGGTCCCGGCGGCAAGCCGTACAGCGTCGTCGAGTCGGGCGCGATCCTGATGTATCTGGCCGAAAAGAGCGGCAAGCTCCTGCCCAAGGACATGGCGAAGAAATACGACGTGCTGCAGTGGCTGTTCTTCCAGACTTCGGGCATCGGTCCGATGTTCGGCCAGTTCACCCACTTCAAGATGTTCACTCCGAAGGGCAGCGACAATTCCTACTCCATGACCCGCTATCAGACCGAGGTTAAGCGGCTCTACGAAGTGATGGAGAAGCGTCTCGCCACGGCGGCTTATCTCGGCGGCGACGAGTACTCCATCGCCGACATCGCCACCTTCCCGTGGACCCGCAGCCACGATGTGCAGGGCGTGAAGTGGGAGGACAATCCCAATCTCGCTCGCTGGTTCAAGGCGATCGATGAACGGCCGGGGGTGAAGGCCGCGCTCGCCAAAGTCGGCGCCATCAAGTCGAACCGCGACACCGCGAACGACGATCAGAAGGACCGCTTCTTCAACCGCGGCCGCTACGCGCGGGCGTAGATTTCTCATTTTCCATCCTCCCCCGTGCAAACGGGGGAGGTGCCATGCGCAGCATGGCGGTGGGGGCGTCGGCGGCGAGGTAAATCTCGTCGCGGCCGCGCCCCCTTCCACCGCGCTTACGCGCGGTCCCCATCCCCCGCTATCGCGGGGGCGGATAATTTTTCCATCATCTCGCGCATGAAGCGCACGGCGGCGGGGCCCTTGAGCGCGCTCGCCCACAGCTCCTTCGCCATCCTCTCGTGCAGCGCCAGCGCCTCGGGCGCCGACGTGATCATGGCGACGCCGACCCGGATGTTGGGCTCCTCGCCGAGCCGGAACGGGCTCAGCGCCAGGATCTGGCGGTCGGGCTGGCGAAAAATCTGGAAGCTCGTATGCGGCAGCGTGTCGAGCACGATGCCGATCTGCACGCCGATCGGTTCGTTCTCCATCAGCGCGGTGAAGTGCTCGGCCTCGGCGCGGGCGAGCGCGCGGCGCTCGCGGCGGACTTTTTCGGGCAGATCGTGACGGCCGACGAGGCCGTTGCGCAGAAAGCGCTCCATCTCGGCCGCGGCGATGAGATTGACGATGGCGGGCTGGCGCCGCCGGTAGCATTCCTTGCGCTGGCGCAGCACCGTCATGAGCTCGGCGATCTGCGCCAGCACGCGCTCGCCGGTGTCGATGCCCTCCACCACCGACTCGCGCAGCACCTCGCCGAGCGTCTGATCGAAGGCGTCGGAGGCGAGCACGTAGGAGATCGGCCCGGCCAGCACAATGATGTGCTCGGCGCTCTCCTCGATCTGCCGCATGCGCTCGAAATAGCTCACCGCCGAGCCGACGTACTCGACGCCGACGCCGAGCAGCGTCGGCACCGACACCGCCAGCAGCTCGGACAGGTTTTCCAGCGTCTCGATCTTCGCCACCTCGCCCTTCTCGAAGCGATAGAGCGCGGTGCGCGAAATGCCGAGCCTTTGCGCGATCTCCTCGGCCGACAGTCCGGAGCCGAGGCGGAAGGCCTTGAGCCGGTTGCCGATATCGTCGAAGCGAAGGGGCATGAGAGGACGACGGTCGACGGCTAGTCTCAGCGCTGCGTCGTGCCGTTCTCCGCGGCCGGCCGTGCGTCGGGCGTTCGCAGCCGTTTTGCCGCGTCGAGCGCGGCGATGACGATGTTCTGATAACCGGTGCAGCGGCACAGATTGCCGGAAATGCCGATCCGCACCTCTTCCTCGGTCGGGTCCGGATTGTCGCGCAGGAACTCGATCAGCGTGGTCAGGATGCCCGGCGTGCAGAAGCCGCACTGCAGGCCGTGATTGTCGCGGAACGCCTCCTGCAGCGGATGCAGCGTCTCGGCGTTCGGCGCGATGCCCTCGACCGTCAGGATGTCGTGGCCGTCGGCCTGCACCGCGAGCATCAGGCAGGAGCGCGCCGAGAGGCCGTCGAGCAGGATGGTGCAGGCGCCGCACACGCCGTGCTCGCAGCCCAGATGGGTGCCGGTGAGGCCGAGCTGGTGGCGGATGAAGTCGGCGAGCGTCACGCGCACCGGCACGGTCTCCTCGTAGCGCGTGCCGTTCACGGTGACGGCGATGGTCCGCTTGTCGCTCACTGTTTTCTCCCCTGCACGATGCGCTCGTGCGCTTTGATAAGCGCGCGGCGCGGCAGCACCGTCGCCAGCTGCTGGCGATAGGACGCCGGCGCGTGGATGTCGTCGACGGCCTCGACCTGGCGCAGCGTCTCGCAGATTTCGCGCAGCCGCTTCTCCTCGATCGCCTCGCCGACCAGCGCCCGCTCGACCTCGCTCGCCCGCACCGGCGCCGGCCCCATGCCGCCGAGCGTCACCGACGCGCGCGTCACCTTGCCGTTGCGGTCCTCCTCGATGAGGACCGCGGTGGACACGATGGCAAAATCGCCGTGCCGGCGGGAGAACTCGACGAACGCGTAGCCGTGACCGGCCGGCCAGTACGGGAAGGTCGCGCCGGTGACGAGCTCGTCGAGCTCGATGGCCGGCGTCATGTAGGCGACCGGGAACGCGGCAAAGTCGATGCTGCGCGGGCCGTTCTTGCCAGCCACCGCGACCTTGGCGTCGAGCGCCGCCGCGCAGGTGACCAGCTCGGCTGAGGGATCGAGATGACACAGCGAGCCGCCGAGCGTGCCGCGGTTGCGGGTCTGGCGATGGCCGACCTGGCGGATCGCCTCGTGCATCAGCGGATGGCGCGCGCGGATGAGGTCGGAGAACTCGATGTCGCGCTGGCGCGTCATGGCGCCGATCTCGACGGCGCCATTCTTTTCCCGGATGTAGCTCAAACCCTCGACCCGGTTGAGATCGATGACGTGGTCCGGCAGCACGTAGCGCATGTTGAGCATGGGCATCAGCGACTGCCCGCCGGCGAGAAGCTTGGCGTTCTCGAGGCTGGCGAGCAGCCCGACGGTGTCGTCCGTCGTGCGCGGGTCGTGGTAGGAGAAGGGCGGTGGCTTCATGCCGTTTTGCCTATTCGTGGCTGTTTATGGCCGTTTATGCCTGTTTCTTTCGATTGCCGGCCAGACTTGTCGTACTTTGACTTCTGTGCCAAAAACCGTGCATCAGTTCAAAAACATACGTCAATCCCAAAGTTGAAACCAGCCGATGAAGCCTGCGGCGTTCCGCTACCATGCGCCGAAAACGGTCGATGAGGCGGTCGCTCTCCTCGCCGAGGTCGCGGCGGAGGACGGACGGGTGCTCGCCGGCGGCCAGAGCCTGGTGCCCACGATGGCGTTCCGGCTCGCCAAACCCGCGCATCTCATAGACATCAACGGCGTCACGGCGCTCGAGCGGCTCGAAGTCGCGGACGGCAAGCTCCACATCGGCGCCTGCGTGCGCCATGCCGCGTTCCACCGCCCGGTTTGCGAGGGGCCGCTCGGCAAGCTCCTCACCGACGTAGTGCACCACATCGCGCATTATCCGATCCGCAACCGCGGCACGTTCTGCGGCAGCCTCGCGCATGCCGATCCCGCCTCCGAGTGGTGCCTGACGATGGTGGCGCTCGACGGCGAGGTCGTGGTCAAGAGCGCGCGCGGCGAGCGCATCATCGCGGCGCGCGAACTGTTCCGCGGCATCATGACGACGGCGCTGCAGGACGACGAGCTTCTGGTCGAAGCGCGCCTGCCGATGCTCGCCGCCGACACGCGCTGCGGCTTCTACGAGTTCAGCCGCCGCGCCGGCGATTTCGCCATGGCGGCGGCACTCGGGACCTATCGGCTCGAAGGCGGCAGGATGATCGAGCCGCGCGTTGCGGTCGGCGGCGTCGAGCCCAACCCGCGGCGCATCGCCGAGGCCGAGCGCGCGCTCGCCGGCGCTGAGCCGGGCGACCAGGCGTTCCGCGCCGCGGCCGCGGCGGCGACCGCCGCCGTCGATCCCTTGGAAGACATCACCACCAGCGCCGAATTTCGGCGCGATCTCGTCCTCGCCGTGACCCGCCGGGCGCTCGAACGCGCCGCCAAGTCGTGATCGTGGCACGGCCTTGGCTTATCCGCTCGTCCCCGCTTGCGCGGAAAGAGCAAAAAAAGCCGCGATGAACACCGAAGCCAGAAAACCGTGGATCGGCCAGTCGGTCGAGCGGTTGGAGGACCCGCCGCTTGTCGCCGGGCGTGGCGAGTTTGCCGGCGACATCAATTTTCCGCACCAGCTGCACATGCGCATGGTGCGCTCGGCGCACGCCCATGGCCGCGTCGTGTCGATCGAGGCCGATGCGGCGCGGGCGCTGCCGGGCGTCCGCGCAGTGTGGACCGCAGCCGACATTGCCGACGTACCGCCGATCGATTTCCGCGAGGGCCGCATTCCGGCGCTCGATCCGTACCGCCAGCCGGTGCTGGCGACGGGCACCGTGCGCTATGTCGGCGAGCCGGTCGCCGCGGTCTTTGCCGAAGACCCCTATGTCGCCGAGGATGCCGCCGACCTGGTCGCGATCGAGATCGCGGAGCTGCCGCCCCTGCTCGACGCGCGGGCACCGCCGGGCGAATTCTCGCCGGGACACGACACCGAGGCGGCGCTGATCCGGCAAGGCTACGGCGATGTCGACGCCGTTTTTCGCGCGGCGGCGCATGTGGTCGAGCTCGATCTCGCGATCGGCCGGCACTCCGGCGTGCCGCTCGAGACGCGCGGCCTGATCGGCCGCTACAACGCCGCGCGCGGCGTGCTCGAAGTGCATGGCGCCGCCAAGGTGCCGCACCGCAACCAGGAACTGATCTCGCGCATGCTCGGTCTGCCGCCGAGCACCATCCAGGTTTTCGAGGCCCATGTCGGCGGCGGCTTCGGCATCCGCGGCGAGATCTATCCCGAGGACATCCTGGTCTGCGTCGCCTCGATGCGGCTCGGCCGGCCGGTGAAGTGGATCGAGGACCGGCGCGAGCACCTGATCGCCGCCAATCACTCGCGCCAGCAATGGCACCACATCGGCGCCGCGGTCGATCGCGACGGCGTCATCCTCGCCATCGACGACCTCTATTTCCACGACCAGGGCGCCTATGTGCGCACCCACGCCACCCGCGTCGTGCACATGACGGCCGGAATCCTGCCGGGCCCCTACCGCGTGCCGGCCTATCGCTCGATCGGCCACTTCCGCCTCACCAACAAGACGCCGGCCGCGACCTATCGGGCGCCCGGCCGCTACGAGACCACCTTCGTGCGCGAGCGGGTGGTCGACGCCATCGCGCAACGGCTCGGCATCGACCGCATCGAGGTGCGCCGGCGCAATGCGGTCGGCCCGCACGAAATGCCCTACGAGCGGCCGCTCGAAGCGCTCGGCGAAAAAATCCACATGGATACCGGCGACTATATCGGCCTGCTCGACAAGCAATTCGCCAGCGTCGGCTGGGAAACGCTCAACGCCGAGGTGCGCCGGCGCCGGCAAGCCGGCGAGTTGGTCGGCATCGGCGTCGCGATGTTCATCGAGAAAAGCGGTCTAGGTCCGACCGACGGCGTGAAGATTTCCGTCGACACATCGGGCAGCGTCGAGGTCGTCACCGGCGGCGCCTCTCTCGGCCAGGGTTTTGAGACGGTGATGGCGCAGGTCGCCGCCGACGCGCTCGGCGTCGATTACCGGGCCTGCCGCGTCATCCACGGCCGCACCGACCGCATCGCCTACGGCATCGGCGCGCACGCCTCGCGCGCCACGGTGATGACAGCGTCGGCGACCCACATCGCGGCGTTGAAGCTGCGCGCCAAGGCGCTCGAAGCCGCCGGCGAATTGCTGCAGGCTTCGCCCGACGCGCTCGACATCATCGACGGCGAGGTGGTGCGCAAGGACCGCACCGCCGGCCCCTCGATCAGCCTCGCCAAGCTCGCGCAGCAGCTCGCGCCCGGCGTCAAGACGCTCGCCGACCGCGAGCCCGGCCTCGCCGCCGAAGGCTGGTTCAAGACCTCGCACCAAGTCTATCCCTACGGCAGCAACATCGCGGTGGTGCGGGTCGATCGCGAGACCGGCGGCGTCGCGGTCGAGCGCTATTTCATCGCCTACGACATCGGCCGCGCCATCAACCCGGCGCTGGTCGAGGCGCAGATCGTCGGCGGCTTCGCGCAGGGGCTGGGCGGCGCGCTGTTCGAGGAATTCACCTTCAGCGAACACGGCGAGCCGCTCGCCGTCACCTTAGCCGATTATCTGATGCCGGCCGTGCACGACACGCCGGCGCCCGCCATTCTGCTGCGCGAGGACTACACCACCCCGCTCAACCCGCTCGGCATCAAGGGCGCCGGCGAAAGCGGCATCACCGGGGTCGGCGCCGCGATCGCCTCCGCCATCGACGACGCCATCGGCATGCCGGGCGCGGTGAGACAGCTTCCGGTGACGCCTCAGCGGCTCAGGCAGATTTTGGCGAAGCGCGATGCCGGCGCGCCGCCGAGCGGGGCGGATCAAGCTAATCCGGCTTGACGTTCGCCGCCCGGATCACCCGCGCCCACTTCGCGGTTTCATCGGCCATCAGCTTGCCGAACTCCGCGGCCGGCATCGCGCTCGGCTCGAAGCCGAACGCGGCGAGGCGCGCCTTGATGGCGGGATCGGCGAGCGCGGCGGCGAAGGCGCCGTTGAGCGTGGCGACGATCGCGGCCGGCGTCTCGCGCGGCGCGCCGACGCCGATCCAGCCGTCGACCTGGTAGCCGGGCACGAATTCAGCCACGGTCGCAACGTCGGGCAGCATCGCCACCCGCGTCGCGCCGGTGACCGCGAGCGCGCGCAGCTCGCCCGAGCGCACATAGCCGAGCGCCGAAATGATCGGATCGAACATGACCTGGGCGCGGCCGGACAATAGGTCGCTCTGCGCCTGCATCTCGCCCCGGCCCGGCACGTGCAGCATGTCGACGCCGGCCATCATCTTGAACAGCTCGCCGGCAAAATGCGTGAGGTTGCCGGTGCCGGTCGAGGTCATGTTGATCTTGCCCGGATTGGCCTTGGCATAGGCGATGAACGCGGCGACGGTGTCGGCCGGCACCGCCGGGCTGACCTCCATGACGAAGGGATTGCTGCCGATGCTCGCGACCGGCGCGATGTCGCGCAGGAAATCGAATTTGACGTCCTTGTAGAGCGTCGCGTTGATCAAGTTCGGCGAGCCGATGAGGAGGAGCGTATAGCCGTCCGGCGGCGCGCGCACGATGGCTTCGGTCGCGATATTGCCGCCGGCGCCGGGCCGGTTCTCGATGATGAAATTCTGCCCGATGCGCTCCGACAGCCATTGCGCCAGCAGGCGGGCGATCACGTCGGGCGCGCCGCCGGCATTGAAGCCGATGATGATGCGCACCGGCCGCGCCGGATAGTCTTGCGCCCGGGCGCGGCGCGAGGCAGCGGGCCAAACGGCCGCGCCCGCGGCAGCGGCGAGGTGCAGAAATCTGCGACGCGCAACGCGCATGGGGTTACCCCGGCTTGATGCCGGCGAACTTGACGACCTTGCCCCACTTGTCGATTTCGGCGGCGATGAATTTTTCGAAGTCGGCGGGCGAGCCCGTCATCACCACGGCGCCGAAGTCGGCGAGCTTGGCCGTGAGCCCGGCATCGGCGAGCGCCGCATTGGTTTCGCGGTTGAGCTTTTCGATGATCTCGGGCGGCGTATGGGCGGGCGCGCCGATGCCGGCCCACGACACCGCGTCGTAGCCGGCAAGCGTTTCGGCAAGCGCCGGCACGTCGGGCAGCACCGCCATGCGCTTGATGCTGGTGACGCCAAGCCCGCGCAGCGTGCCGGCCCTCACATAGGAGATCGCCGAGCCCGGAGTGGAGAACATGACCTGCACCTGCCCGGCGAGCAGGTCGACGATCGCCGGCGCCTCGCCGCGATACGGCACGTGCGCCATCTTGACGCCCGCCATCATGTTGAACAGTTCGCCGGCGACATGGCCGGTCGAGCCGATGCCGCCCGTGCCCATGTTGGTCTTACCGGGATTGGCCTTGGCGTAGCCGATGAAATCCGCCACGGTCTTGACCGGCAGCGCCGGGTTCACCGCCATGATGAGCGGGGCGCGCTCGATGCTGGCGACCGGCGCGATGTCGCGCGCGAAGCTGAAATCGAGATTGTCGTAGACCGTGGCATTGATCGCGCCCGGCGAGCCGGCGAGCAGCAGCGTGTAGCCGTCGGGGCTCGCATGGGCGACGAGGCCGGTGCCGATATTGGTGCCGGCGCCGCCGCGGTTCTCGACCACGATCTGCTGGCCGAGCCGCTCCGACAGCGCCTGCGCGATCAGGCGGCCGACGATGTCGAAGGTGCCGGCCGGCGGAACGGGGACGATCAGGCGAATGGGCTTGCTCGGATAGTTTTGCGCGGCGGCGCGCTGCGGCAACGCCGGCAACAGCGCCGCGCCGGCGGCGAGATGCAGGAATTTTCGGCGAGGAAGGCTGCGCATGTCCGACGCCTCAGGCTTCGCGCGGGACGAACTGTTCGCCGGCGCGACGATGCGCGCCGCGTGGCTCGCGCGGCGCGAGCGCCGCTGCCAGCACGGCGATCGCGCCGACCTGGTGCGCGATCGAGAGGACGACCGCGGCGCCGGGACGCAGCGCCGCGATGCCGAGCGCGCCTTCGAGCGTCAGGAGGCCGAACAGCACCAGCGCGCGTGTGCGCGACACGCCGCGCAGCATCGCCGTCGCCACCGCGACCAGCGCCGCCGCCCACAGCCCTATCGAGAGCATGCGGTGGCAGGCCTGCACCAGGTAGCCGTTCTCGGTGAGGTTTCGCCACAGCGGATGCAGGGCGAACAGGCGGTCGGCGGTCGGCAGCAGGCTGCCGGTGTAGCCCGGGAAGCTCGTCCACAGCGGCCCGGCATCGAGCGCCTCGAACAGCGCGCCGAACGCGATGTCGAGCGCGATCACCGATCCCCAGGCGACGCGCGGCAGCGCCGGGCCGGCCCACGGTTGCGGCGCCATCGCGGCGACGATCAGCATGGCGAGGCCGACGCTCGCAAACGCGATGTCGAGCGCATGGCGGTGCTGGCCGAGATTGATGGTGGCGAACAGCCCCGCATGGTCGGCGAAATAGCGCAGCACGAAATAGCCAAGACCGGCCGCGATGAGGCCGATCCAGGGCATGAGGTCGCGCCGCCGCGCCGCGTTTGCCTCGCGGCGCAGCAACAGACCCGCGGCGACAAACAGCGAGACCACGAACAAGACCGCGCTCGCGTAGCGAAACCACTCCCACCAGTACAGAAACTTGTAGATCGTGATGGATTCCATCCCACCCACCTCATAGCCGCCGCACAGCGCATAGAGCGGGCTTTGCTGATGCAGCACGAAGGCGTGCTGCCAGGCTGCGCGGCCGAACGGCGGAACGTAGGAAACTTCCGGCGCATAGATGAACCAGGGACCCTGCGTGAGCCGGTTGCCGGCGCCCAGGATGAAGGCGATGACACCGAAGCAGGCCGCCGCGGCCAGTGCGCCGCGCAACCATCCGGGCCGGTCCCACGTCGGACGGTGCGCGCGCGCCGGCGGCGTCTCGTGCAGAGCCGCCACCGGCGCCCGATGCGGACGGATGTCGAGCAGCATGGTTCGCGCGCCGCGCTATTTCGCCAGAGTGAAGGCCTCGTGGGTCGCCATCTGCGAGAAGATTCCGGGCATGCCGTCGGACTGGAACGAGCCGCCGGCGACGTGGAAGTCGTTGTCGATGACACTGGCCACAAAGCCGTGGCGGGCGATCTGCATGTGCGGCAGGCTCTGCCAGGAGTTGGTCTTCGGGTCGTAGGCCTCGAACGCCCAGAACGTCACCTTGCCGCGCGGCTCCTCGTATTCGCCGCCGGTGACGTAGATCTTGCCGTTATAGACGTCGCCGGCGACATCGCCGCGCCGCGTCGGCGCGCGGCCCTTGTAGGACCAAGAATCGGTTGCCGGATCGTAGGCTTCGACCAGGTCGGTGACGTCGCTCATGGTCACGAACGACGAGCCGAGCCGGCCATTCACCGCATAGATCTTGCCGTCGACCGCCGCGGCGAGGAAGTGGTTGCGGCCAGTCGGCATCGGCGCGCGCGCGCGCCAGGTATTGCTGGCCGGATCGTATTCCTCGACGGTGCCGACCACGATCTGCGGCACGCCAACCCAGAGCGGCTCGGTCATGTCCTTGCCGGGCGCGTTGGCGTGGGCGCCGCCGATCACGTAGATCTTGCCGCCAAGCTCAACCGCGACCGCCGAGCCGCGCGGCGTCGGCATCGGCGCCAGCTCCTTCCAGCTGTCGGTATCGGGATCGTACATCAGGGCGCTCGGGATCGGCTGCCATCCCTTGCCGCCCGGTTTGCCGACGAAGCCGCCGAACACGTAGATCTTGCCGTTGAGCGCGACCGCGGCGGCGTGGTGCGCCGGGATCTGCATGCTCTTCTTGTCGGTCCAGCTGTCGGTTGCCGCGTCGTAGACGGTGACGATGCCGCGCGGCTGGACGTTGGGGCCGTCGTAGCCGCCCATGACGTACCACTTCTTGCCGATCACGGCGCTGGTGATCTCGCCCTGCGGGGAATTCATCGGCGCCGCCATGCGCCATTTGCCGTCCTGCGCCGCGGCCGGCGCGACGTGCGATGCCGCCGCAGCGGCGAGTGTCAGCGCCGCCACCCACACGATCCTCTTCATGGTGCGTTTTCCTCCGGTTTTCTTGCCGTCCACCATAGCACAACACCTGGATCGCTTCGCTGCGTCCGCCATCACGGCGGTGCGAGCATCACTCTGCCTTGATGCCGGCAAACTTGATCACCCTGCCCCACTTCTCGATTTCGTCGGCGACGAGCTTGCCGAACGCGGCAGGCGAGCCGCCGAGCGCGGTGGCACCGAGATCGGCGAGGCGCGCCTTGACGTTCGGATCGGTCAGCGCCGCATTGATCTCCTTGTTCAGTTTTTCGACGATCTCGGGCGGCGTGCCGGCGGGTGCGCCGATGCCGTTCCAGGTGTCGGCCGCGTAGCCGGGCACGAAGTCGCCGACGGTCGGAAGGTCCGGCAGCGCCGCCGAGCGCGTCGCGGTGGTGACGGCGAGCGCGCGCAGCCTGCCGGCCCTGATATAGCCGATCGACGACGGCATGAGGTCGAACATGACCTGCACCTGGCCGCCGAGGAGATCGATCAGCGCCGGCGCCGAGCCGCGATACGGCACGTGGCGCATGGTCACGCCGGCCATGAAGTTGAACAGCTCGGCGGCGACATCCTGCGAGGCGCCGATGCCGCCCGATGCGAAGTTGAGCTTGCCCGGATTGGCCTTGGCGTAGGCGATGAATTCCGGAACGGTGTTGGCCGGCACCGCCGGATTGACCTCCATGACGTTGGGCACGCTGAAGGTGGCGACGACGGGCGCGATGTCGCGGCTGAGATTGAAGTTGAGCTTGTCGTAGAGCGTGGCGTTGACGGCGTTCGCGGACGTGACGCACAGCAGCGTGTAGCCGTCGGGTGAGGCCCGCGCCACCATCTCGGTGCCGATATTGCTGGCGGCGCCCGGCCGGTTGTCGACGATGAAGGGCTCGCCCAAATGCTCCGACAGCCATTGCGCCAGCAGGCGCGCGATGACGTCGGAGGAGCCGCCGGCCGGAAATCCGAGCACGATACGCACCGCCCGCGACGGATAGGTTTGCGCGCTGGCGATCCGCGACACCGCCGGCATCATCACCGCGCCCGCCGCCGCTTGCAGAAATCGTCTGCGCTGCAGTTTCACGACACGCCTTCTCCGCCCGCAGCGTAGCGGAGGAAACTCACCATGCGAAGCATGGTGGAGGGGGCATGCGGCAATGAGGCCGGCGCGGCTTCCAGGCGTCACTCCGGCTTGATGCCGGCGGACTTGATCACGCTGCCCCATTTCTCGGATTCGGCGACGACGAATTTGCCGAATTCGGCGGGCGTCATCGGCATCGGCTCGGCGCCGAGCGCGGCCAGGCGCGTTGTCATGGCGGCATCGGCAAGCACGGCGTTGATCGCGCCGTTGAGCCGCTCGATGATGTCCGCCGGCGTATGGCGCGGCGCGCCGATGCCGTCCCAGACGCTTGCGGTGAAGCCCGGCACGAATGAGTCGACGGTCGGAACATCCGGCAGCGCCGGCGAGCGCGTCGCGCCGGTCACCGCGAGCGCGCGCAGCTTTTCGGCCTTGATGAACTCGACCGCCTGAGCGATCGGCGGAAACGCCGCCTGCACCTGGCCGCCGAGCAGATCGGGCAGGTAGCTCGCGCGATACGACACGTGCGTCATGGCGATGCCGGTCATCGCCTTGAACAGCTCGCCGGTGACGTTGGTGGCGCTGCCGCTGCCGGCCGAGGCGTAGTAGAGCTTGCCGGGATTGGCCTTGGCATAGGCGATGAACTCCGGAAGGTTTTTCGCCGGGACCGCAGGATTGACCACCAGGACATTCGGCGTGCGGATCAGGCCCGCGACCGGCGTCAGATCGCGGACGACATCAAAGCCGAGCTTGTCGTAGAGCGTGGCGTTGATGGCGTTGGTCGCTGTCATCGTCAGCAGCGTGTAGCCGTCAGGCGGGGCGCGCACCACCAGCTCGGTCGCGATGTTGCTGGTGGCGCCCGGCCGGTTCTCGACGACGAACTGCTGGCCGAGCCGCTCCGACAGCGCCAGCGCCATGAGGCGCGTGACGATGTCGGGCGTGATGCCGGGCGCGTAGCCGACGATGATGCGCACCGGCCGCGCCGGATAATCGAGCGCGGAAGCGGCGCGCGGCGCGCCCGCGAGCGCGGCGGCACCCGCGCCCAGCCGGAGAAATTCCCTGCGGCGAAGCCTCATGGCGATGCTCCCCGCGCGCGGGGGGCCGCGGTCACGCCGTCTGCGGCACGCGCTCCGCGGCGCGCGGCGCCGCCGCGTCGCTGCCTTCCGGCAGCGGCTTGCCCCTGGTCTCGGGCAGGAACGGCGCGGCCACGAGGCCTAGAATGTAGAACATGCCGATGATGGTCGCCGCCTTGCCGTAGCCGCCGAGTTCGACGATCAGGCTGCCGGCGATCAGCGGTGCGACCGCCGAGATCAGGCGCGGCGTATTGAAGATGAAACCGGCCGCTGTGGCGCGCATACGGGTCGGGAACAGCTCGGGCAGCCAGATCGGCGTCCATGAGAAGGTGCCCTGGATGAAGAAGCCATAGACCACAAGGCCCAGCACCAGCAGATGGATATCCTTGACCCACAGATAGACGATCGGGGTGAGGATCAGGCACATCAGATAGAACAGCAGCGTCGTCGGCTTGCGGCCGAACGCGTCGGCCATGAAGCCGAAGCTGATGAAGCCGAGCAGCGCGCCGATATTCTGCACGAGGCCCGCCAACCCGACCCAGCGCTGCGCCTCGAGCCCGGCGGCGCTCGCGACCGCCCCGACATAGCTCGGCACAAAGCTCGAAACGCCCCAATAGCCGATCGTCACCGAGAGCGACATCACGAAGGTCAAGAACAGCCGCGAGCGCACGGTCGGCTCGGCGAACATGTCGATCAGGGTGAAGCGCACCAGCGCGCTGTCCTCGCCTTTGAGCGCGACGCCCTGGCGGCGCAGATCGTAGGCGGCACGACGGCGCCTGTCGGATTCCTCCCAGCGCGGCGATTCCGGGATATTGCGGCGGATCCAGAACGTGACCAGCGCCGGCAGCACGCCGACCAGATACATGTAGCGCCAGGCGCCGGGGCCCGAGGTGCCGATGGCGAGCCAGACCCCGGAGGCGAGGATGCTGCCGATCGGATAGCCGGATTGCAGGAACGCACCGCCCTTGCCGCGCGCGTGGTCCGGCCACAGCTCGGCCGTGATCGATGCACCGGTCGCCCATTCCGAGCCGATCGCTAACCCGACCAGGAAGCGCAGCACCGCAAACGAAATCCAGTTCCAGGACAGCGCGCTCAGGCCGGTCAGCAGCGAATAGGCGAGGATGGTGAGCGTCATCGAGCGCTTGCGGCCGATGTAATCGGCCAGGATGCCGCCCAACAGCCCGCCGGCGCCCCAGCCGAACACCGTGATGGCAATGACCGCGCCGGCGTAGGCCGGAATGAACTTGTATTCGGAAACCTCCAGCAACTGGTGCAGGGCGGCGCCGACAGTGAGAAGGAGCGAGAACACCTCGAAGCCGTCAAAGGTCCAGCCGAGGTTCGAGGCGATCAGCGCCTTCCACTGCGCGCGGCTGAGCGTGCGGTACCAGGGCGGCGCCGCGGCACTGCTGAGTTCGGACATCTTCCCCTCCTGGAAATTTGCTCGGTCGCGTGCGCGTCCTGACGGACGGGTGACCGTAGCGCGACGGCAGAGCCGCTGACAAGGAGTCTCGCCGCGACGCAGCGGCGCAAGGGCCGGCACTATCGATTCACGACTGCGAATGTTTCCGGCTTGGGCCGGCGGCGCGATGGCCGAACTCGGGAACGCCCGAGTTCGGCTGGAGCAGGATCAATCAATGCGGGCTCATGCGCACCGATGCGGGGTGGCCGGGCAGCTTGAAGCGTTTGCCGGTGTCGGTGATGTCGGTGCCGCTGACTTCCAGGATCGAGAGGTCGCTGTCGAGATAATTGCCGACATAGAGATAGCGGCCGTCCGGCGTGAAGGCGGCGCCTTCCGGCAAGCCGCCGAGCTCGATCTCCTTGACCGTGGTGACCTTGTTGCCGTCGATGCGCAGCACGGTGGCGTGGCCGTTGCGGTGATAGAAATACGCCGGCTTGTTGTTGGAGCCGGCCAGGATGACGGAGACCGCCACGTTGCCCTTGGGGCTGATGGCGAGGCCCTCGGGCCCGTCGCCGACCACGACGCGGTCGATGACGCGCGGCGGCTTGGCTTCGAGATCGATCACGCTGGTGGTATCGACGCTGCCGTCGGAGGAGCCGGCAAAGCCGTTGTCGGAGGTGAGCGCGATGCTGCCGTCAGGCGTCACCGCGACATTGTAGGGCCACAGCCCGGTCGGCAGGTCGAGCTTGTTGTAGGTCACCTTGTCGCCGTCGACGTCGAGCAGCGACACCTTGTGGGCGGCAAACTTGGTGGCGAGCGCGCGCTTGCCGTCTGGGGTGAAGACGACCTGGGACACCTCGTCGCCCATGGCAACGGTGTCGATGATCTTCACGTCGGTGCCCTTGATGGAAAGCACCGAGATCGACTTGTCGGCGCGGTTGGCAACGAGCGCCAGCGTGCCGGCCGGGTTGATGCTCAGCCCGGACGGCTGCTTGGCGCCGGTGATGGTGCTGACGAGCTTCGGCGGATTCGACTTGAGATCGATGACGTAGATCTTGTCGTCGGGGACCTGCTTGAGGTTGTCGCCGTCCTTGATCACGTCGACCGAGTCGGCGACCAGCGCGATCGAATTGGTCGGATCGATGGCGAGATTGACCGGCGGCCCGACCACCGAGTTTTTCAGCGGCAGATTGCCGACGATCTTCGGGTTCATCGGATCGGCGACATCGATGATCAGCACGGCGTCCTTGCCCGGCGCCGAGAGCACTGGCTTGCCGTTGTCGTCCCACAGGACCTTCTCGTCGTCGCCGACGATCATGAACGGCGCGGCGCGCGCGACGTTCGCCCCGAGCAGGCCGCCCATGATGGCGGCGAAGCCGAGCGTCATGAGGTGCAGGCGCATGAATTTCCTCCCCTGTTGGCTTGATTTGATGGGGTCTACTGCCCCGCCGCAATTTTTGCGTGTTGGTCGCGTCGCCGCAAGTAGGTTGCGGGCGAAGTTTTCACGTTTTCACGGGGGAGGATGGAGAAGCTTGCGCCCGCGCGTAGCGGCCGCGGTTGAAGAAGCGGTCCTTCTGAGCGCAAATTATCCGCCCCCGCGATAGCGGTGGAGGGGCGCAGCCGGCGAATATTTAACAGCCGCCACGATTGCATGTGCGAATGCAGCTTTTGAATTTTCCGCGACGAGATTTTACCTCGCCGCCGGCGCCCCTACCGCCATGCTGCGCATGATACCTCCTGAGCCCACGGAACGGTCAGCGTTCCTGCGTCGTCCAGGGAATGACCAGGCGCTCGATCTCGCGCAGCAGCGCCGAGGCGGCAAGCCCGACGAGCCCGATCACGACGATGCCGACGAACATGGTGTCGACCTGGAGGAGCTCCCAGGAATTCCAGATCAGGTAGCCGATGCCGACCTTGGTGGAGACGAATTCGGCCGCGACCAGGACGATGAAAGCGACCGCGACCGCGATGCGCAGCCCGGCAAAGATCATCGGCAGCGCGCCGAAGAACACGATGCGCGTGAACATCACCCAGGAGCTGGCGCCGTAGTTGCGCGCCACGTCCCAGTAGATGCTCTCGATGTTGGCGGCGCCGGCGTAGGCGTTGACGATCACCGGAAAGAACACGCCGGTGGCGACGAGCGCGATCTTCGAGGCGTCGCCGAAGCCGAACGTGAGCAGCAGAAGCGGCATCAGCGCCACCTTCGGGATCGGGAACAGGGCGGCGATCAGCGGATCGAAGAAGATCCACACCGGGCGGAACATCGCCATCAACAGGCCGATCGCGATCGCCGGCACGACGCCGATGACGAAGCCGGCGGCGACGCGCCACAGCGTCGCCAGCAGGTTCTGCGCGAGTTCGCCGCTGATCGAGAGCTGCCAGAACCGCACGGCGATGTCGCTCGGCGTCGGGATGAAGCGGCGGTCGCCGAAGCCGAGCTCGACCAGGATCTGCCAGACTACGAGGAGCCCGATCGGCGAGATCAGGTAAAGCAGCCGCTCGCGCCACTTGGCCGACGGCTCGCTCATCGTTCGAGCTCCGCACGGGCCCGGTTCACCTCATCCTCGAGCAGGCGCCAGATGTCGAGCTTAAGCGCGCCGAACTCGGCGCTCGCCGACAGCGCCATGAGGTCGCGCGGATGCGCAAACGGCACGTCGATGATGGTCTTGATGCGGCCCGGCTGCGCCGTCATCGCCACGGTGCGGTCGCCCAGCAGCAGCGCCTCCTCGATCGAATGGGTGACGTAGACCACGGTCTTGCCGGTCTCCTCCCAGATGCGCACCAGCTCGGCCTGCAGGATGGCGCGGTTCTGCGCGTCGAGCGAGGCGAACGGCTCGTCCATCAGCAGCATGGCGGGGTCGGTGACGAAGGCGCGCGCGATGGCGCCGCGCTGGCGCATGCCGCCGGAGAGCTGGTGCGGGAAGTGGTTGCGGAACGCCGTCAGCCCAACGAGCCGCAGCGCCGCCGCGACGCGCTCGGCGCGCTCCACCGCGGGCACGCCGCGGGTGAAGAGGCCGAAGCCGACATTCTTCTCGACGCTCATCCAGGGAAACAGCCCGCTGTCCTGGAACACCATGGCGTTCTGCACCGCCCAGCCGTCGGCCTCGACCTCGATGCGGCCGCTCGATTGCCGGTCGAGCCCGGCGAGGATGCGCAACAGCGTGGACTTGCCGCAGCCGCTCGGCCCGACGATGCAGACGAACTCGCCTGGCGCGACGCGAAGCTCGATGTCGTCGAGCGCGACGACGGCGCCGGGGCCCTCGCCGTACTGCTTGCGCAGATGGGCGATCTCGATCGCCGCGCCGCGCCGGTCGACACTCATCGGTTGGCGTCCTCCCGCGGCCGATCATAGCAGGGGGCGCGACATCCTCGTCCAGCCGTCATGCCGCATCACTCCGGAGCGACCAGCGGCTTCGTCGCCAGGAGCGGCGGAAACTCCCTGAGGTTTGCGGCCCAGGCTCTCTGGTATTCGATGATGCGGGCGGTCTCGGCCGCCATCTCGACACCGAACAGCTTTTTGAGAACGTGCAGCACGGTGTCGATGCAAAGCGAAACGCCACCGCCGGTGACGATGTCGCCCTCGTCCACCAGACTTGCATCGCGCGCCTCGACGCTCGGGTACTCGGTGCGCAGTCGTGTGAGCGGCGCGATCTCCGGCGGCACCACTTCGCGCTTGGTGGTGGCCGCCTTGCCGTCGAGCACGCCGCTCGCCGCCAGGATCATGCCGCCGGTGCAGACCGAGACGATCGGGATTTCCGCCGCAAGGCGCCGGATGAACGCCAGCGTCGGCGCCGCGTGGACCTGAGCCGTCCAGCCCGGCCCGCCGGTCACGATCAGAACGTCGAGGCGCGGCGCAGACGCAAGATCATGATCCGCGATGACGCGTAGCCCGTTGGCCAGCGTCACCACGCCGCCCTGCGGCGCAATGGTGCAGATTTCGATGTCCGCTCGGATGCGCCGCGCCATCGACAGCACGCCGAAGGTGGCGAGGTCGATCGCCTCGACGCCGTCGTAGATGAAAATCCCGAAGCGCACGCAAACAACCTCCGTCATTGCCGGCACGAGCCCGTTGCGGCATAACCGCGGCCGCTCCCTGGCATGAAACTTGCTGCTTTGGCGCCAGGGCAACGCGCAAAACAAGGCCCGGAAAATGCGATCAGACAGGGGCTTCTGCAAAAAAGCAACCGCCGGTCGTGATACGCAACAGGGGGAATCGCAATGGCCATCACCGCCAGTGCCGCCGACATCGGCGCAGCGCAGACGCACCGCATCGGCGCCATCGCCTTTGCGGGCGCGATCGGCACCATCATCGAGTGGTACGATTTTCTGATCTACGGGACCGCGGCGGCGCTCGTCTTCAACAGCCTGTTCTTTCCGAATGCAGATCCGAGGATCGGCACGCTGGCGGCCTTGGGCACCTTCACGGTCGGCTTTTTGGCTCGGCCGGTCGGCGGCGCGATCTTCGGCCATTTCGGCGATCGGCTGGGCCGCAAGTCGATGCTGATGCTGACTATGATCGGCATGGGCGTCTCGACGGCGGCGATCGGGCTACTCCCGACCTACGCGCAGATCGGCATCTGGGCGCCGGTGCTGCTGGTCCTGCTGCGCGTCGTGCAGGGCATCTCGCTCGGCGGAGAGTGGGGCGGCGCGTCGCTGATGGTGCTCGAACATGCGCCGGCGCACCGGCGCGGCGTGTTCGGCAGCCTGGTTCAGGTCGGCTTTCCGATCGGGCTCGTTTCGGCGTCCGCCGTATTCTCGCTGGTTTCGCTGCTGCCGGACGCCGACTTCAAGTCGTGGGGCTGGCGCATCCCGTTCCTGCTCAGCGTCCTTCTGATCGGCGTCGGCCTGTTCGTGCGCGCGCGGTTGCCCGAGACGCCGGTGTTCGAGGCGATCAAGGCGCGCGGCCAGATCGTGCGGAGTCCGTTCCTCGAAGTGCTCAAGGACCCGCGCAGCTTCTTCGTTGCCACCGGGCTCAAGCTGTCGGAAGTGTCGTGGGTCTACATGCTGACCATCTTCGTGGTGGTCTATGCCACCACCAAGCTCGGCCTGCCGCGGTCACTGCTGCTCAACGCGATCCTGATTGCCGCGCTCACCGAGGTGATCACCATTCCGCTGTTCGGGCACCTGTCCGATCGCTACGGCCGGCGCGTGCTCTACTTCGCCGGCGTGGCCTTCACCATCGTGTTCGCATTCCCGCTGTTCTGGCTGCTCGATATGAAGACGGCGGCGATCGTGATCCTCACCGTGGTGATCGCGCTCAACTTCGGTCACGGCCTGATGTTCGCTCCCGAATCGACCTATTTCCCGGAATTGTTCGGACCCCAGGTCCGCTACAGCGGCGCCTCGCTGGGCTTCCAGGTCGCGGCCGCGATCGGCGGCGGCTTCGCGCCGATCATCGCGGCGGCGCTGGCGGTCTATACGGGCGGCACCGCCGGCGTGTCGATCATGCTGATCCTGCTCGCGCTCGTCACGCTGGTCGCGGCACTGTTTGCCCGCGAGACCAAGGGCGAGGCCTTGCTCAAATAGGCGCGGCGGCAATAGGCGTGACGGCTGGCCGGGGCGCCGGGGCGGCTGTCAATACGGTGGTCAGGCGGGCCCCAAGCGGGATAGGATTTAGGCCTTCTGCGGCCTTTCCCGCCAAGCCAGCGCGTCGCCCGCGTCATGTCATGAGCACGACCCAAACCAGTTGGTCAGGCGGCCGGCTGCTGCACATCCACATCGCGCCGGCCGCCTCGTTCGAGATGGAGGAGCTGGAGGAAGCCAACTGCGTTGCCGGCCGCGGCATCGAAGGCGACCGCTATTATCTGGGGACCGGCACCTATTCGCCGAAACCCGACGCCCGCGAAGTGACGCTGTTCGAGATCGAGGTGATCGAGGCGCTGGCGCGCAACGATCCGCCGCTGCAGTCCGGTCCGATCAAGCTCGATGCGGCCGACCACCGCCGCAATCTTACGGTGCGGGGCGTGCCTCTGAACCATCTGGTCGGCAAGCGCTTCCGCGTTGGTCCGGTCGTTCTCCTTGGCGGCCGCCTGAATTTCCCCTGCAAGTATCTCGAGGAATTGCTCGGCCTGCCGCTCTACCTGCCGCTGTACAACAGGTCGGGCCTCAATTGCACGATCGAGCAGGGCGGCATTATCCGCCGCGGCGATCCGATCGAACCGCTCGAGGCGGAGTGAACGGCGTTGACGGCACGCATCATCATGAAGATGGCGGTGCGCGACGTTCGCGTCGTCACCGACACGGTCAAGCTCTACACGTTTCGTCATCCGCGCCGCGATCATTTGCCGGCGCCGACGCCCGGCGCGCACGTCGATGTCCGGCTGCCCGCAGGCCAGATCCGGCAATACTCGCTGTGCGGCGATCCGGACGACGACACCGCCTATACGATCGCGGTCAAGCGCGAGGACGACGGCCGCGGCGCCTCGCGCTGGATCCACGAAAACCTGCGTGTCGGCTCGATCGTGCCGGTATCGGCGCCGCGCAACAATTTTCCCCTCGTCGAAGGCCCGCACCGCAACGTCTTCATCGCCGGCGGCATCGGCATCACGCCGATCCTGCCGATGACGATGCGGCTCGCCCGGCGCAACATCCCGTTCGAGCTGCACTATTGCGCGCACGAAGCGCGCAATGCGCCTTTGCTGTCCGCCATCAGGCAAGCGTGCGATCCGCGCCGGCTGATCACCTATTTCTCGGACGCGCCGGATCGGCGGCGGCTCGACGCCGAAGGCACGCTCAAGGCGGTAGTGCCGGGCACGCAGGTCTATTGCTGCGGGCCGCAACGGCTGACTCAGGCGGTGCGCGCGGCGGCGATCAACTGGCCGCAAAGCTACGTTCATTCCGAGGTGTTCAAGCCGACCTTGGACGAGAACTTCGTCGCCGAGCCGTTCGACGTCAGGCTCGCCTCGACCGGCGAGGTGGTGCGCATTCCGGCGAACAAGTCGGCGCTCGAAGTGCTGCGCGCCCGCGGCGTCAGTTTGCCGTCGTCATGCGAGTTCGGCGTCTGCGGCGCCTGTGCGTGCCGCTACCTCGACGGCACGGTGATCCACCGCGATTCGGTGCTCGATATCGGCGAGCGGCAGGACCGCATGATGCTCTGCGTATCCCGCGCGCGAACCAGCGTCACGCTCGATATCTGAGCACGGACGTTAGTCATTGCGGCGGCGCATAGATCAGCGCCTTTTTGGCGCGGGCCACGATGGCCGGCGGCAGCGCGTAGAGTTTTGCGACCAGCGCCTGCAATTCGTCGCCCGACATGGCGTCGAGGTCGAGCTGCATCGTCCTCGCCTCGGCGGCGAGCGCGGGGTCGCGGAGCGTATCCATGAACGCGGTCCGCAACGCGGCGACGCGCTGCGGCGGCACGCCGGGCGGCAGCACGTAGGGCCGTCCGTAGCTTCCCTGGCTGAACACCAGCTCCATCACCTTGCGGTCGTCCTCGCTCCTGGCGTAGGCGGGCGCGAGCGGCACGCCCATCCTGTTGAGGTCGGGATGGCCCGTCATGCTGAGCTGCGCCATGACGACGACGAGCTTCTTTTCGAACCAGTCCGGATGCAGCGCCGGCAGGCCGGTCCAGCCGATGCCGCAGGCGCCGCTGACCTCGTTGCGCTCGATCGCGAGCGTGATCTCCTTGCTGCCCGCATAGCCGGTGACGATGCGGAAGCGGGTGCCGATGAGATTGTTCAAGAGCGCCGGCAGGTCGCGCGTCGTGCCGCCTTCGGCGCTGGCGCCGAGGATCACTTCGCGGCGCAACGCGTCGGCCAAGGTCGTGGCCGGCGCGTCGCTGCGCACGACGCACAGGTAGGTGTCGCTGTTGGCGCTGCCGAGATAGTTGAGCCGGGTGGCGTCGAACTGCGCGCCAGCGTCTTCAAGGAGCGGCGCCAGGATGACCGGCGGGTAGAAAGCCGCGATCGCGGTGCCGTCCCTGGGCGCCACCGAATTGATATAGCCGACCGACTTGGCGCTGCCGGCCCCCGGCATGTTCTGCACCACCACTGTCGGATTGCCCGGGATGTGGCTGCCGAAATGGCGCGCGACGAGCCGCGCGTAGGTGTCATAGCCGCCGCCCGCCGACGAGCCGACGATGATGCTGATCTGCCGACCGGAGAAGAACGCGGCCACCGCGTCCTGCGCGCAGGCTGGCGCAGTGACCGCGAGCGCAATGACCGCCAGGGCGAGAAGCGCCGCGACGAAGCAGTCCAGCATCACCGCCGAAGCGGCCGGACTGCTTCGCTGTGCCGGCAATGACGCGCCGCTACGCCGCGTCGGCGGCGAGGTTGCCGAACCGCTGCAGGTTCGCCTTCTGCTTCTCATTGCGCGGCGGCAGCTTGAACAGGCGCGCGGCGGTGCCGCCGAGGATGTTGTGCTTCGCCTTCTCCGACAGGAACGGCAGGTCGTAGATCGTCGACGGCAGGTCGAAGTCCCAGTGCGGATAGTCGGAGGCGTAGAGGAGCTGGGTCTCCGCGTTCATCATACGGAACGTGCACTCCATCGCGCCGTAATCCTGGACCTCCATCGGCTGCGAGGAATAATACATGTCGCGCATGTAGTCGGACGGCTTCTTCTTGAGCAGCGGCGCTTCCGACGGCCGCAGCATGTATTCGTGGTCGAGCTTCTGCATCAGGAACGGCACCCAGGCGAGACCGGACTCGATCCAGACCACCGGCAGCTTCGGGAAGCGCTCGCCCAGGCCGTTGATGACCCAGTTGGTACAGTGCAGGATGTTGTACCAGGAGAAGCCAAGCGCATGCACCGCGAGGAAGCGGTTGCAAGACTTGAAGATCGGCTCGGCCCAGTTCGGCCCGGAGTGGAACGACAGTACCAGGCCGCGCTCCTCGATCGCCCGATAGACCTTCATGTACTGGTTCTCGTGCACGCCGGCATTACGCACCGTCGTCACCATGAAGCCGCCAACATGCTTGCGATCGCCGAATTTCTCGACCTGGCGAAGCGACTCGTCGGCATCGTTGAACGGCAGGCTCAGCATCGAATAGAAGCGGCCGTCGGACTCCGGCAGTACCTTCTCGGTAAGCCAGCGGTTGTAGGCCCAGCACAACTGGACCTCCATCTCCTTCTGCGGATGGAGCCCGATGCTGAGCATCCCGGTCGGGAACAGGCACGAATAATCGACGCTCATCGCGTCCATCCAGCGATGGCCGAGCTGGACATCGCGATGATGGCCGGTGGTGCCATCGGTCTTCTCGGTCGAACGCAACGGGTAGCGCGTCACCCGGCCGCCCATGTCCTGGTAACCCACCGTGCCCATCATGACGCCGCCGCGGCCGCCCTTGGACAGCGACTGCATGCTGAGCTGACGGATAACGTCGTTCTCCATGAACGGTAGGAACTCCTGGTAGTTCTCGTTCTCGTAGTGGTGCGCATCGACGTCGACGATGACCATGTCGTCGAAGTTGCGCTGGTGGGCCTGCTTACGGGCATGCGCCAACAGCCGGCTGGTGTTGAGTTCCTCGATCGTCACGCGGCGACCGCGATCAGCGATGAGATCCATTGTGCTTCTCCTGACGTTCCAATTGCTCTAACCGACAGGCGTCAACGGCCCGTCCAACTCTGCCACATGCCGAGCTCGAAAACCGCGAGATCGACGGCCTTTAACAGTCCGCTCGCCGTGACCATGACATCGGTGGCGGAAATCGAATTCCTGAGCACCGGCGTGAATTGCTCGCCGGCCTCGGTGCGCGCGGTGTAGACGCGGCAAGCGGCGGCGATCAGCTTCTGCAGCGCCTCGGCCGTCACCATGTCGAGCTTGCCGTCGACGAGGCCGCGCTCGAGCACGGCGGCGAGGCGTTTGGCTTCGGCGGAAGCGCCGTCGACGACCTCGACGGTCGGCTTTGCCGCAGGCGGCACCGCGCCCGGACGACGCGCCGCCTTGGTCGCGGACTTCGCCGCAGAAGTCTTGACTGCTGACGTCTTGGCTACCGCGCGCCTAGGCGACGACATAGAGCTCGTCCCCCTTCTCCAGGGTCTTATACTTCTTCAGCCTCATCTTGCGGTCGGAGACGCACTCGCCGGTCTTCATGTCGTATTCCATGCCGTGCCAGGGGCACACGAAGTGCATCTCGTCCTCGGAGAAGAACAGGCCCATCGAGGTCTTGTCCGGCCGCAGCCGCTCCTCGACCTTGGCGATGGTCAGGCCCTCGCAGGCCGGGCCGCCCTGGTGCAGGCAGAAATTGCTGTAGGCGTAAATCGCGCCCTCATGGCGGAACACGCCGATCTCGTGGTCGCCGACGAAGACGATCCGCCGGTCGCCGTCCTTGAATTCCGAAAGCTTTGCGACGAATTTTTCCGCCATCTGCGTTACGCCCTTGCGCTTCCCTCTGTTCCCACCGCTCTGGGCGGGGTTCGTTCCGTGTTGTTCAGCCGGTTGCACGGGTCCGGCGCCCGGACTCGCACGGCAACCCGTGCATTTAGCACATATCACGGCCCTGCGCGACCGCAGGTTCCGCACTCCGGAATTTCTAGTCCTATTCTAAATTTGGACAAGCGAAATGTACCTCGCCAGTGGCAAGCCCAGCAGGCGCGGCATGCCTGGGTAACGAGCCATGCCGGGGCGCGGTCCCTCTGCCGCCGCCGGGAAGCGGCGCGAGGGGGCAGAGGCGAGCCGACCTTACGTCATCCGATTGCTCAATTCCCCGATGTTCTCGATCCACAGCTTCACCTCATCGCCAGCCTTGAGGAATTCGCCGCGGCCCGCGCCGACGCCGGCGGGGGTGCCGGTGAGGATGAGGTCGCCGGGATGAAGCGTCATCCCGCTCGACAACTGCTCGATCTGCTCGGCGAGGTTGAAGATCATGTCGCTGGTGTTAGAATCCTGCTTGAGCACGCCGTTGACCCACAGCTTGAGGGCGAGCTTCTGCGGATCGACGATGTCGCTCGCCGGCACGATCCACGGCCCGAGCGGGCAGGAGCCCTCGAAGGTCTTGTGCTTGGTCCAGTCCCACTTGAACGGCGAGGCGTCGGGAACGCCGGCGCGCCGGCCGCGGTCGCGCGCCGAGAGGTCGTTGGCGATCGTGTAGCCGGCGACGTGCGCCAGCGCCTTGCCTTGCGGCACGTCCTTGGCGGTGCGGCCGATCACGGCGGCGAGCTCGATCTCCCAGTCCATGTTCTTGGCGTAGGTGGAGATCTTGACCGCCGCCCCCGGGTCGGTGATGGCGCGCGAGGCTTTGAGAAAATGCCAGGCCTTGTGGCCGAGCGTATGGGGATCGGGCGGCGGCGGGTTTCCTTCGCGGGCCGCCATTTCGGCGGCATGGTCGGCGTAATTGGCCCCTGCGCAATAGATCGCCGAGGGAAATTGGACCGGCGCGAGCAGCTTCGTTTTGGCTAGCGGCTGGCGCTTGGCCCGGCTTTTGGCGGCGCCGGCGGCAGCCTTCTTGAGCGCGCCCTCGGCCGCTTTCCAATCGGCGAGGATGCCCATCACCGTGGCGTAGGCCGCCTTGCCGGTGAGCTTGGCGGCGTCAAAGACCTCCTCGCCGATGATGAGGCCGGCGCGCGGCCCCTCGCTCGACCGATAGGTCGCGAGCCGGTAGCCGGCCGATTTTGCCCCAGCCGATCTTGCTCCAGCAGCCATGCGCGTTTGCTCCCTTGCAAAAAATCTCGGCGGCGACACAACCGCGATCCCGAGCCGTTGGCAAGAGCGGCGCGGACCGCCGCCGCAGCCGCCGCCGCCAAGGCCTTGAGTTGAAGCGAGCGTGGTGATTGATTGCGGCCATGATCCGGGACGGGCGCGGCACCTTGGAGGACGCAGCATGATCAAGCCGAGACGCATCGGGCACGCCACATTCGAGACGCCCGACCTGCAGAAGATGATCGACTACTACACGCAGGTGATGGGCCTCGTGCTCGCCGAGCGCGAGAAGGACCGCGCCTTCCTGGTCACCCAGATCGGCCTCCTCGCCATCCAGCTCAACAAGGGCGATACCGAACGCTGCACCACGCTGTCGTTCGAAGTCGCCCCGGAATCCGATTTCGGCGCGATGGCGCGCGAACTCGAGAAGGAGGGCGTCAAGAGCGAGCTGCGAAACGATTCGGTTCCCGGCGTCGGGCCGGTGCTGACGTTTCGCGACAACAAGGGCACCACGATCGCGCTGTTCAAGGAATGGAGCTATCTGGGCAAGCACCTGCAGCCGATCGGCGTCGGCCCATTGAAGCTCGGCCACATCGCCTGGGTGGTCGACGACCCGCAGAAGACCGCCGAGTTCTACGAGAAGATCCTGGGCTTCCGGGTGTCCGACTGGATCGACAACTTCTTCGTGTTCATGCGCTGCAACACCGATCACCACACGGTGAACTTCATCCGCGGCAACAATATCAAGATGCACCACATGGCCTTCGAGCTGAAGGACTTCATCCATCTGCAGAATTCCTGCGACCTGTTCGGCCAGAGGAAGATTCCGATCATCTGGGGGCCGCTGCGCCACGGGCCCGGCCACAACATCGCCACCTATCACCGCAATCCGGACGACCAGGTCATCGAGTTCTTCTGCGAGCTCGACCAGATGGTGGACGAGGAACTCGGCTATTTCGAGCCGCGGCCGTGGCATCAGGACACGCCGCAGCGGCCGAAGACCTGGCAGGGTGGCCAGACCAATGTCTGGGGCCCGCCGCCGCTGCCGGACTTTCACCGGGCGCGGGATTAATTCTTCCTGCCCCGCGAAGCGAAGCGCAGCGGGGGCGGATGAACGAATATTACCCCCCGCCGCCACCCAGCACTGAGCGCCGCGTGCTCGGCCACTCGGTGCCGCGCATCGAGGACCCGCCGCTGGTCACCGGACAGGGATTGTTTGCCGGTGACGTCAATTTCGTCCACCAGCTGCACATGCGGATCGTGCGCTCGCAGCACGCGCACGCCCGCATCCTCGCGATCGACGCCGCGGCGGCGCGCGCGCTGCCGGGCGTGGCGGCGGTGTGGACGATCGACGACATTGCCGACCTGCCGCCGATCGATTTCCGCGATCCAACGTCGGATGAGCTGAAACCCTATCGGCAGCCGGTGCTGGCGCGCGGGCGCGTGCGCTATGTCGGCGATCCGATCGCGGCCGTGTTCGCCGAAGACCCGTACCTCGCCGAGGATGCCGCCGACCTCGTCGCGGTCGAAGTCGAGGAGCTGCCGGTCGTGCTCGACGCCGACGGCCCGCTCGGCGCCTTCGACGAAGAGCACGACACCGAGCCGACCATCGTGCGCCACAGCTTCGGCGACATCGACGCCGCGTTTGCGCGCGCCCACGCCGTTGTCGAGCTCGACCTGTGCATCGGCCGGCATTCCGGCGTACCGATGGAGACGCGCGGCGCCATCGGCCGCTACGACGCCGCGCACGACGTGCTCGAGCTGCACGGCGCCGCCAAGGTGCCGCACCGCAACAAAGAGACCCTGATGCGCATGCTCAAGCGTAGCAGCGGCACGCTGCACCTTCACGAAGGCCATACCGGCGGCGGCTTCGGCATCCGCGGCGAGCTTTATCCGGAGGACATCCTGGTGCTGGTCGCGGCGCTGCGGCTCGGCCGCCCGGTCAAGTGGATCGAGGACCGCCGCGAGCATCTCATCGCCGCCAATCATTCGCGCCAGCAGCGCCACTGCGTGCGCGCGGCGGTCGACGCGCAGGGCCGCCTGCTCGGCCTCGACGACGAAATCTTTCACGACCAGGGCGCCTACGTGCGCACCCACGGCTCGCGCGTGATCGGGCGCACCATGGGCATGCTCACCGGGCCCTACCGCGCCGCCGCCTTGCGCGCAGTCGGCCATTTCCGCCTCACCAACAAGACGCCGGCCGCGACCTACCGGGCGCCCGGTCGCTTCGAAAGCAGCTTCGTGCGCGAGCGCGTCATGGACGCGATCGCCGCAAAGCTCGGCATCGACCGCATCGAGGTGCGGCGCCGCAACCTCATTGCCGGCGCCGACATGCCCTACACCATCGAATTCGCCGAGGAGGACGTCGAGGCGCTGGAGCTCGATTCCGGCGACTACCCGGCGCTGTTCGAGCAGGCGCTCGCCCATTTCGGCTGGGACGCGATGCAGCAGGAGGCGCGCCGCCGGCGCGCTGCCGGCGAACGCGTCGGCACCGGCGTCGCGCTATTTCTCGAAGAGGGCGGGCGCGGGCCGACCGACGGCGCGCGCATTGCCGTTGACACCTCGGGCGCGGTCGAGGTCGTCACCGGCGGCGCCTCGATCGGCCAGGGGTTTGAGACCGTGATGGCGCAAATCTGCGCCGAGGCGCTCGGCGTCGATTATCGGCGCGTGCGCGTCGTCCACGGCCAGACCGACCGCATCCCCTACGGCATCGGCGCGCATGCGGCGCGCGCCACGGTGATGACCGGCGGCGCGGTCAATGCGACCGCGCTCAAGGTGCGCGAAAAAGCGCTCGCCACCGCCGCGCGCCTGATGCAGGCGTCGCCCGACGCCCTCGACATCGTCGACGGCGTCGTGGTGCGCCGCGACCGGCAAGGCCGCGGCGGCGGTCCCTCGATCACGCTTGGCGAGATCGCGCGCCGCCTGGCGCCGGCCTCGGAATTGCTCGACGGCCAGTTGCCGGGACTGTCGGCGGAAGAATTCTTCAACAGCGACCACACCGTGTTTCCCTATGGCGGGCAATTCGCGCTGGTGCGCCTTGATGCCGAGACCGGCAAGGTGACGGTCGAGCGCCTCATGATCGCCTACGATGTCGGGCGCGCGGTCAATCCGATGCTGCTCGACGCGCAGCTTGTCGGCGGCGCCATCCAGGGTTTTGGCGGCGCGCTCTACGAGGAATTCATCTATGACGAGAACGGCGCGCCGCTCGCCGTCAGCTTCGCCGATTATCTGATGCCGACGCTCGGCGAAACGCCGCCGGTCGACGTGCTGATCGTCGAGGATGCGCCGAGCCCGCGCAATCCGCTCGGCCTCAAGGGCGGCGGCGAAGGCGGCATCAATGCGGTCGGCGCCGTGATCGCGAGCGCGATCGACGACGCGCTGGGCCTGCCCGGCGCGGTAACGCAGCTTCCGGTCACGCCGCAGCGGCTGCGGCGGGTGTTGCGGCGCTCGTGAGGCTTGCTCACGACGCCATCGCGGCGGTCGCCGCGGCGCCGCGCATGAGCTCGGGCTGCCTGCCATAGAGCCATTCCATGCCGGCCATGGCGTCCTCCGGTGAGCGCGCGCCGAGCATGATGTTGCGCAGCTCCCTGGCGACGCCGGCGGCGTGATAGAACTCGCCGTAGACGCGCGCCATGATCTGGACGCGGCCGGTGCGCAGATAGCGCGCCTGCTGGTAGGCGCGCATCGCCGCCGCATAATCGCCCTGCGCCGCCACCACCCGGTCGGCGAGGCACACCGCGTCCTCGATCGACATGCCGGCGCCCTGGGCGAGATATTGCAGCATCGGATGCGCGGCGTCGCCGAGCAGCGCGATGCGGCCGCGGCTCCACTCCTTGATTGGCGGCCGGTCGCACAGCACCCACATGCGCCAGCTTTCGATCTTGCCGAGCAGCGTGCGCACCGGCTCGCAGGTCTTGGCGAACCGCTCGTTGAGCTCGGCGGGGTCGCCAAAACTGTCCCAGCCCTCCTCGTAGCGGTTGGAATGGAACACGGCGACCAGATTGAACAGCTCGCCGGTGCGCAGCGGATAATGCACCAGGTGCACCTTCTCGCCGGCCCACAGCACCATGTCGGGCCAGCGGAATTTCTCCGGCATTTCCGATGTCGGCAGCACCGCCCGGTAGGTGATGTGGCCGGCGACGTTGGGCTTGCCGTCGCCGACCAGCATCTCGCGGATGGTCGACCACAGCCCGTCGGCGCCGATCAGCGCCGCGCCGCGGTACTCCCTGCCGCTTTCGGCCTGGGCGAGTATGCCGTCGCCGGTGTCATCGACCTTGACGATCTTCTGCGAGGCGTCGAGGCGGATGAGATTTGACTGGCGGCATGCTTCGAGCAGAACCTTGTGCAGGTCGGCGCGATGGATGAGCGCGTAGGGGTGATGGAATTTCCGGCGAAAATTCTCGCCGAGCGGGATGCGGGTGACTTCCTCGCCAGTGATCGAATCCATCATGATCAGGTTGTCGGGAAACACCGCGAGCGCGCTGATCTGCTCGATCAGGCCCAAGACCTCGAACATCCAGAACACGTTGGGCCCGAGCTGGATGCCGGCGCCGATTTCCTTGAATTCCGGTGCCTGTTCGACGACCTGCGAGCCGATGCCGTGGCGCGCCAGCGCCAGCGCCGCCGCAAGCCCGCCGATGCCGCCGCCGACGATGACGACCGGCCGGTCTTTCCAGTTGCTCATGCGTGAACCTCCTTGGCGCATTGTAGAAGGCGCCGGACTGCCGACAAGCGCCGCGTGATCCCCTCGCCCCGGCGCGGGGGCACAGCGTTCGCCGTGCTGGACAGCGGCAATTGCCGCATGCGCTACTGTGGCCGGCGTTCATTCGAGTGAAGCAGCATGGCAGAAAAGCCGGCCGGCATGATCGACGTGCACCTGCACCTCATCCCGCCGCTCTATCGCGATGCGGTCTATGCGGCGGGCAAGGGGCCGGCGATCGGCCGCTATCCGGACTGGTCGCCGCAGCTCATGCTCGACCTCATGGACCGCCACGGCATCGCGCTCGCCATCACCTCGATCGCGCAGCCCGGCGTCGCCTTCATGCCGGATGCGCAGGCCGCCGACTTCGCGCGCCGCTGTAACGATTACGCCGCCGCGCTGATCGCTGAACATCCGAAGCGCTTCGGCTGTTTCGGCCTGCTGCCGATGCACGACAGCGACGCCGCCATCGCGGAGGCGCGCTATTGTCTCGAAACGCTGCGCTTCGAGGGCATCTCGCTGTTCGCGAGCTACGGCGAAGAGTTTTTGGGCGACCCGGCGTTCGATCCGCTGCTGCGCTATCTCGACGACCGCCACGCCGTCGTCCACGTCCATCCGGGCCTGCATCCGTCGAGCCGATCGCTCAAGCTGCCGTGGCCGGCCTTCATGATCGAATATGTCTTCGACACGACGCGCGCCGCCGTCAACCTGCTGTTCTCCGGAGCGCTGGAGCGGTTTGCCAACATCCGCTTCATCCTGTCGCACGCCGGCGGCACGCTGCCGTTCATCGCCTGGCGGCTCTCGGTCGCGCCGATGATCGACAAGCGGCTGCAGCAGCGCTCGCGCGAGCAGATTTTCGCCGGCTTGAAAGCGTTCTGGTACGACAACGCGCTGGCGTCCGGGCCGCAGCCGATGGGCGCGCTGTCGCGCATCGCCGCGCCGGACCGCATCCTGTTCGGCAGCGACTGGCCGTTCTGCAATGACAGCGTGGTGGCCGAGGAAGTGAAGGATTTCACCGCGCCAGGTTTCCTCCAACCAGACGCGATCGCAATGATCGCGCGCGACAACGCGCTAAAACTATTTCCGCAGCGCCGCTAGCACGCGCTCCGGCGTGATCGGCATCGCGGTGATCGGCGCGGCGCCGAGCGGGCGCAGCGCGTCGTTGACGGCGTTCATGACGCAGCCCGGCGCGCCGGCGGTGCCGGCTTCGCCGGCGCCCTTGGCGCCGAGCTCGGAATCCGCCGTCGGCGTCACCACGTGGCCGATGTCGATGTCCGGCATTTCGCTGGCCATCGGCACCAGGTAGTCCATCATGGTGCCGTTGAGGAGTTGCCCAGCGTCGTCATAGAGGCAGTGCTCGAACAGCACGGCGCCGAGCCCCTGCACGATGCCGCCGCGAATCTGCTCGTCGACCAGCTGCGGATTGATCAGCGTGCCGCAATCCTCGACGCACCAGTGCTTGAGCAGTTTCACCTCGCCGGTCCTGATATCGACCTCGAGATAGGACGCCTGCACGCCGTTGGTGAAGGCAAACGGCCAGGTCCGCGGCACGTAGTGGCGCGTCACCACGAATTCGGCCTGGAAATCCGGCGGCAAGGTGTCGGGCCGGAAATAGACGAGGCGCGCCACCTCATCGAGCTCCATGCGCTCGCGCCCGCTGTCGGCATCGACCACGACGCCACCGCGGATATCGAGCGCCTTGGGGTCGGCCTGCAGGATCGATGCGGCCGCGGCGAGCACGTTGCCGCGCAAAGCCTTGCCGGCGAGCCAGGCGGCCTCGCCGCCGATGCCGGTCGCGCGCGACGCCCAGGTGCCACCGCCATAGGGCGTATTGTCGG
>Ga0182024_10002810_pt1 | contig 42598 bp, 41 predicted proteins | sample P32metaG_FD_120480 | JGI IMG/M metagenome (GOLD analysis project Ga0182024, IMG submission 120480) | Permafrost microbial communities from Stordalen Mire, Sweden - P3-2 metaG (Illumina Assembly) | ecosystem: Environmental > Terrestrial > Soil > Wetlands > Permafrost | place: Sweden: Stordalen... | reverse complement strand
TCTTCACAAAACGGCCCAGTTCTTTCCATGCGCCGAATCCCGCAACGCGGGTAGCGGTGGGCCGCTGACGGGCGATTTGCAGGATGTTGCCGAAAGAGTAGTTGTGGAACCGCGCCATCGTGCCGAGATACGCGGCGAGGGTTTCGCTGTGGCCCGCCTCAAGCTGTTGCATGAGGTAGTCCACGGCCTGCTTGATCAGGACCTGGGTGGGGTTGTCCCTCTGCGTGGTGCGCTGCTGATAAGGGGACTCGCTGCGGTTCCGCTGCGCCGCATTCTTTCTGTGCGGCGCGACGTTGCTGCTGGTTGGGCCATTGCTGGCGGCGAAGGCTGCGGTGCTGGTGGTTGTCGATGCCATGTTGGTGCTCCTCAGGTGCCCGCTCAGGAACGATTTGCGTGCATGAGGGAAGCACTCGCCTGAAACCCAAATTTCTTTTGTTGAGTGCTCCCGCTTCATGGCTTTTGCGGCGGGCAGGGGCGAGGCGGGTTCGGTCAAGGTCGCCGCAGGCGCCGCGTCAGCGGTCGGAGCGCAGCGGAGAACCTTGACGGGTTCCGACCGCCTCTGCCACAAAGCCGCCTGAAGCGGGGGCACGTCACGAAAGAAGAAATTTAGGACCCATTCCGAATCGCATTGCACCCATCAGGGTCGGGCGTTGCGGGGCAGGAACAGGCCCCGCAGGGATGGGTCGGGGAAGGCGTGGGGTACGATCACCGCGAGCTGGACTCAAAAAGCGACACCAATAAAGCTAGAAGATCCTCTCCCAACAGAGAGATTGCTCGCTGATGGGAGGTTTTTTGAAGTGTCTGTCGGCATCGACCGGATGGTCGACGACCAGCTCCGCGTCGAGGTGCTACGCTTCATAGTGGCAATTCATTTAAATACATGGGCGAAGCAGTGAGAACAAAAACTGGCCGCTGGTCGAATCCCTCCGTACGGCTGCTCGCGGGGCAAGAGGACCCGCTCGATGCGATGCTGAGGAGAGCTCGCGAAACCGTATTAAGAGCGATGGATAAGGGCTGGTCCGGGCCTCCGTTCGACCCTATCGCGTTGAGCGGAATCCTTGGCATACCCGTCTTTCCGCGAGCAGACATTCGTGACGCTCGAACTGTGCCACAAGGCGACACCGGCGTTTGTATTGAATACAATCCAACTCGCCCCCGCGGGCGCCTTCGGTATTCGGTCGCGCACGAGATTGCACACACGTTATTTCCGGACTGTACCGAGCAGATCCGGAATAGGTCGGCACATCACGAGATGAAAGGCGATGAATGGCAGCTCGAAATGCTGTGCAACATCGGAGCCGCCGAGTTTCTGATGCCTATCGGCAGTCTTCAGAGACACTTGATCGGTGAGCCGACGATCAATCGCGTATTGGCGATGCGAAGCCAGTTCGACGTATCAACTGAAGCCGTTTTGATTCGCTTAGCGCAGATGTCCGAACGACCTTGTGGGGCATTTGTCGCCTCGAGAGTAGAGCGAGGCACTCGCGCGGGCCGATACCGGTTCGATTATGTGATTTCATCGCGAACGTGGGCTGCCGAAGCACTCGGCGGGGAATTGCTACCTGATCAATCGGTTGTTCAGGAATGTACTGCAATTGGTTACACCGCCAAAGGTGAAGCTCTATTTTCGGGGTTCAAGGAGCGGGTGCATATTGAATGTGTCGGAATCCCCCCATATCCTGGTAGCCTCTATCCCAGAGTTGCGGGCCTGATGTCTAGCGCGACGGCTTCCGATGATAGCCTTTCAATAACCTACTTAAAGGGCAGTGCTCTTGAGCCTCGTGGCGACGCAGCAAAGATCATTGCCCATATCGTGAGCGATGCGACTCCAAACTGGGGCGGTAGAAGCTTTGCGGTCGCCGTTAAGCAGAAATGGCCCGATGCGCAGCGGGAGTTTCGGACATGGGCGGAGTCGAACAGACGCCATCTGGCTTTGGGCCAAGTTCATCTTGTTCGAGTCTCCGACGAGGTTACTGTGGCTAACATGGTTTGCCAAAAAGGCTATGGCCCTTCGGCGCAACCGCGCATTCGATATGCCGCGCTGGAAGAGTGCCTCAAGAAGTTAGCTGAAGCCGCAAAGCAGGTCAAGGCGTCTGTTCATATGCCAAGAATTGGGACAGGGCAAGCCGGCGGTGCTTGGTTCATTGTTGAGGAATTGGTCAGGTCAGCATTGCCGAATGCCGGCGTCTCAGCCTTCGTCTACGACCTGCCGGAAGGTTCGCCGAATCAACAAAAGCAAATGGAGTTGATTCCTTCTTTGGCGTGAACGGAGGCAGAGGCGCAAGATGCCGAGCCAGGTAGTTTTGCTGTCAGGACCGGTTGCATCTGGAAAAACCACATTGGCTGAAGCGTTAGAAGTCAAATATGGTTTCCATCGGTTTAAGACAAGACAGTTGATCCAGTCCATTCGAGAGGTGAAGAGTGAGCGGCGTGCGCTTCAGCGCGCCGGAGAAGCCCTGGATAGGCGGACGAGCGGGCAATGGGTTGCGGATGCGCTTGCCAAGGAAGTTCAGAATCTCCCGGATGAAAGTCGTGTCGTGGTCGATTCTGTTCGGATCAAACCTCAGATTGATGCAGTCCGCCGCGCATTTGGCGCCCGCGTAACTCACATTCACCTTACCGCCCCTGAAGAAGAACTTCGCCGGCGATACGAAGGTCGAGAGCGATCTATCGAAGAACTGAGCAGCTATGCGGAGGTACGCGCGGACAAAACGGAACGCCTCGTAGGTCGCTTGGCTGCGGCAGCGGATATCGTCGTCGATACCGATCGAAGCACTAATGACGGTGTACTAGTCCGCGTCGCCAGCCACCTTGGATTCTACGGACGATCCGTGGATCGGTTAGTTGATGTGCTCGTCGGTGGACAATATGGAAGCGAAGGTAAGGGACACATTGCATCCTACCTCGCGCCTGAATATGACTATCTGGTCCGCGCAGGAGGACCGAACGCTGGTCACACGGTTTATGAAGAGCCTGAGCCGTACCCGCATCACCAGCTTCCCTCCGGGACTCGCTTTTCAGAAGCCAAACTCATCATTGCACCCGGCGCTGTCTTGGCAGTCGATAAACTCCTGAAGGAGATCGCCGAATGTGAGGTGGGCACAGACCGCCTCGTCATCGACCCGAGAGCGATGATTATTGATCCTGAAGATCTCGAGTTCGAGAAAAGAGAGCTTGAGAGCAGGATCGGAAGCACCGCACAGGGAGTCGGATCGGCAACGAGTCGGAAGATTCTTCGCTCAGCGGCGACTCCGGCCGTGAGGTTGGCAAAGGATGTTGCAGAACTGAAGCCGTTTGTGGGAGAAACGCTTGACGTCCTCGAGAGAGCGTTTGGAGAGAGCAAGCGAATCTTTGTTGAAGGAACGCAGGGTACTGGCTTGAGTTTGCACCACGGTTACTATCCGTATGTCACTTCGCGCGAGACTTCTGTGAGCGGATGCTTGGCGGAGGCAGGTGTCGCACCGACTCGGGTCCGCCGAACCATAATCGCAGTACGCAGCTATCCAATTCGTGTTGAAAGTCCAAAGGGCAGTACCTCCGGGCCTCTGGAACGCGAGGTGACTTGGGCGACAATTTCAGATCGTTCGAAAATCCCATTGCAGGAACTTGAGCGAACCGAGAAAACGACAACGACCAAGAAAAAACGCCGTGTGGGCGAGTTCGACTGGCTTCTCCTTCGAAAATCTGTCTCTCTGAATGGTCCTACGGATATTGCGCTCACTTTTGTGGACTACCTTGACATCGAAAACCGGAAGGCACGGCGGTTCGATCAGCTCACAGGGGACACTCTCCAATTTATTGAGGAGATCGAGCGGGTAGCCAGTGCTCCGGTCTCCCTTATCACAACGAGATTCGATTACCGAAGCATTATTGATCGGCGGGCATGGTAAGGACGGCTGATGGCTATTTCGCGAGAACAATTCCTGGCTCTCTATCCTCGGCTTTACCACATGGCACAGGCGGGAAGCTGGCCCTCGATAAAAAGACGAGGCCTTCTTAGTACTTCCGCGCTATTGGACTTGTTCGAAGTGAACGGAACCGCCCGGAAGGCAATTGAGAGTCAACATCGCCCTAATTGTGTGGAGATCACTCACGCTACACACGGGCGGGTTACTATCAGGGACCAGAAGCCTATGAGCGAAAAGGCTCTGCTTAAATGTCTAGTCGGGACCACGCCGCGCCAGTGGTACGAACTATTGAATAGACGAGTATTCTTCTGGGTGACAGAGAATCGTGTGCTGACGCTTTTGAGTGCGAGAGCCTATAAGAACCATGAACACGACGTTTTGACAATTGATGCGCGCGCAATGCTGGAACGCTATGCAGCACGCCTGACTCTTTCCCCAATCAATTCGGGAAGCACTGTATACAATCCCCAGCCGCGTGGGCTGGACCTTTTCAAGCCGCTTACCGCATTCCCTTTTGAAGAGCGCCAGAAATACGGAGAGCGTGCGGTTGCTGAGCTTTCGGTGGAGCACTCTGTTCCCGACCTCAAAAGCTTTGTGATCCAGGTGGAACGCCGCAGGGGGGCGGAGATTCGGCGAGTCTTGTATCGAGCGCGATAATGCGATTCTTCGGCCTCTCGGTCGCTCGCAGTTTAAGCAGTCGCCAACGTGCTCGGGACCGTGACTCTTTCGGAACGTCCCCCGAGGGTTGCTCTGACGCTTGTCAGTTCGCGAAGGTCACCGGTAATTCCAACGTGATGAGCGTACCCCGAGGCAATACGGATCGCCTGGGTGATAGCAAGAGCGCCCGCGACCGCACTGACGAATGGTACAGCTACACTGCTCTCTGCAAGCATGGCGGCGCCGCACCCTCCATCGCCGCGGCTGCGAGCAAGTTCCTGATAGGCGGGCATCTGTTTCAGCCGCTCCGCAACGTACACGGTTTGGTCCTCAACCCCGTCAAAGTGGGTTGCTGGGCTCCTCTCCGAGTCGAAGACGTTAAGACGCAACTTGCAGTAATCGTCTACCGTAGCTCCCAGTCCCGCATCAATGATGTATTCAAAACCTCGCCTACCGAGCAGTCGACGAACGGGCATACGGTCAAGCCCGGCCAGCGCAACGCCAGGTTCGATATCTGATCTCTGGAGATTTTCGTCCAACCGCCGGTCGATTCGCCGGACCTTAAAACCGCGTCCGGTGGCCCATTCTTCAGCCACGCGCGTCTTCAAGATGTTGTACCTCCCGCGCTGTACCAGCACTGAGGTTCCCCAGTTCTCCTTTCCTATCTCTTGATCATCTTGAAGAAAGAGAAGAACGTCTTCAGGCGCGGGATAAGGCAACATAGCAAGGGACCAGAGGTAGGACTGACCTAGATTGCCCAGCCCGATGAGCCACAGCTTCGTTGGCAAGTAAACCTGACGGAACGCTGGGCCGGTCTGGTGGGCATAATGCACACTCGTCTCTGGATTCCACAGCGATAAAGTTTGAACTTTCCGTCCAGCGCGGCGGTCACCCTGTTCCGCGAGAAACGCTTGTCCGACTGCCAGCGCCCCCGCAGCGACGCCGGCTAAAGCGCAATCACTTCGTCCGATCGCGGTCTGATTGCTAACAGGTGCAATAGTCGCGGTCCAGCCATTCCAGGATGCTTGTACTGACCATTCGTCAAAAGATTTCAGTCCAGAGCCAATACATATTGTTCGACAGGAAAAGCGTTCTCTTGCCAATTGAGCGCCAAAGAGGACCGCCGCCTCAGAAAGTGTTGTAGCAGGAATGGGCAGCGGCAGCAACAGAGCTTCATCGCAGTGGCCGTGGAAGGCCACCTCGCCAAAGCATCGGGCGCCGGTGAGCGTTGCTGTGAGAAATGCCGCCTGACCTGCAGGAGTGCGAGCCGCCTCCACCCCAATAAACACGCACAGCCTGGAATTGTTGAGCTTTTCTTCCGCCTCTTCGAAAGTATGTTGTCCGGAATTCACAAGAGCAGCCCGGATTCGCGATGTCTCTGAATCTGTCTCAATTTGAGCATTATTCACTTTGGCCACCACCCAATATGAAATATTCGACTCCCTCGCGGACTGAGGTTCTTCCATTTTCGAGCACCCAGGTATTCATAGATCCCAATTCTGCCGGGCATGCGCGCGCGAGCCGCAAAATCCGGAAGAATGAGAGCAATATGGCCGGGTTCTGCAATCATCGGGCTGTGGCGATCACTACTGCTCTGATCGAATCTTCCCGGATGAACATGCACATCAGCAACGACTTCCATTTGCAGCTCGCGGCACTTTTCCCAAACCAATCCGAACTTTCTGCCATCAAACTCAACTATGCCGTGTACGAAGCAGTTTGGGTCAACATCGTCGTAATAGAGAAACTGTTGTATTTTGCGCACCCCGCCCTTAGTGAAGCCGAGAAGAAAGGCGCCACTCTCGTGCACTCCGTGGGTCCGTAGGCGAAGTTCGTCGACGCCGTCATTCCAAAGTTGTGGGCTGCAGACCAGCTCAGGCGCTTGGCCGATCAAAGCGTGAAGCAGTGTTCGAAGTAAGGAGACCATGCAAGTCCTCCAAGGCAAAAGTGAGATCGCGTTTGGGGTTCCACGCAAGAGTAGGATAAGCAGTCGTCCAATTGCCATGAGCACCAGCCAATCGGTCCCATGGACGATATACGGTGCCTTTGTCCCATGCCTTAAACGCTCCAGTTACGCGAGCAGAGCCCTTTGGTCGCTTGTTATTTTCGAGCATTGCATTCGCTGCTGGATTCCATATCCGGGCCTCAGGTGGAACACCTGGGAATCCGGTCAGCTCAAAGCGGAAGCAGTATTCGTTTGAACTGGCGTCAGGTTCCGTCGCAGTCACGGCAACGATGAGAACCGGAAACGTATATGACACCTGGCGCCATTGGCCCCGCCTTACCCCTGCCTGGAACCGGGCGGAATCCAGGTCCGCCCTGATCGCTTGTTCGGCGGGGCTGACGCCGGTCACCGCGATGCTCCATTAGGCACAATGCCGCGGATGAGGTCGAAAGCCAGTTCGTGATGCGGATGACGCACATAGCGGCCAATGTGGGCATTCTTGGGAAGCGCAGTCGTCTGGCCGTGGAGTGCCAGTTCCATTTCGGGCGCGATCGTCGGGTCGATTTTGAATCCTTTGGAGCCAATCGCCCAATCGAGCACACGCTGGACGCGGGCGGACGGGGCAAAGCGCTCCTGTATCCGACGGCCCTGATAGAAAACCCCCACCTCAATCTTGCGCACACGGTGCACGTGATGCACCCTGTCCATCAGGTTTCCTTCGATAATCAGCGCGAGATCGACCGGATCTTCGCAGTCTTCGACAAAGAGGATTGCTTCCTCCGCCGGAAAACCACTTCTCGTTGCGACAGCTACGACAATCTCCTTAGCGAGGCTTCCCTCTGGGAGCCGGACGATCTCAACTTCGGAGAGACCCTCCCCCTCGACCATTACTTCAACGCCAACTTGCACGTTCTCAGTGGGTTGCATGTTTTCTCCTGTTCCGACCTCGGGCCGGAAACCTTCTTCATAGAGGTATGCTGAAAGGAAGTACCGCGTCGGACAACGAACTGGGGATTTATTTTGTCCGATCCCAGGAGCCCCGCAGCATACATGACTGAACGGGTGATATATGGAGAGACCCGGTGGCACCAGACAAACCGCAGTCCAAAACAGAGGTAGTCGCAACGGCTGAAGAGATTGAACAGGCCATTGCGAAGCTCACGAGGGCTGATTTCGCGAAGCTCAATGAGTTTGCGCGGAATCGCGCCCAGGTGTTGAGCCTTTTCGGAGTTTCTTATGCCGGTGAAGACCTATTGCAGGAGGCTGTAATCTCTTTGCTTGAACAGCGGCGCCATTGGAACCCGAAAAAGGTGGATTTCATGGGAGTACTCATGGGGGCAATTCGGAGCATTGCCTCCAATTTGAAAGAACGAGCCAAGACTACGGGTTTCGAGATTCCGGCAAGCCAGTTCGTAGAACAGGACGTGGACGGTGCAGAATTGCCCACTCCGGTGGACCTGGTTCAGGAGGCACGCTTAAATCCCGAACAGAGTGCCCTTGTTTTCGGCTTGCTGGACGAATTACAAGAGGTTTTCGCCGAAGATCCTGAGGCATTAGTCATCATGGATGGTTGGTCGGATCGCATGTCTGGGACGGAAATCATTGACGCGTTAGGTATCGACAGGAATGCATACGAGACTATCGTCCGGCGGATTCGTCGACAGGTTGACGCGCGTTGGCCGAGGGGGAGTCACAATGTCCGGTAAGAAACAGTGGACAGTCGAACAGGCGGAACACACACTCGACCAGATTGCAGAGTCGGTTGAAGCTGCACCTTCCAAGGAGATCGAGGAAGATGTCTTGTCCTCTGGAGGGGATGCAGATGTACTCGCTGCTCAGACAAAAGCTGCACTTTTGGCTGGCGTCAAGAGATTCCAGCAACGGAGGCTGAGCCGCGCGAGGCAGCGATACAGGGAAAGCTCGCAAAGGATTGAGAGCCGCGCGCGGAGAGTAGCGTCAAGCGCCGAAGCAAGGAAAACTCAGTTCTTCGCGCTGCTCAAGGCCAACCCAAATATTCAGTCCGCCCTGACAATCCAGTACCGGGAATTGAGCTCTTTGACCGACGACGACATCGCAAGTGCTCTAGAAGAGGCCGACGCGCTCGGTGCCCTAGAAGAAATCGGAGAGCGCCCCGATGAATCCAAGTCCTGAGTGGTATCGACCACCTGCTCAGATCCTGGCTGATCTAGGGATTCAAGAGCCGGCCGACATAGACATTGAGGCGATAGCGGAAGATTGTGCCGCGACAATCCGTTATCAACCGCTATCAGGTTGCGCTGCTCGTATCATGGGCTACAAGGACCGAGCGATTATTACGATTGATAAGGATTGCTATCGGCCGCGGCAGCGATTCTCGGGTGGGCATGAGTTGGGCCATTGGATGAGGGATCGCGGACAGGTCGCATTCCAATGTGCAGATAAGAGTTTCGATCAGGAGTGGTCAGCGGATAATCCGGAGACGAGGGCCAATCGATTTGCGAGCGACTTGTTGTTGCCCGGCAAGATGTTTCGGAGATACGCCCACCAGAAACCCCCGACATTTGACTCTGTTCAAGAACTTGCGGAGATATTTTGCACGAGCTTGACAGCGACTGCCATACGCCTCGTTGAGTATGGGGAGTTACCCGCGATGCTCATTTGCAATGGCCCCGAGAAGCGAGAGTGGTACGTGCCGAATGGCGATCTGCGAAATAAGCTGTGGCCGGAATTACGCCCTGGAACTGGTAGCATCGCATACTCTCTCTTGAATGGGCATGGGAAGTCCTTTTCGCCGAGGGATGTCGGCGCTGGCGAATGGGTCAATGATCGTAATGCTCATAACTATTGGGTGCGTGAAGACTCACGGCTGCTCTCAAATGGGATCGTTTTGACACTCCTCTGGTGGAAGGACGAAACACAACTCATTGATATCGACAACGCGATTGAAGAGCAAGGTTCGTGGCGCAGCGATTTCCGACGGGAATGAACGGAGCAAGGATTCGGTCAACTTTGCCCTCTAACCCGAACGATTCCGAACCGCCTGAAGGGCGGAGTTGCCCGTCGGGTGGGCGCTCCTGCCGGATGGCAGGAGTCACGCACGAGGGCTGGCAGACGGGCAGGGGCGCAAAAAATGCGGAGCCTGTGGCTGCAGACTCCGCGCAAGTGTTTCGGTTGGATTGAAGGTTAGGTGGCTGCGGACTGCTTCGCTGTTTTTGTCGGTTGCTAGGCTGACGGCTTGGGCGCGGCCTTCTTCGCGGTTTTCGCCTTATCCTTCGCTGTGAATTCCTGCTTGACCTTCACGACGATGGCGTTGGTGTCCACCTTCTTGTACACGGCGGCTGCATCGTTCAACACCTGCGTCGTCTGCTGGCGGGTGGCGGCGAGCAGGATAGTCAGTTCGACCAACACGCCGCCCAACACGCTCTCCTCAGCGCGGCACAGGTAAGCGGCAAAACAGCTTGCCGATGGAATCGCTGTCCTTTTCCCGCTTGATACCGCGCTGCCTAACCACGATTTCAAGAGGCCGTTCGTCCACCAACCCGGCCAGCCGTTCCACCGCAAACAGCAGGTCGCGCTTCATCAGCCGCATAGGTACGGCGGCTGCGATGGCAGCGAGTACGCGGATGCCGGTGGTGTTGGCGATCAGACGCACCATTCCACTTCAAGCTGGCGTCGCGACCTCGATCGTGTTGGCTAGCGAGTTTACAATTTGCAGAGCGATTCGATGGAGCGGTACTCTCGCACCAAGTTGGCTGACAAATTGGTTGCCATAGTGGCGAACGTCGAGGAGTTGTCGTGGATGTCGTGAAATTCCGTGCTCGTGTCGGACTGAGGCTTGTTGCTTACGAGACAGAGACTACCTGGCTTGAACGAATTCTCAGGGCAATCGAGAAAGAGATTGCCGTGGGAATGCGACGATTCGAAAAGATACGGTCTTCGAAAAACGACTTGGCGGCTGAAGCATGGGCAGATGATGAGTGTGAGCAGATTGAGGAAATGCTCGGGGTAGCCTTCATAGCCTGCCATTCCTTTATCAATCGTGTCTGGAGGCGTGTCGAGGAACTGAATCGCTTCTGCGAGGAGGAGTTTCATCGGAAGCTTCCATCCTTTAGCTGTTTCCAGGATGTCTTCGCAATCGGTCGTGAGACGCTTCGTCCTTCTGGGCTTGGTGGGATCGAAGCGATCTTTGCGGTGGGCAATTATCGGAAGCATTCAGAGGAGTGGCCCGTGACTGAGAAGACAGCACAAAATCGCCGAAAATTAGTGTGGGACTTGGGAGGGATGAATAACCTCCAACGACGCACAGCTGAGACCGTGGTAAGGCTTGGGCTGGAATACGGCTCTACAGGCAATCTGCGAGACGCGGCCAAGGCTGTCGGTGTCTTGGAGTTTGAAGATTTGAGTCCAATCTGGCGCGCTATTGCTGAGTGGGCAGGGGAGATTCTCAGTGCCGCGCGACGAGAAATCGAACAGTTTACAAAGGCGCAAGGCGGATTGGCGGCCGGATCTGCGTCACAGCCAAAGGGCCCACCGGGAGATGACTTGTCATGAAGAGGTGGCAGATACGATTGGAGACCGTGGTCCCGCAGCCAGGCCGGGATAGCTGAACTCCATACGAGGGAAGCCATTCTCCGGGCGTTCGCGGAAATTCACCACACCAGAAAGTACACCGGCTTATAGGCCGTCCCGTAAAGGTACTGGTGTCGAATCCATTCCATTTTGTTCTTTCGGGAATGGGCTGTGGAAAGCCCTTCGAGGACGGCCCGCCAGGTTCTTGGAGAAATCGCTTCGAGGCTCGTATGGATCAAGGAGTCTGGATAGAGTTGGAGACCAGAAACTGGCGATTCTCCGTCTTCTGGACACAACACTTCCAAATCTCCACCGTGCGGATAACTCCCTGGCCTGAACCAGAGGATCTCAAAATCATTTGCCAGATCCACCATGGAGCGTACCAGAGGAATCCCGAGGAACACCGGGACGTCATTTTCTTCCAGAATCCTTGACATCTCCAGTACTTCTTCGTTCACCTTCATTACGATTTCACGACCGACTATTTTGGGGCGTCGTGGAAACAGAGCACAAGCGCGGAGTGCTTCAGGGAAATCGGTGCCGCGTGACAACGCTCCCCCTTCTCTCGATTTCCAGAAGTAGAACGGCAGAGCATGGGCATATCTCTGATGCAGCAATTCCAGGAAGCGCGGTACCAAATAGTATTCGACAGTATGCTCTGTGATGAAGCTACGCCGCAGCGTATTGGGCGATATAGTGTTGTCCGCGCGTGTCATTAATAGTAAGTCTCTCCTTTTCACTTCTGGACCGAACCAGAGTGAAGCTAGGCGGGGTTGACTACGTCACAAAAGGACTCCCAAGATGGAACCGGGAGTCTTACAGGTTGCCGACCCCAGGTTCGTCCTTAATCGGGTCGGGATGTACCTCTAAATAATCTCGTGCCAAAGCCATCAGACGATCATCCTCGGCATTGACCCCGATCCTCTCTGCTAGGATCGTTACCTCGACGCCTTCCGATCTGAGAAGTTGAGAGAAACTCTCGATGTGGGCCTGTCCACAGATAAAGAGATCGTCTTGGGCGAGCACATCGGCCAAGCATTCGAGCCAGTACCGTTCTCGCACCGGAAAGTACATCACTCTCTCAATCGCACCGGCTCTTCCGCAGATGATTTCGGAAGCGGGCACGTCCCAGCTATGCGTGAAAATCTCCATCTCCAACTGGTCACGGCCTTTGTAGCACGCGCGCTTTCGCCAGTCACTGTCGGGATCGCAAAATCGATGTTCTAGCTTGTATTCGTCCGCTACCCGCTTTGCAATGGAGTGGGACTCTCCAAGGGCTTCGAGACTGTGCTCTTCAGCAATCACGCGAGGCCGGAAGCGCTCGATGCAATTCCGGATTGCTTCCACGAGCTCAACCTGGCCTTCGTTCAGAGTATTCCAGTCGCCGAATTTCTGGATTCGATGAGCGACGCCGATCAGATAGACCATGGGAGTGGAATAATTCTACCGTGTCAGGACGAACGCACTAAGCGAGCACTTCAGAGCCGAGTGGAACCATTGATGCGAATTGTGCCGAGGACTCGGTGCTAGGTGCCAGAATTCCATTGAACCGAATCGGGTACGGGTTCTTTCAAACGCCTAACCGGATTGCCGATGGTGAAATAATCGTAATACTCGTTATTCGCTCCGGTCATCGTCACAAATATCCGGTGAAAACGGATTCGAAGCAATTTGAGGTCGCGAATCCACTCGACATCGACTTCGCTGTCCTTCCCATGCGCCGATTCATGTCTCGCGTCGTGCGCTTCTTTTTCCCGTTTACTAAGGACGAGTTCCAGTTCGTCGACGAGGTCCTTGCCCGTGGAATGCTGTGATCTGCTATTTAGGTTCCTTATCTTGTTCCTGAAAGGTTCGCGAATGTCGCTAGCGAGATCGGAGTTGTCCAAAGCGGACTCGAGAGAGGTCAGAACCTTTCTCCAGGTCTCATCGTCCAGGATCTTCGATGACCGTGGAACTTCCGTGCTGCTGAAATAGGCTCGCTGTAAGGATTCAAGTGCTGCCCCAAAATGCACCGCGGCGATATGAGGGGCGGCGGTAACGGCGTGCCAATAAGCCCAACTCACAACTCCAAAATTGAGGTCATCATACCTTGTATATATTGCATTGACCATGCGGGACAATTTCAATGTGTCGATATCCCAAAAGGATCGAGTACCGAGAGGACTGGGCGGCATGGGCGGGAGCTCTATTGCGCGCCCATGCATCGTATACGGAGAAACGACTTCAAAATCGGTCAGACTCCATTCCTGATCGAAACGTGACGCTCCCAAATAGATCAAGTAGCTGCCCAACGCAAAGGAAAGGCAACGACGCACCCGATCGCGGAACTCGTCGGCAGGAACTCCGTCATAGACGATGTAGCCGGGCTTCTTGACGTTTATAGCGTCGACTCGCTGGGCCTCGCACAGGTATAGATGGATGCCGTTGACCTCCAATTGTGCGGCCGCCCATGAGCTTCCCGTCGGCGAGGATCGGCCGCTCATTACCAATTTCGGACGCGTAGGCGGCACTCCGCCGAGAGTGACGATGGTGATCTCTTCGATATTCCTTTCGATGTTGTCGGGCCAAAGAAAGACCGTGGGGACATTTTCCAGCCAGTCAATGGTGTAGCGTGGCGTTCGCGACAAAGCAAACTTGCCGACAAGCCTATGAATGTCCACCTTTTGCGTTGTGACGCCTGGTGCGCTGCCTTCGATGTGCGTGTTTGTATGAGCAGCGCTGACTCCAATAGCCTCAAGTTCGAGCCCCATGTCGGATCGGAACGTGACACGGTCTTCGTTTATCCGTACCGTGCCCGGTGGGTGCCGCATATCACGTTGATCGACAGATTCGGGCCCCTCCGTATCCATACAGAGTTGTAGGTCCGGATCGCGGCGTATGCTGAATCGTCGAATGGGGCCGGCGAGCGGCCCGTGGTTGTCTACAGCGGGTGCATAGCTCGTAATGATTTCCTGGAAGTCTTCCCATTGCCAACTGAACATGGTGTTTTTCTCACTGCCGGGGCCTGTCGTGCGGGTTAGAGTGTGTTCCACTGGCGGCGCATTACGGCACCGCGCAGTGCCGAGAACAGACCTAAACCAGCTCGATTCACGTCTACGATCTCTGTAAAATCGCGCAGTTGGCCGTGGATGTTCGCTGTTCGCAATCGTGTAAGAAGGGTCTCAGCCGCAGTTAGGGTTCCTTCGCAGTCTGCAACGGCTGAGTCGAAGCTGTCTCTGTTCTTTCGCCTTACCTGTTCATGCAACGCATGGAGATAGTGGCGGAATGCGCCTTGCTCGCCAAAACCAACAGTTGACGGTTGCGCTCCACTGAAGAGAGCGGTTGCATAACCTCCATCCAATTCCGGCGGCGGGGCCATCAGATGAAGGAGGCCCAACCGATGCGCGATATCCAGGAACGGGATCTTATACTCGGACAAGGCCTGAGGGCAGTAGTACCATGTCGCTCGCTGTCGGATTTCTTCTTCATACGTGGCATTGAATTTTTCCGGTGGGAATGAGCGGACGTTCATCCAGGTTCCCGACGCAATCGCGTTGACTCCAGCTGCACTGGCTGCAAGCATCTGATGTGTGCAATATCCAAGGATTACTTGAGAACCTGCTAGCCTTAGGCCCGCAGAGAGGTCCAGCACATTGGCAATCCAATTAGGATCGTCCACCAGATACTGCCCATTGGGGTGTTCGCAGACGACATAGTATGTCGGAACGTTCCATGTCTCGGCGCGCTCGATCAAATCGGCAATCTGATTCGCATCTCTTACCGCGTCCGCACTGATCGCGATCGTGGAAATGAGAGATGCATTGTCGCTTCGGGCGCGTGCCTCTTCCAGGACCGCGCGTTGAGTCTCGCCCCAATCATCATCTATTGTGGTCGCGAACAGACCGGGAAGTACGAAGCGCGAGCAACCAATACGGCCATTGAGGTCTCGCAAGCTGTCGAGGAGGCGCGACAGTGCCTGTCCCTGCCAAAACAGGGTAGTCGCATAGTCGGTTGGCCAGTAGGCGTGATTGCACAGCTTTTCATGATCGGAATGCGGAAGATAAAACTGTGGATCAAGCATTATGTCGCCGCCGGGAATTTCTCTTATGGCTGAACCAAAGCGTACGAGCTGATCGTCCGTGAGATCGCGGGGGCTGAGGATGACACTGCCGCCCCCCCACGAGTCAAGGAGTACGCGGCAATGTTCCATCATGCCGTATCCGAACTGAAGATATAACTCCATCTGACAGGTTCCTTTCTGCTAGACAAGCCCCTCGCCTTCACAAATTTCCTGCAGCCACAGCCTGGCTTCACCAATTGTTCGAGGCCGATGAACTCGATTCTTTTGCGTCATCGTCGCAATCAGATCCCGGAGGCTATCTGTTGCGCCAATGGGGAGAGCCACATGTGGCAGAACAAGTTGCTCGACTCGCCTTAGCAATTCAAGATGGTCGCGTGGAGGTGGATCAAGAAAGGCATTTCTGCCTGTTGCACATTCGTGCATCGTCACTCCAAGAGCAAAGAGGTCGGCACGTGAATCGATCTCGCGCTTGAAATTCCGGCACTGCTCCGGCGGTGCATATCCCAGAGTCATTTTGCCGTAAGGGAGTGAGGTGGCGGTGAGAGAGGAAAGATCAAGGTGGCGAGCAATGCCGAAGTCCAGAAGCCAAAAATCTCCGACAGCATCACGCATGATGTTGTCGGGCTTCACGTCCCGGTGCACGATCTGAGCGCGCTCGGCTCCTTCCAGGGCCTCCATCATCTGTAATCCAAGCCTGAGCACGCTTTCTGCTGGGAGCGGGCCGGAGGCGAGAATGTTGCGCAGCGTATCGCCAGATACTTTTTCTTCTCGAAGCCATACGCAAGCCCCGAGATTTGTATCCGCCAGGCCGTGTTCCAGAATGCGCGGCACTCGGGGCGACTGGATCTGCTGCACAGCCAAAATCTCGCGCCGCACAGATTCAGGATCGGTTTTCGGATAAACAATCTTAAGAACAATATCTCCATCACGCTCATGCCTCGCGGCCAAAACAAGCTTCTGCCCGCCTTGCCCAAGCGGGTGAAAATCAGACAAGTCGGGAAAACTTCTCTGCAGCCATGTGATGTCGATCGGTGTTGTCATTGAAATGATCTGATTACAAGGTGGCTAGCCTCCAGGTCCATTCGTTGAAGAGCCAAGAGGCATATGAACGCGGATGCGTTACTCGCCGTTCGACAAGTCGTGCCTTTTCCTTCGACAAAACACCAATCCCGTGTTGTAGAGCAGTTTCGAGTAGACTGGCTCCCTTTGGTATCGCCGGAACGAGAACATAGGATTCTGGAGTAAACCATGTATTGATGAACGCTTGATCAAGAGCTGCCCGCCATTCAGCAACCTTCGCTTCTATGGCTACAATCCGCCGAATCGCGAATGTTCGGGACAAAGCTCGCGCCCGCCACTGGCCCTTTTGCAAAACGACCATATTGGCGCGTTCTAGGCGCCCTAGAGATCGCTCAGTTTCCGGGCCGAATAGCGACTTGAGGTCCAAGATACGAGCCGGTCCCGCTGTTGCCAGATGCTGCATCAGCCGCAGATCGGCAGGAACGATGCTCCGCCGCTCAGTCGCCCACCTAGCAGCCACCGACTCGTTCCATACAACGACCACAAGGTCGGGAAAACCGGAGGGTAGGCGAGGTTCTCTGAAGACTGTCAGGCGCTCGCCCTTTTTGGGCTTCACGGCATGCAACTCTAAAAACCAATCCACCAGATCCTGCTCAGGGCCAGAACGCCCCTTGCGGAACAGAATGCCGCTCTCGCTCGGATTGGTGGTCGAATCAACAATGGTCATAGTGCATCCATGTACGGAAAAACCAGATCAATCATACGGGTAATCGCGAGCCCACTATCTCACCAACCTCAGTGTTGCGTAGAACCGCCTCAGTTCAACAAATGCTTTTGTCACCGAATGATCGAGCTTACACTCGTCAGCCATTCTTTCGAACGGCGCACTCCAGTCGGGCGGCGGAGGTTCCAGCGCGATGGGAATAGCGTGGGTTCCTCTGCGATCGAACGTACGCAGAACAGCCTCGGCCGAGGCAGAGACGGCAAGCGTCCCAGACTGGATCAGCAGAATCATATCAACCAGATCGCGCACGCGGCTGTTCACGGTTCCTGCCCGAGGCAGAGTGTACGCGTGCAACTTCTCAACGAACTGCTGCTCCCGCTGGATCATGGGAACCGATGCCGGTGGGATTTCAGCAAAGCCTAGCCAATCTCGTGTCTGTACATGCTCCGGAGGATCGAGCACCACGTCGCCAATCCCCACGTCCATGTGGAATTTCGCAAATGTTCGTTCGGCCATCGTGGCCTCGACTGGATACCGGGAACCGCCATAGGGAGCGCCGTCGAGGTCCATTATGGGAGCGCCCACGCGGAATGAAAAGAAATCGCGTAGATTGCGCTGACCCGCCTCTTGCAGGTATTCGAGCACAGTGTCGCTGGCTGGAGAGGAGATCGCGCGTACAGTGAAGTCAAGGTCCTTGGTAGCGCGCGCAACTTGGAAGCGGAGTTCCATCGCGTAACCACCCTTTAGAACCCACTGCGTGTTCGTGCCGTTGAACAGGCGCGCCAGAAGGCGGTCGAAGCCAACTTGGCGCCGGAGTCTTTGCAGTTCCGTACCTTCTGTCTTGGCGATTTGTTTCAACCGCGCTTCGAGGGCCGCACGTAGTGGTGTCCCTGTGGCATATTTGCCCTTGTCGGTCACGCCGCCTCCAGTTCTCGTACAACTGATGCGAAACGAGAATCATGCAGCTTGGCGGCTTGTTTTCTTGTGATCGTGCCGCTTGACCTAGCCTGCTGAAATGCCTGGCGAAGCGTATCCTTCGGAAGCGAGCCTTCCTCCCACAGATCAAGGATCGTCCGTAGAGCATTGGTCACCGGGACACCGAATAGAACCTCCTGTTCGGGTTCCGATATACGACCGTAGTGAAGACGCAGAATTCTTGGAGATGGGACTCCGCGGCGAAATGATGCTGGCACTGTCATATCGAGACGAGATGGGTTCACATCGGTGAGTTCATACAGACTGAGTGCCGTCTGGTGGCTGTAGACGCCAGTCGGCCGGTCGCTTCGATCACGTGACCAGAGCCACCACAGAATCAGGTCTGGGTGTTGCGGCTCGGGGAAAAGAGCGAGTCGGTAAATTCCGCGATGTTCTCGGAGCCAGTTGCCAACCTGAACGTGGTAAGCGCGCTTGTTGCTGGCATACCCGAGGGAAGCGGCCTGTTTGGTGGTAAAGTACCCTCCCTGAGCTTCGGTGATCCGATACAGTTCCTTTTGTGGATCGTTTGAGGTCTGCATAAAAGGTCAACTTTATTGACTCATTATGCGCCCCCAACCCGCTCCGAGACAAGTCGTCTAAGGCTCCCGAACCAAAACCGCTACCATATTGAAATTACGTTCGTTACGTCCACTTCGGTGGTTTAGATCGACTCTATGCGATCACCCGACACCACGAAAACTATTGCGCCAGACCGAAACCTTGGCCAATAGGCTGATTCTGAGCCAGTTCCAGAGCAGAGCTCTTGTTGATTTCTGTTCCGATTTGTTGGTTGAGTCGTGCCATGTCGTCAGTAAAGATCGTCGCCTCGTGGCTGGCGCGCGATACCGAAACGTAGCCGAAACGCGAATTGAGCAGATCAGGATGAACGCCTGTGTCAGCGTTTATCAGGACGCGCTCCGAGGTGAGGCCTTGGGCGCTGTGGCTGGTCATAGCGTAGCCATGATCTAAGTGGCGGTGCGCTGCAGCGTCGAATTCGATCTGGCGGGAATCGTCTAGCCGCGCTGAAATACGGTCGTCCGGCCCAATGGATTCGATGACAGCGAGATCGCGATTGGCCACGCCGAGTTGTTTGTCTGGAGCATTGAACTGAATTCGATCTCCAATCGAAAATTCATGGACAATTTCCCGATAGACGCTGACGCCGCTCAGCCGGCGGGGATCATAGGTGACAGGTTCGCTCGATGCCTTTTCGACGGAAAGCAGGTTGGCGATCGGGTTGATTGCGATCACTGTTCCATAGGAACCGGCCTCGATCCCCAAGCTCTTGCTGCCGCGTGCGTAGCGAACCACATCGCCGATTTCATAGTGATTCGCCCATGCGCGGTCGGCGCCGGTCATGTCCTGGCGCTGAACGAGAACGCGAAAGCTGTGGTCCTTGGCGGCAACGTTGCCGCTGGATTTCAATTCTTGACGCACAGCCTGATTCAAGTCCCGCCGCGAGGCGTTATCGGGCGAGACGATTAACGTGCTCATCGGCGATTCCGCATAGTTTCGCGCGATGGTGCGGATGCGCTCCTCGGGGTCGGCAATTTCTCGAATCCGGCCTTGTTGGTGGAGCAAATCGAGCGCTGCGGCGGTTTGCCCCATAGCGAACATTTCAATAGCCGATTTGAGAGCCGGATCTTTCTGACGGACAATCTGATCGAGCTTGGCCGTGTGCATCCCGGCCTGTTGCAACTGCTCGAAGGGGCGTCCGGCTTCAACGCTTTGGTGCTGGCGCGTATCGCCGATCAATAGCACGCGGTCGGCGGGGCTCAGCCGGGCCATAAACTCGCGCATCTGATTCGTGCTTGCCAAGCTCGATTCATCGACAAAATAAAAATGTCTGCGCTCCGGCGCGGCATCCGACGAGGCAGCACGGGCAAGAAACCCTTGCAATGTCCCGGCTTCGATGCCTATCTCGCGCAGGTGGCGGGCAGCGCGCGACGTGGGCGCGAAACCCTGCACTTCGTAACCCTGGGATTCAGCGGCGGAGCGCAGGGAGGACAGCACGCTCGACTTGCCACTACCGGCCCTCCCTTGGATGCCCTGAATGCGGTCCAGGGAGCTGAGAACATCTTCGACGACGCTCTTCTGAGCGCGGTTGAAATGAGGATGCCGATCGGCAACCTGGATGGCCTCGGCGCGCGTCGCCACAGGCCGCACCTGATTGTGTCCCTCGCGCACACGGCGGACAATCTCCTGCTCGGCCTCGATCATGCGGGCCGTGGTGAACTGGTGTCCCGGCACGTGCTGCCGCTCGACGGTCTGAAACTCACCGGAAGCGAGACGGGCAGCGAGATTGCCACGCACCTGAGCAAGGGTAATCTCGCCCATTCCGCGGCGGAGCGCGTCGCGGACGATTGCCCGCTCATCAACGACCGCCTCACGCTCGAAGTTCTTGTCGCGGGAGAAGGTCACGGATTCCCGGACGCGCTGCTGTAGGTTCAATTCCTCTCTGGGCTGCTGGGCACGCTCCCGCGCCGCGCGGACGACGGCATCGGCCTGATGCCCGTATTCGGCGGCGAGCTTGCGGTGAACCGCCATGACATCGCTCAGCGAGTGAATCGCCTTGCGGTCGCGGGTCGAATGGGCGGCAATTTCGGCGGCCTCTTTCCCGTTGCGGCCGGTACGCTCCAGGTATTCACGGATCTGCTGGCTGCGGGGGCTCGATGCGTCAAGGTACTCCTGGGTGTAGCCCTTGATCTCCGGCGCACCGCTTCTGCCCGCTGTAATCTCGTAGCCGAGCTGGCGCAACCGGTAGGTCAGCTCCGATTGATAAATGGCGGTGGCGAACTGTTGCGAAGCGAAGAGGCTCTGCGGCTGCAGAGCGCGGTACTCCCCCGTCTCGCGCTCCGTGATATTGAAGATGACGGCGTGGGTATGAAGTTGCGGAGCGGCGTAGCCGCCCACAGGCCGGGCGGTGTCATGCTCGAATTTGGCGGCAACGAACCTGGCCGTGGCCTCCGCGGGATGGTTCCCGCCAATGCGTGCCATCGTGTAGTGCTCCAGGTGTTCAAGGGCGATCCGGACGCTATCCCTGTGCGCTTCGCGGACCCGGTCGTCGCCGCCGACCAATGCGGTCAAGGACACGGACTTCGGCGCGGAAAAGGTTGCATCCCACCCGGCGCGATGCTCCATGGTTTTGACCGTCTTCCCATCCGCGTCAGTGTATTGATAGGAAGCGCGCTGTCTCACAAGCTGTTCGGCAGTCTGCGGGTGCTGGCCCTGGCTGAGCCGCGCGAATTCCTCGGCCGAAACCGTTCCTGCAAGGCTAAATTGCCCGGCCAACCGGCCCTGCCATTCGCCGGCGATTTCGCCAGGCTGAGACCAGTAGTTCTGTTCCTTCGCGGTAAATTCTTTGCGGTGGTATGTCTGGGCCTGGGTTGCGGAGAGCGGTTTGGAGATGGTGAGCATGGGACCTTCAAACCTGCCCGTCGAACTCGAGCAACGCCTGTTGCCCGGTATGCTCGCCGGGCACGAGTTTGTGCTCCGCAGGCGGCGCGCTGTCGGCTGCAGGCGGGGGCGAGGGAAGGAAGTCATCCATCTTCCGCTCGATGAACCCCGGATGCGCCTTCGGCAGGTCGATGTACGGGAAGGAAAACCGGGTGACGTGGTTGCCATACTTAAGGAAGGCGTGTAGCTGGTCGAGGCCGGAGATTTCGGACGGCAGTACGAGCGGCTCCGTCTGCCGGTCGAGTGCGAAGTTGCGGCCGGCGCGCTGGCCGTCGTAGTGCGTCTCACGCAGCTTTTCGATCTCGACTTCGCCAATGGCTTCGCTGACCCACCGAGCAGCGCGAGGCTCGCTGGTTTTGAGGAATATCTTGGTGGCCGGTTGCGAAAGCATCGCCTCGGAATCCTCGCCATAGCGGGCCTCCAGCTGGCTGCGGCCCTGGAAGCCGAGGATCACGGGATTGTTCGATTTCCGGTTCTCCGTGATGGCTGTGTGGAGCTGCGGCAGGCGCTGCAGACTTGCCAGTTCGTCGATCACAAACCACGCGGGCCGCTGGTTCGGGTGCGGTTCCGTCAACAGGCGCAGAACCAGGATGTCGAGCCACAAACTGATGAGAGGACGCAGCGCCTCGCGGAGCGCGGGGCGCGACGTGATGAAGACCCATCCCTGGCGCTTCTCGGCCCACTCGGTCGCGGTCCAGATACCGTTGCTTTCGGCCTCGGTGGGCAAGAGACGAAAGCTGTCGGCAACCATATTGAGGGAGCCAAGCACGCCGGTTCTTTGCTGCGGAGCCTTCGGGTCGATCAACGCGGCAAGTTCGGTGTCTTTGACGCGGCGATCGATCTCTTCCGGGTGCGACATCCAGTAAACCAGCTCGGTCGGCGTTGGCAGATAAGAAAGCAGATGGGCGAAGATCTTCTGGGGGCTTTCGACAAAGAACTTGATCGTATTGCCGCCGGGCTGAAAGAGCGAAACGGCCAGTGCCTTGGCCTCCACCTTTCGTTGCAACTCGGCGGATGGACTCCAGTAGGGGCACCGTTCGTCCAGAGGATTGAGCACGATGTCGCCGCGGTCCGGTGAATAAAACTGCCGCACAAATTCGCAAGCCGGATCGTAAACGATGGCGCTGTGCCCGCGCTCCGCGACCTGGCAGAGGATGCTTCGGATGATCGTCGACTTGCCGGATCCTGTGTCCCCGACGATCAGAAAATGAGTGCTTTCGGCCTCCCGCGGGATGCGAAGCAAATTCTTCTGGCCCTCAACCCGAAGGCCGATTCCGTTGCCTGCGAGTTGTTTGGTGAACTCGTTCGGATCGACGAGAATCGGCCCCTTCAGCCGTCTTCCATAACGGAGCTGCTTGCGCCGGGCAATGTCTTTGCGGAGTGAGAACGGAAGCTGGATGAGCAAGGCCAGCAGGCCGAAGAGCACGGGTGCGCGGAAATAACTGAAGAGTTCGGCATCGTCATAGATCCAGTGCCGCAGAAAAAGGCTCAGGCTCCGGTTTTGATATGCGCGTGGAGCCTCTCGGAAGACAGTTGTGTATCCCGCGCTGCTCGCCGCATCGGAGAGCTTCACGGGCAACGGCCGCTGGCCGGGTTGCCGCGTTTCGCCGGACTGCACGTCGGAGTCGAGGGCCACGCGGGGCTCGCGTCCGGGGCCCGCAACGTAGAGCAACTGGTACTGGCCGATGGACTGTCTCCAAGCTGCGGTCCAGGTGCGGATCGAGTAGGCGAGATAGTAGCGCTGGAGCGCCGACATGCCGAAGTCAAAGCGCAGGTACAGGAAGAATCCGCACAGCACGATAGCCAGGAAGATGGCGCCGTAGGTGTAATAAAAGCCGCGCGGCGGCCAGATCCACGACTCCCTACGGCCCCACGTTTGAGTGGCGGGCATGGCTCATGCCTCCTTTGCTTGGTGTCGGCGCGAAAGCATCTCTCCTGCCGCCTTCACCTTCCCGGTCTGTACCGACTTGACGATGCCCTGGAACTGTTCTGCAGTAATGCGCTCGCCGCGGGCCATCGGCGCGAGCACGTTCATCAGAAGCAGTTGCAGGCCGACGACTTCACAAATCAGATCGAAATCCGCATGTTCTCTTCTGCATTCGCGTAGCAGAACTTCCCGCGCCCACTCGCCCAACGCGCGCTCATCTTTCTCGGAGGCCGTTACCATCAACTCCATCTCTTGCGGCGTGAGCTTCGTGCTGAGCGTTGCGACGCGCCGAACCCGGCCCCGCAGTTTCCGCGCGGCCTGCTGGAAATCGCCTAAAGTTGGCATCGTTTCACCTCAAATTGCTAGATCTGCTCGGTAGCTCGTTAGCTACCGCATTTGCGTAAGCCATTTGTTCTGAGTGGTAGCCAACGAGCTACAAAAGTAGCTCGGCAGCACCCTTTCAGGGGTGGAGTGTCGAAATACACCCGGTGCGCAGCACCGAACGGGATGCTGGCGCCGATACGGCTAGCTGCGCGGGCGCGAACCATTGCCGGTTTCCATGGGATTGCTCGGTTTCGAAGCGCCGTTGGCGGGCTCTCCGGAGCCGCCGTTCTGCGGTGCGCGGCGGATACGAAGGCTCTCCGGGGCATGGGCGGCTGCAGGGGTCCGCAGGAAGTCCTGGAAGTCGCGGTCTTTCGCGAAAACGTAGCACAGCGCTTTGTCCACAACTTCGTCTGCTGTAGCGTGCAGAAATGCCGCGTACTGATCGATGAGCGCAGCAGTCGGTTCATCGAGCCGGATGCTGGCGGTGACCTGGCGGGTTTGGATGATTTCGAGCAATGGCATGGGGTGTGTCCTTTCCGGTGGGGTTGGGTTGGGAATTGAGAGCGGGATTGGCGCTGTATACGGTCTCGAATCTGAACTCCTGGGTGCGGCGGTCGTAGTCCTCCAGGCGAAGGACTTCGCGGATTACGCGGCGGCCCGGTTCGCGCTCCACATGGAGCACATAATCGACGGCCTCGCCGATCTCCGCTTCGACGTCCTCGAAGGTGGCCTGGGAGTGGCTGCGAAGAACGAGGTTGGCAAAGCGGCGGAGCGCCTTTGCCGCGGAATTGGCGTGAATGGTGGCGAGCGACCCGGTGTGGCCGGTGTTGAGCGAATCGAGCAGTGTGCGCGCCTCGATTCCACGGACTTCGCCCAGGATGATCCGGTCGGGGCGCCAGCGGAGTGCGGACTTCAATAGATCATCGAAGGTAATGCTGGCCTTGAAGGTATCGGTCTGGCACTCGACAGAGAGCAGGTTCGGCTTCTGCAAATGGAGCTCCGACGTGTCTTCGATGACCACGATGCGCTGGTCGTCGGGGATTGCGGTTGCCAGGGCACGAAGCACGGTCGTCTTTCCCGTAGAAGTGCCGCCGCTGATGAGGAGCGTCTTTCCGCTTCGAATCTGCGCGGCAAGAAGGTCCGCAAGCGGCTGGGTGAGTGTGCCGCGAGCGATCAGGTCATCGACGGTGTAGTGGCGGCTGGGAAACTTCCGAATGGTGAGCGCGGGCGCGGGGCGCACGACCGGCGGAATGACCGCCGCCAGGCGGCTTCCGTCCGGGAGCTGTGCATGGAGCAGCGGGTTGTCCTCGTCGAGCTTTTTGCCGAGCTGGTTGGCGATCACTTCGAGGCCGGTACGCAATCTGCCGGCGTCGAAAGAGACACCAGACTCCCGGCGAACGATGCCGTCGCGTTCATACCACCACGAGGCGTCGGGATTGCCCATGATCTCGCTGATGCTTTCGTCGAGCAACAGCGGCTCGATGGGGCGGAGGAACGGAAGGATCAACTCGAAGCTCATGGCGGGAATCTCACAGCAATGGAAGCCCAGCGAATCGCCGGGCTTCCGTGAGTGAAGAGGAAGGGCCTATGCGGCCTCTTCCTCGGGGTTCAGGTTGTCGTCCGCCTGCTCTTCCGGGCTGACCTTCTCCGCCCGGTCGAGCTTCAGGATCGAAGCCACGCGTACTTCCCATACGCGCTCGTTCTGGCCGGTCTTCTTGTCCGTTCTCTCGCGGCTCCTCAGCTCGCCTTCGACGGCCAGATGCGCGCCCTTCTTCAGGGTCTTCGCGTACTCGGCCAGCTTGCCCCAGACGATGCAGCGGTGCCATTCGGTGTGGTCGATGTACTTGCCGGTCGTCTTGTCCTTGTACGAGCTTTTGGTGGCGAGCGAGAGGGCGGTGAAACTCGCGTTGGTGGTGGTGACGGCGGTGGCGTCTTTGCCGAGGAATCCGATGAGCGTGATGCGGTTCTGATACATGGTGAAGTCTCCGTTGTTGAATTCCCGGATTGGCCGGGTCACCCATTGGCGAAGCCTGAGCGAGAGGCCCGGCTCCCCAGTGCCGAGACGCGCTTTCTGGAGCAGGGGCCCAAACTCGTTTTGGGAGAGGAGTCCGGAAAGCAGAGCGGCGACGTGCCGCCGGGCGCCGGAAAAGGCCCGAAGCGTGTGACCGGACAAGCAAGGAAGAGACGCGGAAGACCACCGCTTCATGGATCGCATAGCAAGAGGCTTCCCGGCCGGGCCAACGCCACACTGCACAATGCGGCCCCCCCTCTGCCACCCGTACGAGAGATGGCCGGAGAAATCGTCCACGTGCCGTCCACCGCTCCGTCTGAAGATGGCGTATGCGGCGGAGAGTCGAAGGGCGTGCTGGCCGTGCATGAAAGTCGCTTATGGACATGAAGTACTGCCTCGCAACGGGAAGTGGCTTCGTCTACTCGAAGGCCTGGTCGGCCCGGAAGCGGACGATGGTCAATCCGAGGGGGTTTACGGCGAGCTCGTTGTTCTTTACCGTCTCGCGGAAGACGTAGGTGACGCTGGCGGTCCATTGCTCCCGCCTGAGCTCGGTATGATCCGAGGGATTGGTGAAGATCTTCTCGAACTCGATCCGCGCCGAATAGGGCGACTGGCGCAGGTCGTCGAGGATCACGTTTTTGACCTCCACATCGACGAACGGGAGCGAGCTGTCTTTGGCGTAATTGGCGATGATGTTGTCTTTGCGCTCCTGGTCGATCACCGCGCGCTGCACGTCGCCGTTGAGGAAGTAGAGGGAGTTCGTCTGGTCGCGTTCGATGGTGAAGCGATTCCGGCTGAAATAGAGTTCTGCCCAGCGTGTCAGGTAATACTTGTTCTCGGCTTCCTGGGGGCGGTACTGGAAGTTGCGATAATCGATCGCTTCGGCCCGGCCCACGTCGTTGATGCGCACGATCAGCGGGTGCACGCTGGCAAGCGCCATCTGACCGCGGAAGAGAAGGACAGCGAGCGCGGTGCAGACAACGGCCAGCACCAGAATCGTGACCTTAAGGTAGGTGTTCATCACCAGCGGATCGCCGTACTGCTCGAGGTAGCGTTCCGCTGCGCGGGTAATGTCGGATGATGGCTTTGTGCTGGTGCTCATGGTGTGGATACCTCCTGCCTAGATCGCCCGGAGAATCGCTGCTGTGACGAGGCCCAATCCGCCGCCGTGACCGCCGGCGGAACCTGAAAAGATACTCATGGTCATGGCCGGAATCTTGAAGAGGATGTAGATGTTGACAAGGACGAGAAGAATGAGGAGTGGCAGCTCCTGCACCATGCTTCCCGGATCTGAGAAGTTGAGCAGCTCCGTGTAATACTGCGCCAGCAGATGCGCCAGGATGCTCAGCACGGCCGCGGCGAGCACCTTGTAGAAGCAGAAGCCGATGAAGGCTTTGAGCCAGCCCCAGAACAGAAACTCCAGCTTGTCGAAGACGAGGAACGGAATGAATACGGGTCCGAGAAGCCCGATGACCGCACTGGCGATGGCGCCGTACGCAACGATGGCGCTCACCACGGCGGAAAACACGGCAATCAGGACCTGAATGATGACATAGACGAGCGCGTAATAGGGATTCATCAGGGCCTTCGTGATGCCGGGGCCTTCCGTCGATTGCGCCTGACTCAGAGTGTTCTGAATCGCTGTGATGCTGTCGCTGCCGATGACGGAGACAAGATACTGCGCGCCGCCGTTGATAAAGCCACGGAATGACTGGCCGATGCCGGGGATGCTGGTGTCGTAAAACCTGACCAGCGTATAGGCAAAAGTGATGAGCATGAAGAAGCTCAGAAACTTCCCCATATGGAACCCCTGACCGCCGTGCGCGGAGGCAAGCGACTCCTGGACGCCGAACCATACGAGCATGATGGTGGCAAGCGCGATGCAGATGCGAAGGCCCAATGCGTCGATTGTCGGGGATGCGGTGTTGGTCAGAGCATCGCATCCCTGGGTGATCCAATTCAGCACTCCCATACGTCACCTCGATGCTCGCGATTCGACAATCAATAAGTCAGGGCTTGCGCGCCGCCGTTGTAGGCCGGCGCGACGTGCATTTGGTAGGTGTTCGTATAGACCGTGGCGTCCTGAAATCCAGCCTTAAGGCTGTCCTGCTGCTGTTTCTGAGCCACGATCTGTTGCAGGGCGAGATCGGCGTTGATCTGGTTTGCGTCCTGCATGGTGCGCAGTTGCAGAAGTAAAGCCTGGTTGATGCGCTGCAGTTCGGCCATGACGGTCTGTTGGGTGGAATCCTGGCTCTGTGTCTCGGCTTCGAGGTTGGCGATGTCTGTCTGCCTCGATGTCTGATTCGCCCGGATCGTGCCCAGCACCGCGAGGTTGTTACTCATTACGGAGTCGCCGAGATCCACCGTCGCTCCCTGTGCCGCAATCTGTTGCTGACCGGAGACGCTGGTGCTGCCGTAACCGGGAATCATGTTGCTTGTATGTGGGACGCTGACCTGTTGGTAAGCGGCGGCGGCGCCATTCCCGGTATTTGCGGAATTTAGCCATCCCATCGAATTGCCGTAGGTGTTCGAGATTTGTTGCAGCATCCTCAGGTCGGTCGTCGGCGATAGAAACCGCGAATAGAGCATCCGCGGCGCAAGGATCATCTCGTGATAGAGGTTGTATTGCTGCTGGACGGTGTTGTACGTCTGGATGGCCGTGGACGCGATTTTCAGGGTGTTCGTGAAGATCTGCTGGCCGTTCTCAATCTGCTGAGCCTGATTCTCGAGTGATTTGCCTTCATTCTCGATCTGCGTGAAGGCGTGGGCGGACTGGGTCGGATCGTAGACGATACCCGACCCGAACTGGGCGTGTGCGACGGTGGCGGTTACAAGGGAAAACATCGCGGCGAGGGTGAGAACGATACGTTTCATGGGGAATCTCCCTGGTGTTCAGTGTTTGTTGCCCTTTTCGATCTTGTTGGCGTCCTGCTCTCCCATCCGGCAGACCTCGGCGGATGTATCGGAACGAAGACATTGCTGGAACCCTTTGCAGACGGCCTCTGAATCCGCCGGATCGCACGCGACCTGCTTCTTGCAGGCAGCCAGAACAAGCAGCGTTGAGAGCAATGCAGCGGTGACGGTGGCTCGGCGCATATCGGCTCCTCAATAGGTCTGGGGAATGGTGTGGTTCTCATACGCGGGCAGCAACATATCCTGCGTGAAATAGACTTTGACGCGGTGGCCTTCGCGGATGGTGATGGTCGGTGGAATCTGCATGAAGCGGTCGAGGACGGTCGTCGCCGACTGCGACACGCTGGAGGCAGTGCCAGTGGTGAACGCCTGGGAGCCGCTGGTGGTGATGGTCCCGCCGCCCTCCTCAATCTCACCGGCTCCCGCGATGATGCCGAGCGCGATGGAGGTTCCGAAGATTTGGAGGTAGTGATTGTTGACCTTGTCCTTCAGACCCTCCTCGCCGATCTGGTCGAGGCCGTGGAACTGGTCGAGGTCCACGGAATAGCCGTCCGGCATAATCAGCCGGTGGAAAACTACGGCCATACGCCGCTGCTGGCCAAAGCCGGCGGAGCCGAGCTTCCGCGCCTCGCCCAGCACGATCGTTCCCTCGGGGATGAGCACATGCTGGCGGTCGTGCGAGTAGACGGGGTTCGACACCAGCACCTTCACCGGGCCGGCGGCATCCCCGTCCAGGCGATTCATCAGGATCGTGTCCAGGGCCGTTCCCTCATAAATCACGTAGGGCTGGCCCGTAGCTGAATCGATGTTGACCTCGGGCTTCCGCTCTGTCTGGACCTGCGCTGCCGGCGTGGCAGGCGGGTCGCCGGCAGCCCGCGGCGCGATGAGAGAGCTGGCGGTCTGGCCAGGCGCGGCGCCGTAGGCACCCGCGCTTCCCACGCGGGCAGTGCCCGTATCCTCTAGCGGAACTGCCCCTTGTTGCTGTGCCTGAGAATCGGGCTGGCGCGCGTAAACGAGATTCGAGGCGAAGCGAGCGTCATAAGCGAGTTCACGGTCTTTGGCGGCGAGCTGCTGTTCCTCCTGGGCTGCCGGCGAAAGCTGCTGCTGCATGGATGCGGACTGTTGCTGTGCGCACGGCTGGCCGGGAATGCAGGGTGCTGGCTGACCCGTTGGGCCGTAGGGACTAACTGCGGCTTGCTGCGCGGGCGTCCCAATTGCGAGCGAGGGGTCTGGCAAGGGCAACGAATTCGCAGCCTGTTGCGCAGCCTTCTGTTGTGCTGCGGCGACCTGGTTCCTGAGGTCCTGCACGTTGTTGTCGGTGCTGTCCTGGAGCATCGGCTGTGGCGGCTGATGCGCATTTGCCCCCTTCTGAGCAGGCGTCTTCTTGCTGGTACCGCTGAAGATCGCCGCAACGATCACCAGCAATGCTGCACCGAGGTAGAGCAGCGGCTTCAGGTTCTTCTGGAGCACGCCCTTCGGTTCCCGTTCCTGGCGGCGCAACTCCGGTTCGTCCGGTAACGGGTTTGAAGAGTTGGCAATTGGCTCCGGCATACTCGCCTCCATTCATCCTTTGCGCGTGAACTCCAGGCGCTTCTTGCCCAGCTCGACATAACCCGAATCCATCACCTTGGGGATGATGTAGGTGCCGTTATTCAGTTCGTATGAAATGAGATTGGGTTTGCCGTCCCGCATTTCGTACACGCTGAACTTCTCCGGCGCGTCGGTCTTGATGTAGGTGAACTTGTCGTCGTGATAGATGGCCTCGATGTCGAAAGGCGCCTGATTGGCCTGGAAGCTGTAATCGAACTTGAGCGACAGCGGATAGGCGCTCTTGTACTCATCCACGGCCTGGGCGATATGGGCTTCGACCGCGGCGAGCTGCTGCTTCGACTGCTCGAGTTGCGCGGCAGGCACGAACTGCGGAGGGCCGCTGGCCGCGACGATGGAGGATTGGTCAGCGGGCTCGACAATCACCTTCAGATCCGGCGTTGCCGATGTAGCCGACACGTCCTGCAGTGTGAAGCTGTAGATGTTCCCCTTGTCGGTGATGAGGTTGAGATTCGAGCTGATGCCCGGCTTCGCGGGATGCACGAAGCAGAAATTACCCACCACATCCACGACCCAGAAGTCCTTGTCGCCGGTCGCGGCTTCCATGATCTTTTCGGTGGCCGGAACCTCGATGAGCGTTGTGTACTTGAGCTTCGCGTGGATCGGCACGATGTCCTGCGAGTGATACTGCACGGTGCGCGCGGAGGCGTCCTGTGCGGCAGCCACGACGGAAGGGAGAGCCAGGGCAAGCCCGGCAATGAAGATCAATGGTGTTTTCATACGGCAGCTCCTGTGGAGGTTGCAGTGACAATGCCGGCCACTGTCCGTGGCCGGAATGGGAATTGCTCGGCGAGGTGGCGCAATCCGCCCGGGATGCCATAACGCGCGAAAAACTCACGCTTCCTGAGGTTGTCCCCGGCATTGTTAGTCGCCATCCAGTGCGTAATCGAATCGACGTTCAGGTGAACTTTCTTCGATGACTGCGCTTTACGGATGAGCATTTGACCCGGGGGAACCAGTCCTGCGATCAAATCGAGTTCCGTATCGTTCAGGTGGAACGCTTCGCGGTACAAATCATGGTCCATCTCAGGGTTGGCGAGGAAGATCTTTGTCGGGCAACTCTCGGAGACGATGGGCAACATGCCCGACTCCTGCAACTCTTTGATCGACTGTGTGGCGAGAATCATCGCAGCCTTGTGTTTGCGCCAGGTCTTCTGTGCCTGGACCACGTAGTTGCGGATCGTCTCGTTGCGGATGAAAAGCCACGCCTCATCGAGCAGAAACATCTTGAAGGTGCCGAGCTTCTGTGGATTGCAGATCTCCTGCGAGGCCCGGTGAAGCACATAGAACAAGAGCGGTTCCAGAACTTCGGGTGCGTCGCCCCAGTCCGCAAAATTGAAGGTTTGGAATTCGTTGAACGACAGTGTGTCCTTAGTGTTGTCGAAGAGAAATCCGTACTGGCCTGCACGGGTCCAGCGGTAGAGCCGGTCCTTCAGCTCGCCGATGATGTTGGCGAGATTCGAGAGGGTTCGCTGCCCGGCTTCCAGCATGTAAATCCGCTCGATGGCATCCCACAATCTGATCTCTTCCCTGAAGTCGAGCCGGTATCGCTGTGCGTTGCACTCAATGAGTACACGGAGGAAGCTGAAGAGGAACTGCTGGTTCTCCTTGCTCGGCGACAGGGAAAGCGGATTGATGGTGAAGTCGCGCGCTTCGCGGCCGACATTGAGATACGACCCTCCGAAGATGGTGGTCAGCGACTCAAAGCTGCCGCCGATGTCGAAGATGAAAGTCAGCGGCTCATATTTTTGGGCATTCTGCAGGATGAAGTTGCAGAAATACGATTTGCCTGAACCGGTCATCCCGAGGATGAGCGTGTGCGCCACCTCGCCGCAATGCAGGTTGAGGAAGTACGGCGTGGCGTTGTCGGTTTCGAGCACGGCAAGGTATTCGCTGCCCAGGTACGAATTGACCTTCTCGCCGGGCAGGATCGTGAACAGGAACGAGAGGTCGGCGTAGTTCGTGTTCAGCAGGTAGAGCTTGCGCAGATTGAAGGCGTAGCCGCCGGGCACAGTGGCAAAGTAGGCGTTGAGCTGGTTGTAGGTCTCGACAAAGAGGGTTCCATCCGCGTTGGTGAAGATGCCGGCGAACTCGCCCACCTGCCGATCGAGGGCCTGCAGGTCCCTGCCGTACAGCACGATGGTCAGTGAGAAATCTCCAAGCTGCTGCCCGTCGCCCAAAGCCCGAAGGCAATCTCCGAGGTTCTCGATGTCGGCCTGCTTCGATTCGTCCACCAATACATCGCGCGGGTTCGTTTTCGCGGGGTCGTTGCCGATCTGCGACACGAAGCCGGTCTTCGAGACGTTGAAGTGCTTCCGGCGCTTGTTGACCTCCTTGCGCGCCTTTTCCGCGGTGAGCGGCGCCCATTCGGTGACGGCACAGAAGTTCGCAGGAACCTTCAGCAGCGCGTCCAGGACCAGCGGCCGGGTCTCGCCGATGGCCTCCTTCATCGTCAGGATCCTGACGAAGTGGCCGCCCACACGGAGATGATCGCGTTCGGCTTCGATGTCGGAGTTGACCACCTGGTAGTCGAGAAACTGCGTGTCCTTTGGGTGGCCCACAATTCGCCAGTCGTCGTAGTTGAGCAGGCGGCGGAAAAAGCGGAACTGGCCGCGTTGGTTCAAAACGTCGATATGCACGAAGTCGGCGAGCTGACGCACGAACGCCTGCGCGCATTGTTCGAGGCGCGCCAGGTCACGCTCGATCTGGCTGCGCAGGAGCGTCTTTATGGCGTTGTTGGTGAACTGCGTCTTCAGCTCGTTCATGGCTCCGGCCGGGTCGCGGAAAAGCTGAGCCAGAGCTGCGGCGACGCCGGTCTTCGACCGTGAGCCTTCGAGGAGAACGCAGTAATAGATCTCGATCTCGTAAAGCCGGTCTGCCTTCTCCTCAAAGAACCGACGCCTGTAGTCCACCGACTCCTGCACAAGGGGATTCTGGTAGTCGGCGAACGGAATCTCCGGCCGGTTGGATTTGAAGAGGTATTGGTAGACGTGGAAGCCGGGGCCGAATGCCTTCAGTGCGGCCTCAAGCCGTTTCACCGCATATTCCTGCTCGGCATGGTCGAGACTCTCGTAGTCCACGCCGGCGACGCTCAGCACGATGCCCAGGTCGCCGCTCTTGGTGAGGAAGGCGGTCTCATTCCAGAACCCGTACAAGTTGATGTGATCGCAAAGTGCGGCTGCATCCTTCCACGGCTTGATGACCTTATCGAGGCGGAGCATCACACCACCTCCACCTGCGGAATGCCGCGCTTCGCCGCGTCGTACCGGCTCTTGTACCGTTCCGACCTGGCAAGGATGCGGAGGAACGCCGGGTCGCTGTTTGTAACCCAATGGCCGAAGGCGAATCCGCCGATGAACACGGCTACGCCGGCCAGCAGGCTGTTGAACAGATTGAAGGCGCCGACCGCCCCGACGCAGACGAAATAGAACAGAGTTCGCTCGACCCCCAAGTAAGTGAGCGGCTTATGCAAGCTCTTGTAGACCCGGTTGGTGCGGCGTTTAGGTTGAATGTCGCTCTGCATAAGCCCTCACATCGATTCGTCAAGGTCAAGGCGATGGCGGGAGGTAGCGGCTTATACGCCCCAGAGCCAGCTCAGGACGTTGACGGCCAACACCGCTATGCCTGTACCTGCAGCAACGCCCGCGAGGGCCTTCTTCGCGCCCGGCTCACCGTGTGCGAAGCCGTAGCCGCCGATCACAATCGCGATCAGGGACGCGACCTTGGCAATCGTCCCGGTGAAAAGAGTCTGCAGGGCGGTGAAGCCGGTATCGAAGGGAGAACCGCTCGACTGGGCCTGGGCTGCAAGGGGTAGCAGGAGAATTGTGAATATGAGGAGGGAGCGGACATCCACCCGAACAGGGATGATGGAGAATCGGATGAAACGACGGATCAGGATCACTTTGCACCTCCGCTGGCGCTCGCAACGTCAGCTATGGCGCAAAGCTAGCCCGGCACTATTTCGAAGTCCAATCACTTCTGATCGGGTCGTTATTCCGTCAGGTTATAACGAGCAATCCAGCCTCTATTCCAAATGGGAATCCAGGTCGCAATATCCTGGGCGACGCTGCTCGTTTGACTCACTGGCAAAACCTCAGTCGACGCCTGTGACCTGCCCCGAAAGCCATCGGCATCTATTTGGCTTCGACCCGATCAGGCACCCTGCGAAACACTCGATTAAATATTTCATGCGCAAGGTCCACGGATTCCTCAATCGCGGTGCTGGTCGGGATCACGCGGACATTGACCTGCTTCTCTCTCGCAAGCCTCAGCGCGACGATAATGCAGGCGCCCAGGTAGACCAATGTTCGATTCATGCGAGGCATTGGTGCGAAGGGATCCCACACCCGGACAGTATAGGCGAATAAACAGCGAATGTCACAGGCGGTCGGGATCGTGCCAGAGACGGGCCGCACAGTGGCGTCCGGCTCGGAGGTGGGTTTTCCCAACCACGGACCGAGCCGCGGCCAACCCGCGTCGCTGATTTGCGTCGATCAATGGCCCAACCTATGGTGGGGGCAGGTCCGGGCTGGTTTTCCGACCCTCGAAGCATCCGCATATGTTTGCCAGTTGTGCCCCGCACTTTCCGCAGATCTGTATCTCCGCTTGGCCGTCGCCCAGCAATGGTCAGCTAGCTCGCTTCTTTTCCAGGCGCTCCTCTGTTTTGGGAGCAGAGGTGTTGATCTCTGTTGAACCCTGTTGAAGCGTGATGTTCTCCTCTGTAAATAGCGCGTCCCAAAATCCGGTGGGCACGCCGTTGCGCTAATCGAGCGATTTGAACGAAGCAGAGGCAGAGTTCCATGTAGAGGTGGAGAACACAGGCTGAGCTCAATCGGCTACACTGGTTCGCATGAACATAACTGAAATCGTCTCCAACATCGACGCGGAGATCAGCCGTCTTCAAGAAGTCCGCGCGCTTCTCGCCGGTCATCACGGTCACGTTCGGCCGGGATGGAAACCGGTCAAGAAACGCACGATGAGTGCCGACGCCCGCGCCCGAATCGCTGCCGCGCAGAAGAAGCGTTGGGCCGCATGGAAGAAGGCTCGAAAGGCTGCCTGACTACCGGATGCTCTACTCCACTTGCAACGGCCAAACTGGACCACTACCCGACTGTGAATAACTCTCAGTCTTGATTGGCGACAGTGTGCGTCAATTTGGCGCTTGTGAGCCGGGACACTCGTGCACCATCAGAACATAAAGCGGTTTGCCAATGGAATCCGACAGATGGGGTGCAAATTCCCATTCAAACCCGCAGTTTCAAGCAACAGAGCGCGTGTCGCGATTCAGCGTATTCCTCTTCCGGACTACATCGCTCGGCAGCTTGTCGTCCTCTATAAATCGCATCCCCCCAGTCTGATGGTTCAGTCTGGCGCACGCCGCACGTGGGTGGGGTGACGGACGTCTATTCCTTTAGCATGTCCATCGATTGCTTAAGCTGCTTCACGGAAGAAGCTGCTCGGACCGGATCACAAGTACCGAGTTCGTCGAGTGCCTCCTGGTAAGCCGATCGGGCTTCACGGCTGTGCCCTAACGCCGACTCAGCATCCCCGACAGCCCAGTTTGCCAAGTAGTTTCGAGGAGAGAGCCGCTGAGCATCCTTCGCTAACAAAAGAGCCTCACTCGCATTTCCTTCCTTGAGTTTGTCTCCGGAGAGAAATGCGCGACTAACTGCCGCTGCCGCGGTTAATTCGATATCGCCGCTATAGACGAGTACGCCTCGATCAATTTCCTCCGCGGGACGCCGTTGTCGGAACTCGCGATACGGGTTTGCTTCATCGCTGACCCACAATGTGGTCATGTCTGTTGCACTTATCAAGACGGACCCGTGCACCATTGGAGGCACAATTTCCGCTTCGCTTTGGCCAAAACGTCGAGGTGTTGAACTGGGCAGCGCGTGGCAGTCAATTCCATATGCCTTTGGTGCGATATAGCCTTGCACGATATAGGCGAACCAGCATTCGTCATGTGGGTGAAGCTGCCGCCATGCCTTCACCTGCAGAAGCTGCTGCCCCCAGTCGACATTCGAGTCACTTAGGTTGTGGTATGTGTTGCTAGGGCCGCCCCACAGTTCATTTGAGTAGGCGATAGGAGAAGGAAAAGACAACAGCGAAGACACTGAGTGCGCGACCCACAAAAGAATCCCAATCGCCAGCCAAGTGCGTGAGCGGCGAGCCATTGTGGAAATGCCTGCGCCGGCTAGTATGGCTGCAATTGCGAAAAGCGGCAAAATGTGACGCACGCCTAAATCTACGCCCGCTAGCATAGCAAATAGGAGATATATACACCCCGGCACCAGGAGGTAGACATATATTCGACTGACGTCTGCCCGAACACTACACTGCGTGTCGGGTGCTGCGATGGACGGCATCGTAGCAACTGCCAGTGTCCTCCCACAATCGACGACAATGACGTACAGTCCCAAGCACGCTGCGGCCATTAAACCCAAGGAGGTCTTGACGGCGATAACTACGGGAAAGTAAAACCAGACGCTATGCGGATACCATCGACCAAGTACGAATGTATCCTTGACCGCCCTCACGATGAGAACGTCTGTGACTCCCATCAGGTAGGATTCAGGCAGTAAGTGCAGTCGAGCCATCGAGCGAATCACCAGTCGATCGATGACGGATAGAGAGTCTGTATAACTTGTTAGCGTGGGATTCATGACCAATCCAGATGGTCGGGCAGCGTAACGAAATGCATAAAACGCCCACAAAATGATGCAGGCGGTCAATGCGATAACAGAAAGACCGCTAACCAAGCGACGTGCAGTGGTGGCCCGGGTGCTCTTAGGCTCCAATGCGATTTCACAGCCGACCAAGGCTACCAAGATCGGTGCGATCAGAACTCCAGAGTGCTTGGTTGCTAGGAGCAAACCGACCATACCAGCGGCGGTAGCCAACCGACTCAGGGAGGGCTTACGAACATAGCGGTAAAAGAGATGAACAGACGCGAGCAGGCCACCGGCGGCGGCGATGTCTGTTGTGACGAGTCCTGAGTGAGCTATGATGTTTGGATCAAAAACCGTGAAAGCGGAGGCGAAGACTGCCGCCGTCATGCCGAACCATTCACGAGCTGAGAGGAATACGCTGCACGTGAGGAACAACGCTAAGGGAATTACCGCCGCCCGCATGCGAAACACGAGGTTTTGGGATGGCCCATCGTTATGCTCCAGCCAAGCCTTTCCGCCGAGCATCGCTTCCAGTTTGAAGCCCTTGCCTGTCAACGGTGGGACCCACAACGGCTTTCCCAACGCGGGCAACGCCGCAAGAAGCTTTACGAGAGGAGGATGTTCTGGATTCAGTCCGTAGTCATGGGAGGTCCACATTCGATAGCCGGAATACATGTGATCTTCCTCGTCGAATGACAGCGACTCGCCGCGGATCACAAACACGACAAGGAGAGTTTGAAGGACAAGGAGAATGACGAGTGCTAGACTTGCTCGCAACGAGCAGCGACGCACGGTGTAAGCCCTCCGTGTTTACTTCGGCTCTTTGGAAACATCATCCGGCAAACCCGCAACGAGGTCCACCGGAAGAAACGCATCGGCTGGATACAGATTCCGGGAGTGTAGCACATATGTACGCGTTTTGAGGTGACCCGAGGAATGGAGTAACTACTCGCCGGATTGGCGATTCAATCGCAGGCAAATACCGTTTGTAACGGGGTTCTATTGGCGTTCACACAACGTACAACTGTTCGGGACTTGTTGAGTCGATTTTAAACTGAGGCGTGTGATGCGAAGCGGCGAGCCCGGCATTTCGATCCTTGTTCTGGCTGTTTTATGTCTGGGATCCGCCCGAGCTCAGAAGACTGTCAGCCTGCTTGTAACCGTAGTAGATTCGCACGTCGATCCAAGTCGGCCTCTGGCCCACGTTCGGCTCTCGCTTACTTATTTGCGTGGCAGCGCCGTTGCCATCCAGGGCATTCATCCCACAAACGACGAGGGGTGCGTTTTGCTGCGGGTCGAAGAGAACGCTACCGAGGTCGGCACTGTGCAGATTGGCGTCGCTCCGTCCGACGTCCCTGGACTAGTCATCTACGAGCCCGCCGGCGGCATATTGGATACCCTGCGAAAACCCGTCACACTCAAATTGCTTCCCACAGGATCACGGGCACTCTTGGGCCCCGCCCAGATCGAAGCGTTGCTTTACGGGTATTCGCAGAACGCAACCACACTGCTCGTCCAGAACCGGCAACTTCAAGACCGTATAAGGATAATCGAAAAGCAAAGAGACGATCTGGCCGACGCCCAGCGTGAATGGGGTAGACAAAACGGCTTTGACCTGAGAACCGTTAAGGCACAAACAGACATCTGGGCGGATTCGATTCTGGGACAGAAGGATAAAGCTACGAACAAAGAACTCAAGCTGGCGGCGCTTGCGAAAGGCCGTATCGACGAGTACATCCGACTGTCACGGGAGGGGGAAGAACAGGCGCGATTGTCACTGCAAAGAGAAAGCAATTCCCTAGAAGTTGTCTTCACGACAATGCACGCCAATCTCCGTGATTTCCTCGAAGAGTCCAGGAGCGAGGCTCAGGGCCATTATCTTGAATCTCACCCTCATCTGGCGACCCAAGTGCTCATGAGGGCCGCGGAGCGGGCGGAGACTCTCCATGAGAGCTACCCGAAGGACGAGACGTTCCGTGAGATTTGGATAGACGCTGCTCTCGACGCGGCCGTTGCAAAACAGAAAGAAGGCGAGGTGACGGAACCGGAACTGAGCGCAGCCTTGCTCAAGGAGTCCGCTGGGGACTACCAACGAATCATTATGCAATTGAATGATAATGTGGAGGATCGAAAACTTTGGATCACATCTTTAAACGACTTGGGGAATACTCTTCTAGCTGAGGGTTTGCGTGCTCGCGGGGACGAGATGATAAAGCTATTTGTGCAATCCGCAAACTCGTACCACCAGGCACTCGATGTTCTAGTTCCAACTGATCTGCCGCGGGATTGGGCCATGACGGAACATCACTTGGCCGACGCATTGCAATTAGAAGGCGAGCGCATCGACGGGGAGCGGTCCGTGGACATGATTATGCAATCCGTGGAGTGCTATCACAACGCGCTCAAGGTTCGAACCGAGACCGAAATGCCACAGGAGTGGGGCTTGAGCCAGACTAACCTAGGTACGGCATTGCGGAAGCTTGCGGAGCGGGTGGCCGGAGCAAAATCTCGGCAATTGCTGGACCAAGCCATTGAAGCGCACTTACGTTCGCTCGATGTTCGCGCCAAGACTGAGCATCCACGAGAGTGGGCCCGCTCGCAATCGGACTTGGGATTAGCCTATCGCGATCTTGGCGAGAGGAGTGACGGTTTAGGGGCGTCGAGATTGCTGACGCAAGCCGCCGATGTGTTAAGTGATTCGCTTCTTCAAACTCCTCGAGATGACGTACCCCAAGCTTGGGCAGATAAACAGATGAGTCTGGGCACAGTCCGACTTGCTCAAGCGGAGCGGACAACAGACAAGGAATCTGCGGACTTCTTGGCGGGGGCCGTAACGGCATTTCACCATGCGCTCGAGGTGGATACTGAGGCCGCGCTGCCTCAGGGATGGGGCAGTGCAGAACAGGCTTTGGGGATCGCGTTGCGGATGGAGGGTGAGCGTACGGGCGGAACTCGTGCGACTGGGCTGCTCGATCAATCTGTTGACACTTTTCACCATGGTCTCGAGATCTTCACGGAGGACGCCCTGCCCCAAGATTGGGCAGACACACAGATCGAGTTGAGCAAGGCATACCTTGACGAAGGAGAGCGAGTCAGCGTTGCAAAGTTGGATCAACTGTCCTTGGCTGCGGCAGAAGCCTGCCAGAACGCTCTGAGGGTATTTAGCGAAGCCCGTCTCCCGCAGGGATGGGCGCGCGCACAGGTGTGTCAAGGCGACGCGCTTTTGAAACAGAGTCAGCTTTCAGCGGAAACAGATGGTAGAAGGCTGCTTACCGCCGCCATCGAAGCCTATCGCAATGCGCTCGACATCTACACAACTGAAGATTTTCCATATACTCACGGAGTGGTAATCCGTAAACTAAGCGGTATCATTCCTCAGGTTGTACATTTATTGCCCCGTCCAGTGCCTCGATGCCTGAGTCGGATGTCGGTGAGGAATCCTATGCCCTTGTTTGATGAAGCCAGCTCTTTTTCTCCATTGAATAACATGGAGTTACATCCAGAAAGTGAGCACCGTGCCTCGCTACGACATTTTCATTAGCTACGCGCGCGCGAACGCAGAACAAGTGCGGCCCCTCGTGGCTCTCTTGCGCGACAAGGGATATCGCGTTTTCTTTGATCAAAAGGAAATACTAGTCGGCGAAGATTGGAAAGAGCGCCTCCGCCGATCGGTTGCCTCCGCACGATGCTTGGTTCTCTGCTGGTCGAAGGAGTCTGCTGCCTCGGAATACGTACGCTACGAGCTCTTCCGGGCAGAGGGCTTGGGAAGACGTGTCTTACCTTGGCTGCTGGATGATACGCCCTTGCCAGAGTTAATCACTCTGCAAGGTATCAAGGGGCCCGGGCCTGAACAGGTGTTTGTCGGGCTTTCGCCGAGGCTCGGCATTCAGTTGCGTAGGAGAAACGTTCTCGTCGCGATGGCTGCAGTGTTGCTCTGCGTCTCTAGCGTGGCTGCCTACCGGTGGACTCTCCGGCCATGGTCCTTGAACGGGATCGTGCGTGAGATTCCATCAGAAGACCCTCTGGCCGGGGTGGTCGTCGAGGCGACGACCGCCAACGGCAAGAACTATTCCGCTACGACTGACGGCGATGGACGCTATTCCATTTCCATACCGCCTCCGCAGGCCGAATCCGTCGAGATACTCTTTCGGAAAGACGGCTACGACTCAGAGCATCTGCTGAGTGTCACTACTCGTCATAGTTTTACCGAGTTTCTCAAACGTGCTTCTGCTCGTGGCGTTTCGACAGACAAGTAGCATCTGCTATTTGAGAAGCGTCTATTGATCCAGTGTGTGCCCCCGCCGGCAACTGACCCGACCCCCTAAATCCGTCCAGTCGGTAATGCGATTTGGCCGAAGGAAAGACGGGATGCGCAGGAGTAGACACTCAATTGGCACCCCTTGATGTAGTCGATTTTGTAGCGGTCAAAGCACAAGCGATCCACAAGGATCAACAGAGCCGAGATCGCGGCTTTGTCCATGTTCAATTCAAAGCAGTTAGTAACCACCAATTTCAATAGGCCTCAACAAATGTTTTTATCTGCTTTGGGAGCAGAGGTGTTGATCTCTGTTGAACCCTGTTGAAGTCTGTTATTTCCTATCCTGCAAAGAGCCGACCCGGGCGTGCAGTCGGCCGGTCGGCATTTTGGGGCGAATCGTATTTCCGGATTGCCCTTCGTCCGCCCAAACCGCGTCCGGGTATCGGAAAGGATGCGACAGGCCGACTTGCGAGTGCCGATTCGATCTCGATGGGTGCCTCGGCGATATATCGACAACTGACACGACTCGTACTCTAAGATGGCTTCATGATGAACATGCGCAAGACTCGGCGTGAAGCGCTCATGCTCGGTGCCGCTGCGGCGTTCACCGGTTTTGCTTCCGAGGCGCAACAGCGAATCCCCTCGCAACTCGACCTCGAGCCCGGCTCGCAGCCAGCCCGCGACCCCAAATCAACCGGCATCCAACCTGTTCGCTACGAGCAAGACGCATCCGGCAGAGATGCCAACCACCCTGTCTGGGATCCCTTCAAGGTAATCGCCGCGTCCACCCATGGCGCGTTGTTTGCCTTCGAAAACACCGCCCTGATCACACCGGACAACTTCGGCCGCGGTGGGGTTCGCGAACACCTGCATCATAGCCAGGACGAGTTTTTCTTCCTGCTCGAAGGTGAACTCACAATCGAAATCGCCCATGTGCGCCACATCCTGCGCCCCGGTGACTGCATCCTCGGACCGCGCAGAATTCCGCACGTCTTTGCCTTCTCCGCTTTGGGCCGCAACCGTATGTTGATCGCCTACTCCCCCGCAGGTCAAATGGAAGATTTCTTTCTCGCCGGGGATACCGATCCTGCCAAATTGCAAGATCCGGCTTTTATCGAGTCTCATGGGATGACCCTCACCGGTCCACGCCTCAGGCTGCGCCCGCTCGCATAACCGCTCGGCCGAATTTATGCCATCGGCTGCCGCGGCTGACGCGTCCCAGCTGGCGATGCGGATCCCCAAGTATGCGCCGAGCGGCTAACGGCCTCGATTCGAAAGCTTCGACCGTTCCCGGCCTGCGTGTTCAGGGTGCACCTTTTTGCTTCTTGTTGGCAGTATCAGGCCAATGCGCTCATTGAGGCCATTTTCCCGGAGTAGCGTCTGGTTTGTCGGCATTCCGGCAATTTCGCGCCGTGAAAGTTCCGCAATGCCGGTCAATCAGCCAGCGCCCGGAAACTCCGCTCTACATATTGACCTGCCCCCCTGGATCCGCACAGAACTGAGTATGATTTTCGGATTCAGGGGAGGACGGTATGGGCAGGAGCAGGCACACGGAGGCGCAGATCATCGCTGCGCTGAAGCAGGTGGAGGCCG
>Ga0182024_10002809_pt1 | contig 42606 bp, 32 predicted proteins | sample P32metaG_FD_120480 | JGI IMG/M metagenome (GOLD analysis project Ga0182024, IMG submission 120480) | Permafrost microbial communities from Stordalen Mire, Sweden - P3-2 metaG (Illumina Assembly) | ecosystem: Environmental > Terrestrial > Soil > Wetlands > Permafrost | place: Sweden: Stordalen... | reverse complement strand
GTGGTGATGACGTCGTCGCCGGACTGCACTCCGAGCGCCAGCAAGCCCAGATGCAGCGCGGCCGTCCCGCTGCTCAGCGCTACACAGTGCTTGACGCCGCAGAAATCGGCGAACTCGCGCTCGAAAGCCTCGACCTCCTCGCCCTGCACGAACGATGCATTCCGGCAGACGCGGTCGAGCGCCGGAAGAATTTCATCCCGCAGCTCCGCATATTCGGATTGCAGATCCAGCAACGGAACTTTCATGGCGCAGGCCTGTTCACCCATGCAAAAACTGTACTGCACACGGCGCTGGGCCACAAGCCCAGCAGGAACATCTCGAGGTTTAGATGTGCGTGAGAGTACCGGTAACTTTGGTGCGACGCAGGGCCCAGGCGAACACGACAAACGACAATGGGATCAGGAGCGCGGCGAAAAGAAGCAGGGCCGCGATCGAAGGCCATAGCTCGCGCCATCCCGCGCCGGCCAGCAATGCGGCGCGCATTCCTTCGAGAGAGTAAGTGACGGGAATCAAGCGCGCCAGGAATCGCAGCGGACCGGGCAGCACGCTGATGGGGTACATCATCCCGCCGACGAGCCCGGAAATTCCAAGCACCAGCCACTTCGCAGGATTTCCGCGCTTAAAGAGAATCGAGTAACTAGCCGATATGATTCCTAGCCCTGCAAACGCAAGAATTGACGCCAGAAGAATCGCGACAGCTCCCGGCCAATTCGCCGCGCGCGGCGTGAAATCGAAAAGCAGCGCGCCCCACGCAAGATAGACGCAGGTCCGCAGCGCCAGCGCCGTGAACGGATACACCGCCGATCCCGCCAGGATCACCGGGAGCGGAGTCTGCGTTACGAGCAAAGCTTCCAGCGTGCGATTCTGCCGCGCTTCCTCGATGCTGGAATCGAAAGCGGTGAGCGATACGCTGAGATAATCGAAAAACGCGAAGCCCACCAGCGCAAACGCAAAATAATTGCTGCCGTCGGGCAGCGCACGGGCCAGCTCAGGACTCTCAACGAAGCGAGACAGGTAGTAAAAAGTGGCGACGCCGAATAGAGCTTCGAGCGTTTCGAGCAGAAGCGCTCCTCGATATCCGCGAGCAATGGCAAAATCGCGCAAGAAAAAGCCGGCAATCTTTCGCAGAGTGCGCGCGAGGTTCATGGTCGGGACTCGACGGGCGCCGGGTGGCGCGCGAGACGTGAGATAGCGGCTTCCAGGTTGGCGGTGCCGGTCGCCGCGCACAAGCCGCGCGGAGAATCGAAAGCCGTCACGCGGCCTGCTTCGAGCAGGAGCACGCGGTCGGCGATTTCCGCGACTTCGCTTAAGGTGTGCGACGCGAAAAGCAAGGTGGTGCCGTGCTGGCGCACCAGGTCGTCCTTTAGCAAGCGCCGGAAATCCGCGGCTGCCAGCGGGTCGAGGCTGCGCGTGGGTTCATCGAGCAACAAAACAGCAGGCTGGTGGAGGAGCGCGCGCGCCAGGCCCACTCGATGGGTCATGCCGGTGGAAAGAGTGCGCACCTGGCGATCGAGTTCGGCGGCGATGCCCATGCGTTCGGCGGTGAGCGCGATGCGCGCGCGAGCTTCCGCGCGGGACATGTTGTTCATGGCCGCGAAGAAACTCAAATTTTCCCGGGCGCTCAAACGAGTGTAGAAGCCCTCGTCGCCGCCGGTGTGATAGCCGAATTGGCGCCGCGCGCGCGAGGGTTGGCGTTCGACGTCGCAATCGGAAATCGCCGCGCGGCCGTGGGTGGGCAGAATCAGGGTGGCGAGAATGCGGAGCAGCGTGGATTTTCCCGCGCCATTCGGTCCCACGATTGCTACAGCCTCACCCGGCTGGACCAAAAAGGAAATCCCGGCGAGGGCCCGCTCCGTAGGACGCGCGACGGGATCCAGCAGCGCACGCCAACCAGAACGTGCAGGCGGAAAATATTTTTCAAGCGCTTCGACGGAAATGGCAGGCGAAGACATCTCGGTCGTTATAACCGAAATCACTACGGCGAATCCAGTTCCGTCATTGCTGTTCGGGGCGAGTGACAGTAGAATGGAGGCGGTCGAGTCGATTACCACAGGGCGTGCGTATCGAACCGGTCTTCCGCCACCGAACTCGCTGGCGGAAGAACTGCCCCAGCCCAATACTACGGGAGCGGCCGTAATGGACGCACCTCTCTCCTTACATACGATTGTTGTAGCTGCACCTGAACAAGTCTCGTGTCCTCTCGGTGAGGAATCGGCGATTTTGAATCTGAAGAACAGCGTGTACTACGGAATGAATCCGGTGGGCGCGCGTGTCTGGGATCTGCTGAAAGAACCGACGAGCGTCATGGAGCTGCGCAACGCCTTGCTCGAAGAATATGAAGTGGATGAAGCGCGCTGCGGCGACGATCTGCTGGCGCTGCTGGAAACCATGCGGAGCGAAGGACTGATCGAAGTTCGTGGCGTGGCGGCCGGTGCTTGACGAGCGCGACTTTGTTCCGGCGGGCGGGTTCAAAATGACACTGCACGCTTTGTGGACACTGGCGGGGTTCATGCCGATAAGGCAATCATGACGGAACGCTGGCAAAAGTTCTGGCGGCTCAGCGGTTATCAGCGCGGCATCGCGCTGGAAGCGGCTGGCGGACTTCTGGCCACTTGGCTGGGATTGCGGCTGGCGGGCTTTCGCCGCTGGAAGAGTGTCCTGGCATGGCTGGCTCCATCCGCGAATACCACCATGCGTCGCCAGAACGCCTCGCAAAGAGAACCAGCGGAATTGATCGCGCGAATGGCAGCGGCGGCGGCGCGGAATGTTTTCTTCGGCACGAATTGTCTGGAGCAGTCGCTGGTTCTGTGGTGGCTGCTGCGGCTGCGCGGAATTTCAGCGGAGTTGCGCATTGGAGCGCGCAAGGAATTTGAGCGCTTCGAAGCGCACGCGTGGGTGGAAGTGGATTCGGCGGTGTTGAATGACGCGAGCGCGGAGCACCTGCACTTCATTCCATTCGACGGTCCGATCTCGCCCCTGGAGGCGCGAATCGAGTGAGCGGCATCGTGGGTATCTACGATCGCAGTGGCGCGCCGGTGGATCGCGGCCTGCTGCAGGCGCTCGCTCATTTTCTCTCTCAGCGCGGGCCGGACGGGCGGGACACCTGGTCCTCCGGCGAGATTGGCCTGGGCCACACCATGCTGCGCACCACGCGCGAATCGCAAATCGAGCGGCAACCGGCAAGCCTCGATGGCCAGTCGTGGATCACCGCGGATGCGCGCATTGATTGCCGCGAGGAATTGGAAAAGAAGCTCGCGCTGGAGGGCCACGGCGCCGCGGGCCGCGCGGTCACTGACTCCGGCCTGATTCTGCGCGCGTATGCGGCCTGGGGGGCGGAGTGCGTGCAACATTTGCGCGGGGATTTCGCGTTCGCGATCTGGGACGCGCGCAAGAAACTGCTGTTTTGCGCGCGCGATCATTTCGGCGTAAAGCCTTTCTACTATTGCGAGCTGGGGGAGCTTTTTCTTTTCAGCAACACGCTCGACTGCTTGCGCCAGCATCCCGACGTTTCCGAGAACCTGAACGACGCCGCGATCGGCGATTTTTTGCTCTTTGGGTTGAACTGCGACGTCGCCACCACCACTTTCCGCGACATCCGGCGCCTACCCGCGGCTCATGCCATGACCATCAGTGCCGACGGACTGCGCATCCAGCGCTACTGGTCGGCTCCCACGGAAGGTCGCATCCGCTACAATCGCGCGGAAGATTACGTGGAACATTTTCAAATTTTGCTGCAAGCGGCCGTAACGGACCGCATCCGCGTGGATCGCGCGGGGATTCTGCTCAGCGGCGGTCTGGATTCGGCGACGATTGCAACGACGGCGCGCGAGCTGGCCGCCAGCGCCGGCGGCGCGCAGGATTTGCGCGCCTACACGGTGGTCTATGAGTCGTTGATTCCCGACCAGGATGGCCGCTACGCGCGCGAAGTGGCGGAATTCCTAAAGATCCCGCAGCAGTCTATTCCGATGGATGAGCTGCGTCCATTCGAACGGTGGGAGGAACCCGAATTCAGGTCACCCGAACCGGTTGACGATCCTTTTTTTGCGGGCCTGTTTGACCAGTTCCGCACCATCGCGGCGGATTGTCGCGTGGTGCTTTCAGGCGAAGGCGCGGACAACCTGATGGACTTTCAGATGTGGCCGTTTGCGCAAGACTTGGTGCGGAATCAGGAATGGGGCAGCCTATTCCGGGAAACTTCCCGTTATCTTTGGCTGCGGCCTTCGGTTGTCCCCGGGCTGAAGCGTCGCATACAGGGTCTTTTCGGCAAAGATCCCACTGCGCCGGTGTATCCGCGCTGGCTGGTACCAGACTTTGCGCGCCGTTTGAACCTGAAGGACCGGGCCAGGGAGTGGAGCGAGCTTCCGGCCGCGCGCCCGCATCCCGTACTACCCAAAGCGCACGCTTCGCTGACGTTGCCACACTGGTCTGCGATGTTCGAATACGAAGATGCCGGTGTTACGCGCTGCCCCGTTGAGGTACGGCACCCCTTTTTGGATTTGCGTGTGGTGAATTTCCTTCTGGCGCTCCCTCCCTTCCCTTTATTTTTCGAGAAACAGCTATTGCGCGAGGTTGTGGCGGGGCGATTGCCTGAAAATGTACGCACCCGGCGGAAGACGCCTATAACAGGCAGTCCTTTGTTGACACATTTGAGACAATCAAAAACAGAATGGATGAATAAGATGGCATGGGACGCGCAGATGGATTCGTACGTCAATCGAACGGCGCTGGCGACGTTTCGAAATGAAACGAACTCGGAGCAAGCGCACTCCGGTGTTCGCCCGCTTTGCCTTAACTTTTGGTTGCAGTCAGCGCGCAAGGTCCGGTATAACTTGCGTGCGGAGGTTCGCAATGCTTAAGCCCGTTAAACGGGATAATAAGAAGCCGTATTCATCTCCTATCATAACTGTCTACGGTACCGTGCAGGAATTGACTCAAAAAATCGGCTTACGGGGCAATCCGGACTCATCACTACCTCGAAGCCAAAAGACGCACACTTAGCCGCGGAAGAATCCAGACTAGTTCCAGGAGTACGTCTAGATACGATTGTCTGGAATCTTTTTAACCGGAACGTGGTTGCGGCAGATCAAGAAGGCCCGGTAAATCGGGCTGACGTTCGGTACAGGCTGCAAGCGGAAATTGGTCGTTGACCTCAGTGAAATTCACCTACGCCGTTTTTGGCCTGTTGCTCGAATCCAATCATCGAATCCCTGAGTTAACTCCGATAGGTCCGAGTCATGATCCTTCGTCGCTCGAGTCATCAAACGGTCGTGTGGTGGCGATTCACCTGAATGCTTCTCCTCCAACCAGCGGAGGAGTTCCATCGGGACCTGAAGAGCTGAGCTATGCGACTTCCTACAAGGATGCAGCGGGCAACCCAGCCTTGAGCATTTGGAAGGCCGCGGGCTCCCGCTACTTGAGACTCGCCTACTTCGACGGAACTCAATTCTGGCTGGATCGCGAGGGCCGCGAAGTCTGGGCCACTTGGCCCGGCAATTTAGCGCTGGAAGACACCGCAACGTATCTGCTGGGGCCCGTTCTGGGGATTCTGTTGCGGCTGCGAGGCGTGACGTGTTTGCACGCCAGCGCGGTGGCGTTCGGCGAAAACGCTGTTGCGTTTGTGGGATCCGAAGGTGCGGGAAAATCGACGACAGCGGCGGCGCTGGCGCGGCGCGGCCACGCCGTATTGTCCGATGACGTGGTCGCTCTGGCCGAGCGCGACGGCTCGTTCTTTGTGCATCCCGCCTATCCGTATTTGTGCCTATGGCCGGAATCCGTGGAATCGCTCTACGGTTCCGCGGAGGCGCTGCCGCAGTTCAGCGCGAATTACGAAAAGCGCTGCCTTTCACTGGGAAAACAGGAATTGCGATTCGCGGAACAAGCCTTGCCGCTGGCTGCGATTTATATTCTGGGCGAGCGTCGTGGCGATCCCGCCCCACTGGTGGAAGAGCTCACGCCGCAGAGGGCCTTCCTCGCGCTGATAGCCAATACGTTCGCGACGAATACTCTTGATAGCAGCATGCGCGCGAAGGAATTCGAAATCCTGGCGCGCGTGGTCCTCAGCGTTCCCATACGCGTGCTTTGTGCGCATCACGATGCCAGCCGGCTGCCTGAGCTTTGCGATCTGCTCAGCAAGGAAGCGCAAAGTTTAGCTACGTCGAAGTCCGCGCGCGTTTAGACCGAATACTATTGATGTGCGTTATGTACCGCTGCAGGACAGTTCCTTTTTGAATACCGTGTAGTGGAATAATCGGCCATCCTTTCGTTCCCCACCCTACGAAGCTGTGCTACCATCCTCGTTCAAATGGCGTGTCCGTCCCCCACGATTCGGCGCCTTCGCCATACACCGTGGGTAATCGCTTGTTCGCAAAACGAGGCTTTTCTAATTCCCTTCGCGTTGGCGGTCGCCACTGCCCCTTTTAACTCACCTAACATCCCAGAAAAAATAAACTGAGGAGAAACTCCATGCAGACGAAATCCCCGCTAGTGAAAATCGGAATCATGGCCGGCGCAGTGTTGGCCGTCCTTGCTTTGTTCTTGTCGGTGCAGCTGCAACACCGCGCGCATTCATCCCAGCCCATTGCGAGCAATCATACAGCAGCCTCGGCCCAACCTGCGGCCCCGCTCTCCACCGTGCAAAAGGAAAATTTGACGAATGCGTACGGCAAGCTGCCGCTGGCGTTCGAGGCCAATGAAGGCCAGACAGCGCTGCAAGTTCACTACCTTGCGCGCGGCCAGGGCTATCAATTGTTCTTGACGAGCCAGGAAGCGGTACTCACCTTGCGCCAGCCAACAGTCCCGGGCACGAAATCAACGAAAGGCCCGTCGCTGCACGCCGCGCAAGCGAATCGCAAGCCGGCCGCCGTGGCGAAAACTTCCGTTCTCCGCATGCATTTCGACGGAGCCAATCCTGCTGCTGAAATCGTGGGAGCGAAACCGCTGCCCGTAAAAACGAACTACTTCATCGGCAATGATCCGAAGAAATGGCACACGGACATCCCTTCCTACGAAGCGGTGCGCTACCAGGGAATTTATCCCGGCGTGGACCTGCTCTTCTACGGACACCAGCAACGCCTGGAATACGACTTCGTGGTCGCGCCGGGAGCGGATCCCCAGGCCATCGCGCTGAGCATTCGCGGCGCGCGCAAGCTGGAAATCAATTCGCAGGGCGATGTGCTTGTGAGCGTGGCGGGCGGCAAAGTCGCGCTGCAGAAGCCGGTCATCTATCAGGAAGTGAACGGCCAGCGGCGGGAGATCGCGGGAAACTATGCGATTGCGAACGATCGCAAAATCCGGTTTTCGGTCGCGGGGTACGATCACACGCAGCCTTTGACCATTGACCCCGTGCTGAACTACTCGACCTACATCGGCGGCGAGTTTTTCGATGAGGCGTTTGGCATCGCGCTGGACGCGGCGGGTGACGCTTACATTGCCGGCTTTACTCAATCGACGCATTTTCCGCAAATGAATCCAGTCGCGGCCCCGCCGAGCGATGATACGCATTCGGAAGGCACGGCATTTGTGTCGGAATTGAACCCCACGGGCACCGCGCTCCTTTATTCCACGTATCTCGGCGGCAGCGGGAATGGCACTTTCGGGGACGGCGCCAACGCGATCGCAGTGGACACGGCGAGCCCTCCCAATATTTACGTGACCGGCTTTACAGGTTCGCCGGATTTCCCTACAAGTACCGTCTTGGTGCCGTATCAAGGACCTGCGCCAGCCCCCAACCCTGTACCAGCCTCCGCTGCTTCACAAGGATCTGCGTTCATAACGAAACTCGCACCCTCCGCCAGCGGCCTGGCACAACTTGCCTATTCTAGCTACCTAGGAGGCGATACCTACGACGAGGGATTCGGCATCGCCGCCGACGCAGCCGGAAAGGCCTATATAGCAGGCGCGACGGCGTCTACGAACTTTCCTCAGCAAGGAACCGCAATCACCGCGGGGCTAACCAGTCCCAATACGAACGCGTTTCTAACAAAAATCGATACCACAGCGAGTGGCACGCCGTCGCTTCTTTACTCAACCTATCTGGGTGGATCTGGCGCGGGTAGTAATTTTCTAAATTTCGGTGACGTCGCTTATGCTGTAACAATTGACTCCACTTCCGACGCTTATCTTGTGGGCGGGACGACCTCGACTAATTTTCCCCTGGCCGGCGCCGCCATTTCCGGCAGCCTTGCGTGCGGGGCCAATACCGTCTCCTCGGCGTTCATCTCGGTGATCAATACGTCGGCGCAAACCCTCACATATTCTCACTGCTTAAGCGGAAGCAACTATGACCTCGCCTTCGGAGTGAATCTGGGAACAGGCGTTCCCGTGGTAGCCACAGGAATTGTCTACATGACCGGGACGACTGGGTCTGCGAACTTCCCACGCACCGCTGGATCCATTCCTCCGGCAGGAGCCGTAACGCAGGGCGTAGCCTTCGTATCGCTGCTCAACACCGCGACTGGAACTCTCCAGTATTCAACCTTTCTCGGCGGCACCGCCAGCGATACAGGCTATTCAATTGCATCCGATTCAGCCGGTCTCGCCTACGTGACGGGTCAAACAGGTTCGGCTGATTTCCCGATCACGCAGGGGGCTCTGATCGAAAATCGCAACAACCCGAAGGGCGCGGGGTTCGTTTCAAAGATTAGCCCCAATGGAAATGGACTCGCCGATTTGCTCTATTCCTCTTATTTCGGCGGGCAAACTGTAAACACCTCTACGAGCCAGGATTCCGGTCGCGGCATCGCTGTTTCCGGTACAAACGCGTACATCACCGGTCAAATGACTTCCGCAGATATGCCTGTATCGCCTGGAGTAGTTCAATCGTCTCTCGGAGCAACAGGCGCAACAAACGCCTATGTGGCAGACCTGCCTCTGACTCCGACGATTTCGGTATCGCCCACCAGCATCGCCTTCGGAACGCAGCTGGTGGGCACCGCTACGCAGCCGCAGTTCGTGACGGTGACGAACAACACCGCATCGCCCATCGGCTTGACCCTTCCGCCGCCGACGACGGGCGGCAACTCCGCGGACTTCGTTGGAACCGCGAGCGGCACCACTCCCTGCACGGCGTCACTCGCCGGCGGCGCTGCTTGCACGATTGGAGTGGTCTTCACGCCAACGGTTGCGGCAGCCGAATCCACCACCTTGCAGATCTTTGACGCTCTGGACGGCACGGGCCATCCGATGCTTGTCGCGCTTACTGGTACCGGCAGCGCCACTGCGAGCGCTATCACATTCACGCCCACCAGCCTGACGTTCGCCGGCCAGCTGCTGACCACCACCAGCGCCACACAGACCGTCACGATCAGCAATCCGAGCACGGTAACTCCGTTGACCGTCTCGGCGATCACACTTCCAAACAACGCGCCGTTTACGATTACAAATACTACGTGTCCGACGCTGCCCGTCGTCCTTACCGTCTCACCTGGTGGCACCACCTGCGTCCTAACCCTCACGTTCAATCCAGGCGCATCTACCGCACCGGGCCCTGTTACCAGCGCCATTACAGTGACGGACACTGCCAACGGCAGCCCGCAAACCGTGGATCTGGCCGGCACTGCGTGGGACTTCTCGGCTTCTGCTGCGGCCATCAGCGTGGCCAAAGGCGCGACCGGCTCGTTCCCAGTGCTCGTCACCGGATTGGGCGGCTTCACCGGCGCGGTGGCTTTCACTTGCACCCCCGGAACTGGGGCGCTGATTACCTCGTGCTCGGTGCCCACCACGAATGCGGCTCCGGCGCCGGGCGCCTCGGCGAGCGGTTCCATCACTGCTGCGTCCTTCATCGTGCCGCCGCAATCCATGAAGGTGCCACCGTCCGCGTTGTTGCGGCAGGTGCTCTTCATCATGATGGCGATTGCACTGCTGTTCATGCTTCCTTCAGCCCGGCGCGTCCGCACGCGCCTGGGAATGGCGGGAGCGATGATGGTGTTCGTGCTCGTGGCGGGTTGCAGCGGATCACCTGCGGGGAACAAGTCGTCAACCATCGCGATTACACCGTCCTCGGGAGGCGTCACCAAGACAGCGATCACGGTGAACGTAACCATCACGCAGTAAAAGTCAACTCAACCGCAGTTCAGGCCGCGCGCCCTGTCTTACAGGCCGCGCGGCCTTTTTTTGTGCGCGTGGGCCCTTCTGCCAGCGTCCCTTTGGCTTCAACACTTCTACAGCTTGCGGAAAAACTCAGGAACGCAAAGCTTTTGACTTTGTGAATCGCCCCACAGGGCGATTCATCCTGAGATTCGGCAGTGCCGAATCGAAGGGTAGCGGCCAGCTTTAGCTGGGCGCCTTTGGCGTTGCCTTTGCATTTGTAGCGGCCGGTCCCGCTTTGCGGGACCGGGCAGCCGTTGCCGTAGCTTTGGTGTTGCATTTGTAGCGACGCACCTTAGTGCACCATCGGTGGCGCGGCCAAGCGGGCGCCGCAGAATCAGGCCTCCTTCGTTTCCAGATGATTTGCGGCCGACACTACACTTTGCAGGACTTTCCATCTATCCTAGTGAGCCGCCGCGTGCCAACGTATTCCCGGCCGCCCGCATCTGAAAACTCGCACCATGAGAAGCACTGAATACCAAGCCATTTCTGGAGGACGCGGTTGATGAAAAAGGTAGCGGGAATTTTATTTCTTTTGGCATTCTTCGGCTTGCGTGTCTCGGCGCAAGAGCTGTCGCTGTTCGGTCCTTTGCCGATTAGCCCCATGCCCGTCAGTCCCCCGCCGGAAAACCTGCTGTTCGGGATTCCGAAGCCTCATTTTCCGCACATCCCGAAGCCGCACTTGCAGAAACCTACCCGGTCGAATTTCGAACTGGGCGGCGGATATATGTACAGGTCGTTGCTGGAGGCCGACAGCCACCGGCTGAATATGAATGGATTTTCGATGTACGCCGACTATCGCATTTTCCGCTGGTTGAGCGTCGGCGCCGATCTTTCCGGGGCCTATAACATCAGCAGCGTGAACGGAAATACGCAGCTCTACACCTTGATGTTTGGAGCTCGAATTTATCCTCTCGGCCACCGCCACAAGATCACTCCTTTCGGCGAGGTGTTAATCGGCCCGGGCTACTCCGGTTACAACTTGGAAAGCCAGGGCGGTTTCAATCCGTTCAGTCATTGGGGATGGTCCACGGCGTGGATGGGCGGAGGCGGCTTCGACGTGAAATTCAAAAAGCGCTGGACCATTCGCCTGCTCGAGCTCGACTACGAACATACCAATTTCAGCCAGATTAATGCCGGCACCTACGGAGGCACCAGCCAGGGAAATTATCGCGCCTCCGTCGGGATGACTTATCGTTTTGGCGTGAAGTGAGCGCGCGGTTCGCGCCGCCCGGTTCTTCGCGCGGCCTTCCACCACAATGCCGATCACGCTTGTGCGTGCAATCGCGCGCGCGTTGTCGAGCGGCTGCCCTGTGCCTTCCCTAAAATTTCGCTCCGGCCAGATTTGAATTTGGCCTTGCGGAAAGACCGATAGTCATAGGACATTACCGCTCTGTGCAGCCATCACTCCAGCAAGCCCCAGCGCGAGCGGCAATTCTGGTTTTTGCGCTGGCGGCCGGTGCATTGCTCTCCTACCAGGCGGTCAGGCTTTGGCTCGCTTACCATCGCATTCATTCCACGCGGCTGGAGGTAATCGAGCGTGGCGCGGGGCTCGAGCCCGGAAACGCCGAGGCCTGGGACCTCTTGGGCCGCTATCGGCAGCTTGACTTCACGAACGCCGACCCACAGCAGGAACTCGCGGACTACCAACGCGCCGTGCAGGATGATCCGCTCTCCGCAACTCTCTGGATGAACCTGGCCGGCGCTTATGAAGCCAATGGAGATTTAAGCAGCGCGCAGAACGCATTTGAACGCGCGCGCGCCGTGTACCCACTCTCTGCCGAAGTTGCGTGGAATTACGGAAATTTTCTGCTGCGTCAGGAAAAAGAAACAGAAGGCTACGCCGAAATTCACCACGCGGTGCAGTCGGACCCCAGGCTGCTGACACTCGCGATCTCCCGCGTGTGGCGATCGAGCCATGACGTAAATATTCTGCTGGACCAGATTCTGCCCGCGGATGTGAATGCGTACATTCAAGCGCTGGATGTTTTCGCTTCGATTCGCCAATCGGACGCCGCGCTTTCCGTGTGGCGACGCCTCCTGTCGCTCGGCAAGGTCGTGGATTTGCCGCGAACGTTTCCTTTTTTCGACGAACTGATTCTGGACGACCGCTCCGCCGACGCCAAGCAGGTCTGGACCGAAGCTCTAACCGCCGCGAGACTGCCCCACGATGAACCGCTGAATCATTCGCTGGTGTGGAACGGCGGATTTTCCGGCGACTTCAGCAATGGCGGACTGGGCTGGCGGTGGAACTCTCCCATTGGCGTCGCGGTTGATTTCGACACGGCCCCTCCCTCGTCGGGCGTGCGCGCTGTGCGGCTGGATTTTGGCGGCGGCACCAACCTGGAACTCACGCAACCCGCGCAGTATGTTCCGGTCGAACCCCGGCACACCTACCATTTTCATGCCGACATGCGCACCGAAGAGATCACCACTGAAAGCGGGATGCGCTTTTCGATTGTTGACCCCAATCACAACGAAGCAGTGAATGCGCTCACCGAAAATTTCATGGGCTCTCACCCATGGAGTGCCTTGGACATGGACGTCACCGCCAGCCCGGAGACGCACTTCCTGCTCGTGCGCCTGATGCGCGTGGGCAGCCGCTTGTTTGAAAACAAGTTGACCGGCACCGTTTGGATCGCGGACGTCTCGCTCATTCCTGAAGAATCGCTGGGGAACCCCTCGCGATGAAAGTGATCCGCGCCGGTTTGATGTTTCTGTTTGCGTTTTCCGTTCTGGCCTTTGGTGCGGTCGAAGTTTGGTCGGGTTCCATCCTGGAAATTGGTGCCAGCCTGCTGTTCATCGCCTGGGCTGCGCTCGTTTTCCTCGATGACAGCATCAAGATTCACTGGAGTCCCCTGAATTGGCCGCTGGGGGGATTGTTCGCAATCGGACTCGCGCAGTTCGTCCTGCGCGCCACGCCCTATCCTTTTTTGACTCGCGTCGAACTGCTGAAGCTCGCCGCGTACCTGGTGATCTTCTTTCTTTCCACGCAAGCCTTTCGCGAGCGCCGCGATTTGACGAACCTCGTATGGTTCTTGATTCTCTTGTGCTTCTCCGTATCGCTGCTGGGTATCGTGCAGCACTTCACCTCCGACGCGAAAATCTACGGATTCCGTACGCTCACCGCGGGCGGCGATCCCTTCGGCCCGTTCGTCAACCGCAATCATTTTGCCGGGTTTGTGGAACTTACCCTTCCAGCCGGCCTGGCGTTGCTGATTTTCCGCGGATTGCGTCGCGACATGATTCCTTTGACCGGATTGCTGACCATCGTTCCCGTCGGCGCGATGATTCTTTCCGGCTCGCGCGGCGGCATCGTCAGCTTCGCTTTTGAACTTGCCGTGCTGTCGCTGCTGGCGCGCCTGCGCAAAGCACCGGAAGGTCCGCGCTTAGTGGCGCTGGCGATTGTGGGATTCGCCGCCCTGGCTTTGGTGGCGTGGCTGGGCGCCGGTAGAGCCATCGAACGATTTTCAACCTTGCATCAGGGTGACGTAACGCTCGGGCGACGCGCCACCATGGTCCGCGGCGCAGCGCATATCTTCTTCGATCACCCGCTCAAGGGCGCGGGGCTCGGCTCGCTGGTCGCGGTGTTCCCGCGCTACGAAATTGCTTATGACGGCTACGTCGTGGACCACGTGCACAACGATTACGTGGAATTGCTCGCCGAAATGGGCATCCTCGGCGGCCTCTGCGGCCTGGCGTTCTTGTGGATTTTAATTCGCGATGCGCGCAATTGCTTCACCGCCGAACAAGGTCATTTTTCGCGCGCTGTCCATGCCGGAGCAATCACCGCGCTCTGCGGGCTCCTGCTTCACAGCCTGGTGGACTTCAATTTGCACATTCCTTCCAATGCCCTGCTGTTTCTTCTGCAAGCTCACCTGGCCACCACCACGCCGCTGCCTTCCCAGGGCGCCCAGGTACGCACTCGTAAGCGTATGCGCGAGCGGGACGTCGAGCTGGACTTGGAATAAGCGTTTCGTGCTCAGGCGTTCTTGGCTGAAATTAATGCCTCGGCCTCGTAGGTAGTACCGGCAGGGGGCGCCGCCACCGCCGTCTGCTCCGGCGGGAAAAACCTCTCGCGCATCCTCAGAACTGGAAATTCGATGAGCCGGGCCATCACGATGCCGAAAACCACGCACCCGAAGAAATACCACGCGAAGAATGGAAACCCTGTCAGTTGGATGTGAAAAAACTGTTTGAAGCCGCGAATCGTGTAGAGCCCGAACACGCCCTGCCACAAATAAATCGAATAGGAATAGAGGCCCACAAAAGCGCACGCGGTGCCCAATTTTGCCAGAGGCCCGGCAAAACTTCGCGGCAGTACGTCGCGCACATAAAGGCTCAGCATCAAAAGCCCGCCAAATCCCAGATAGAGGAAGGTAGGACCGAATACCACATAGAAGCGCCCCGTGCCTGGGAAAATAAAACACGTAGATAGGAGAACGATGGTTGCAAGTCCGATCAGCAGGCGGTTCGCCGTTGGGCGCATGAAATTATCCACGCCTTGGCGATGGAAAGAGTAGAAATAACCGAGCACTACGCCGAAGAACAGCTCGTCAATTCTCAGGTGCGTGGGCATCGCGATGGTGTCGCCGTAGTAGGACTCCGGCGGCGTAAAGTGCACGGTCGCCGCTCGGAGCGCAAAGCACACCACGGCCACCACCAGGAAAGCCCGCGGAATCACCCGGAAGGGATTCGCTGAATTGGACGAAAAGCGAATCAAGAGCAGCAGGAGAATCGGCAGGAGGATGTAAAAATGCTCCTCCACCCCTAAGGACCAGCAATGCAGCCAAATCGCCGGTTTGTAGTCTTGTACGAAAAGAATCTCGCGCGCGTATGCGCCCCAGCCGGAAAGTTTCCCAGCTGCGAGCTGTACGATGAATGTAACCAGCAGCATCGCGTAAAACGCCGGGTAGATCTTAAAACCGCGGCGAATGAAAAAACGCCGAAAACTGATCGCTCCGCGCTTCTGGTGCTCCGCATATAGAAGACCAGAAATCAGAAAGCCACTCAGCACGAAGAACAGATCCACGCCCACGTAGCCCATCTGTGAAATGCTGGGCAGAACGGCGGAATGATGGAATAGCACCAGCAAAATGGCCGCGCATCGCATTATATCGAGCCGCTTAATTCGCACAGAAATGCACCCGTCCTGACCCACTCGGGAATATAGCACGCTTGCAACGCGTGCGAGTTGCAGGGCGCGGGTGCCCTGCTGGATACCAAGCGCTAAATGGAAATGGCCCGGGGCGATTTACTGCGGGGAGTGAAGGAGTCGGGCTCCGGTACACGCTGTGGAACGCGTAGCGGCGCCGGAGACTTGCTCGTTCCCAGCCGTTGTGCCAGACGGTGGGAAGGCCTCTCTACGACGAGGTAAAACACATACGCGGAAACCAAGATGAACCCGATGGCCAAGCACCAGTTTAATTCCGCGCCAAAATTTGGCACGGGCAGTTTTGCATAAATGCGCATGGCCGGAACGTGCATCAAATACAGCGAGTAGCTCCATGCGCCCGCGGAAACCAACGTGGCTGCAGGCTGCTTGTTCAAGCCGTACGCCAATTCTTTCCGCAGCCAGAAAAAGGCCAGGATTCCAAACCACAGCATCGTCTGCGTATAGGGAACGCCCGCGTGAAAACTCAGCATTTCGCAGCTCCAGGCTGCGCCAATTGCCAGACATCTCCACATCCATATCTCCCGCGTGGAATTAAGCGGCGCGAGCCTTTCGCTTTTTTCGGCCAGAAAGCACCCTAGCAGCCAGACCGGGTAAAGAATCACGGCCGTCTGAATCGCACCGAAATCCGTCCACAGCTCGCGATGAAAATGTCTGAGTGCGGTGAACGCGGCCAGCATTAATGCGCCAGACAATACCGGAAACCAGCCCCAGCGCCGCAGACACCAGCGCGCGACCGGATAGACGGCGTAATAGATTTCTTCACACATAAGGCTCCACAACACCGAACTCCACATAATGGACTTCGCGCCGAACAGCGGCTGGCGATTCCCCGAAAATCGGTAGATCGCGATCACCGCCACTACCGGGATCAGGATTCGCACATAGCGTCGCGCGTAGAATCGCGCTATGGGCAAGGTCTTCCCATTTCGGAATGGAAGATGAATGCAAAAACCCGAAATGACAAAAAAGCCCATCACCGCCGACGCGCCACAAACGATCGTGGCGTAACTATGACTCAGCAGCCAGACCGCCGGCACAGAAGTATCGGCGTTCGCAAAGAGCGGAAATTCGCCGTAATGATCCATCACCACCCAAAACGCAAATACAAATCGCAACGCATCCAGAATCGGATACCGCCTCACATCGTTGTTGACGCTCAGTTCGCCACTCACGATTGCCAAACCCCCCAATGAATTCCGGCGTTGCGCTGCTGCCGCGATCCGCCGCGCGTTCGTCGTCCAAGTTCGGCCAACGCGATAAAAATTCTCAACCCACACGACGCGGCGGCCAGCAGATCGCGCCCCTCGCGAAATCAAGTGCCCCAACAAAGGCTTGCACGCAGTTGCGCGACCGAACCCAACGAGAAATCTTGCATTTTAGTGGCCGCTCGCGTGCTCACGCGATCACGGCTCTAAGCAAGAGTGACACCGCCAGACCTTAGAACTCGTTAACCTGCTTCAGCTCTCGCTGTGTCTTTTTTCGACGGGATTTCGCGGGTTGACAGTAGCGCACCCGCTAAGGGATAGTGTTTGAGATGTTAACGGTAGCGATGAATTCCATGGTCCGGCGCGTTGCGGGCTGGCCCCCGGCGAAGCTTGCCGCATTCTTGTCCGTACTGACCTTGTGTGCCGTTCCGGCGCTGCGCGCCCAGCAAAAAGTCGAAACCCCGCAGCAAACCAACGAGAAAATCCAGGAGCTCGCCGCGCAAGAGCGCACCAAGCCCCACGACGTTCCGATCGGCACCGGCGACCTGTTGCACATCGAAATCTTCGATGTGCCGGAACTTTCCCGCGAAGTCCGGGTTGGTGATGCTGGGGATATCTCGTATCCCCTGATCCCGGCGAAAATCACAGCGGCGGGTTTAACACCATTCCAGCTCGAAGAAAAAATGCAACAGCTTCTCATCGAAAATGGTTTAGTCACGCACCCGCAGGTTTCTGTCTTCGTGAAAGAGCAGAACAGCCAGCCCGTCTCGGTGGTCGGCGCAGTGGTGAAGCCGATGGTTTACCAGGTGATTCGCCCCACCACGCTGCTGGAGATCCTGGCCGGTGCCGGCGGAATTACCGATGACGCCGGGAGCTTCGTGATTGTCACGCGCAGCCCCACGGCTCCCGCGGCACGCAGCGCTGCTGCCGTGGTCGGCGCGAGTTCGAATGGTAACGCCAGCGCCAGTGCGGGCGTGCCTTCCGCGAACGATCCGCTCGGAGAAACTCCGCAGATCATTACCATTCGATTGCAGAGTCTGCTGGAATCCGGCGATTCCGCCTACAACATTCTGATCTACGGCGGCGATGTGGTCTCCGTGCCGCGCGCCGGCATCGTGTACGTCACTGGCGCGGGCATCTCGCAACCCGGCGGCTATGTGCTGCAAAGCCACGGAGAGCAGATCACCGTCCTCAAAGCGGTGGCGCTGGCCCACGGGTTGACCGGCTTTGCGAAAGCAGACAACGCTGTGATCATGCGCGGCAATCCAGTCACCGGCCAGAGAGACGTGATCCCAGTGCGCATCAAACAGATCGAAAACCAGAAAACTCAGGATGTCCCCATGAAGTCGAACGACGTCCTGTACATACCTGACAGCAAGGGCTTGAAAGTTCTGGCCCGCGGCGCGGAAGCAGCCATCAGCATCGGCTCCTCCGTCGCGATCTATCGGACAGCTTATTAAGCGTCCGCAACCGTTCACGGACAAGGAAACGTAGGAGCAAATGGAAGAGCCATCCAGAATCGTGCCAAGCCTTCGCGACCGGAAACCCGGCGAAGCGCTGACGGTCATTCCCGCTCCGTCGGTTCTGCCTTGGGACCAAGTTCCGCGCGAGCCGCACCTGCTCGACTACCTGATCATCCTGCGCAAACACCAGTGGCTGATCCTCACCTTCCTGCTTACAGTCGTAACCGTCGTCACCATTGCTTCCTTTAAGATGAAGCCGGTGTACGAAGCGGCGGCGCGCGTGGAAGTTGATAAGGAAGCGCAGTCCATGCAGCCCTTTCCGGACTCCAACGCCTACGGGGAATACGAAGACACCGAAACCTACATCGAAACACAAACCAAAATCCTGCAGAGCGAAACTCTGGCGCTGATGACCATCAAATCGCTAGACCTCGCGCGCTACCCGGAATTTGGCGGCTCTCCCAATTCCATTGCCTGGCAACATGCCGGCCCCGCCGCCAGCCGTCCCGCCATTCTGGGCGCCTTCCTGGGCCGTTTGGCCGTGAAGCGCGTGCCCCAGAGCCGCTTGATTGAAGTTCATTTCGAAGCAGAAGATCCGCAACTCGCCGCGCAGGTCGTTAATACTCACTTGCAAAACTATGTCGAGGAAAATTTCCGCAGCAAGTATGACGCGACCACGCAGGCCTCCAACTGGCTGTCAGCGGAGCTGGAAGAGCTGCGCATCAAAGTGGAAAAATCGGAAGACGCGCGCATCGCGTATCAGCGCGAAAACCAGATCTGGCAGATTGACGAAAAGCAGGACATCACCACGCAAAAGCTCGCGGATCTCAGCAAAGCAGTGACCGATGCGCAGACGGATGTCGCCCAGAAAGAAGCCCTGTATCGCATGGCCGCTTCCGGGAACGTAGATGCGCTCCCCGCGGCTCGCAACAACGAAGTGATTTCGAACCTGCTCAGGCGCAAGTCCGAACTCGATGAATTGTACGCCGAGGCCCTCGACCAGTACGGCCCGAATTATCCAAAGGTTGTGCGGCTGCAGTCCCAGCAAAAGGAAGTCGAGCAAAACCTCGCGGTCGCGCGAAAAACCATGGTGGAAAGCGTCGAAGAGGAATTCGCCACGGCGCGCAGCCATGTGGAGCTGCTGCAACAGGCGCTGGACAAACAAAAGGCCGAAGCCAACGATCTCGCAGAAAAGCTTGTCCAATATCATATTCTGCAGCACGACGCGGAATCGAATAAACAACTCTACGATGGCCTGCTGCAAAAGCTGAAAGAAGCGGGCATCACCGCGGGCCTGCGTTCCAGCAACATCCGCGTGGTGGATCCCGCGCTGGCTTCCACCACTCCTTCGCGGCCGCAGAAGGCGCGCAACATTCTGCTCGCGGTTCTCGTAGGCCTGGTCGGTGGAGTCGGCCTGGCGCTGTTCCGCGAATACCTCGACAACACCGTGAAGTCCCCGGACGACATCGAAGCGCTCACCGGGCTCCCGTCTCTTGCTGTCGTGCCCTCTCTGCCGGGCTTGCGCGCCACTCACAATCGCTTCTCGCGCCTCGCGCGCGAAGCAGCGCCGCAATCCGCATCGGGGCCGCGCGTCGAATTGCTTTCCTACATTCAACCCAAGTCCCAAATCTCCGAAGCGTTCCGCGCGCTGCGCACTTCCCTGCTGCTTTCGCAAGCGGATCATCCGCCGCAAGTAATTCTGGTCACCAGCGCATTGCCGCGTGAAGGGAAAACCACGGCTGCCGTGAACCTGGCGGTCACTCTCGCGCAGCTCGGCGACCGCACGCTGCTGATGGATTCCGACTTGCGCAAGCCCGGCATTCGCCGCGCGTTGAACTTGACCATCGGAAAAGAAGTCGGCCTCAGCTCTTATCTCGCCGGCGTTTCCACTCTGGATGAAGTCACCATCCCGCATCCGACCATCAATAATCTCGTCGCCCTCACCACCGGCCCGGTTCCGCCCAGCCCCGCCGATCTGCTTTCTTCGCACCGCATGCGCGAAGCAATTGTCGAACTCCGCCACCGTTTCAAATTTATCGTCATTGACTCGCCGCCGGTAATGGCGGCCACGGACGCCGTGATTCTCTCTGCGCTCACCGACGGCGTTCTACTCGTCGTGCGCAGCGGCGAAACGCCAAAAGAAGCCTTTACGCGCACACGGGATTTGCTTGCGGCCGTGAAATGCCGCTTGCTCGGCGTAGTTTTGAACGCCGTCGATTCCAGCGCACCGGATTATTACTATTCATACCGCTACTACCCGTACGCGTACGGCTACGGGTACGGCGAAGATGTGGGAAAAACGCCCAGATTTCCAACGGAGTCCGGGGAATCACACGGACCCTCCACCTAGAGGTGTCATCATGCGTTACCTTATAACCGGCGGTGCCGGCTTCATCGGCTCTCATTTATCGGAAGCGTTGCTCAATCGCGGCGATGAAGTATTCGTTCTCGACGATCTTTCCACCGGCAGCGTGGAAAATATCCGCCATCTCAAAGCCAATCCCCGCTTTCATTACATCTTCGATTCCATCATGAACAAGCACCTGCTCGCCGAGCTGGTGGATGAATCCGACGTAATTTTTCATCTCGCGGCGGCCGTGGGCGTGCGCCTAATTGTGGAAAGCCCGGTGCGCACCATAGAGACCAACGTGCACGGCACGCAAAACGTCCTGGACGCTGCTTCCAAGAAGAAAAAACTGGTATTCACCGCTTCCACCTCGGAAGTTTACGGCAAGAGCGATAAAGTCCCGTTTCACGAAGATTCCGACCTCGTTCTGGGACCTACCAGCAAAGGACGCTGGAGCTATGCCGCATCTAAAGCTCTGGACGAATTCCTGGCGCTCTCCTTCTGGAAAGAAAAAAAACTGCCGGTAATCATCGCGCGGTTTTTCAACACAGTGGGTCCGCGCCAGACGGGCCGTTACGGCATGGTGCTGCCCAATTTTGTGCGTCAGGCTCTCGCCGGCGAACCCATCACCGTGTACGGCACGGGCCGGCAATCGCGTTGCTTCTGCGACGTTCGCGATTGCGTTCAAGCGGTGCTGCGCCTGATTGGCAATCCCCAGGCCGTCGGTGAAGTCATCAACATCGGCAGCACCGAGGAAGTCTCCATCGAACATCTGGCGCAGCTGGTGAAGCAGCGAACCAAGAGCAATTCGCCGATCGCGCATATTCCCTACGATCAAGCGTACGAGCCGGGCTTCGAAGATATGCCGCGGCGCGTGCCGGCCCTGGAAAGATTGGAAGGCCTTACGGGCTTCCGCCCTTCCATTCCTCTGAACGACATCGTGGACGGCGTGATCGCCTACTTCCGCGATAAACAGGAAGCAGGCATGGCCAAGAGCGTGACGGCTGGCGCCGCCGAAGGCCGCGCCGCCGCAGGACTGTCCGCGGATTGATGTTTCGCGCTCCGGACTCGCGCGGTTCCGGCCGACTGCCGGACGCAAACGTAACTTGGGAATCATGAGCACTACGCCAACAACAAACCAGGTCATCAGTGCCAACTCTCGCTTGGTCGAGGGCGCCTCTGTCCCTCCCAGAGATACTTCCGAAAAAAATCGCACCAGCACCACGCTCTCCATTATCGTCCCCGCCTATAACGAACAGTATTTGATCGAGGCGAGCTTGCAGTCGTTGGCCGTCCTGGATGAATCACCGCGTCTGCAGCGCATCACCGTGATCGTCGTGGACGATTGCTCCACGGATGGCACCGCCGAAGCCATTCGCCGCTTTCAGGCGCGTCTGGAATCCAGCCAGGATTTCAAGAAATTCAATTGGGTCTTTCTGCGCCACGAAAAGAACATGGGCAAGGGCACCGCGATTCGTAGCGCGCTCGCTCACGTGGATACTCATCTGGTGGTGATTCATGACGCGGACCTGGAATATCATCCGCGCGACCTGCTGCAAATGCTCGATCTGTTCCTTTACGAAGACGCGGATGCCGTGTTCGGTTCGCGCTTCATGCCCGGCGGTTACAAGCGCGCCCTGTTTTTCCGCCACGCGCTGGGTAATAAGTTCCTCACACTACTGTGCGATCTCGTCTGCGATCTGAATCTCACGGACATGGAAACCTGTTACAAAATGATGCGCGCGGATTTGCTCAAAAGCATTCCGCTGCAAAGCTCAACGTTCGACGTCGAACCCGAGCTCGCTATCAAACTGGCCAAGCGCGGCAGCCGCATTTTTGAAGTGCCCATTAGCTACTCCGGCAGAACCTACGCCGAAGGCAAGAAGATCAATTGGAAAGATGGCGTGCGCGCGCTGTGGGCGATCTTCCGCTACGCGGCGTCCGATAAAATTTACGCCGCAGACGGACATGGCGGAGAAATCCTGCTGCGCCTGAACCGCGCGCCGCGCTTCTCGCGCTGGATGGCGGACGTGATCCGGCCATACACCGGAAGCCGCGTTCTGGAAATCGGCGCGGGAATCGGCAACCTGACGATGCATCTCGTCCCGCGCAATGTTTATTGGGCCACCGACCTCAATCCTGAGTATCTCGGCACGCTGGAAAGGCTGCGCACGAATCGGCCTTACCTGCGCATCGCCCACGTGGATGCCACGGATGGCAGCTCGTTTCCCGCGGAACAATCCTTTGACACCGTGATATTCCTGAACGTGCTCGAGCATCTCGCCGATGATGCCGGTGCGTTGCGCAACGTTTACGCCGCGCTGGAAAACGGTGGAACCGCCGTGGTGCTGGTCCCCAGCGGCCCGGAGCTGTTCGGCACGCTGGACGAAGTACTCGGACATTGCCGGCGCTACACGGAGAAACAACTCATTGAAGTGGGACAAGCCGTGGGCTTCACGGTCGAGCGGATACTCAAATTCAATCGCACCGGCGTGATTGCCTGGTGGCTCAACGGAAAAATCCTGCGCCGAAGAACTTTCGGCCTGGTGCAAATTCGCTTGTTGAACTCGCTGACGCCGCTCTTCCGCGTGCTCGATCCGTGGCTGCCGCTTCCGCCTCTTTCTTTGATCGCGATATTCCGGAAAGAAGATGGCTCCGCAGCGCAGCCGGGGCTCGCAAATGCCTACGCCCCCGATGCGCGTCGAGAGTCGTAGCGCACGTGTCGAACGCGGGAACCACGAAATCATCATGCTGCGCGGCGGCCTGAGGAAACGCACTCTAATTTGTTCACGAATCACAAATACGAAAAGATTCTGGCGCTTATTTTTATCTGCACGCTTCCCTTGGTCAATCCCTGGGTGCGCGGCGACGGCGTGGGCTATTACGCCTTTGCGCGCGCGCCGCTGATCGAGCACCGCCTCGATTTCCGGCAGGATTGGCTGCGCGCGAATTCCAGTTTCCGCATGGGACGCGTGGACGATCACAATCAGATCTTGCCTGCGGAGTTCACTTCCACCGGCCACGTTGATAATCATTTCTCGATTGGTCCGGCAATTCTGTGGTCCCCGTTCTTGCTGGCGGCTCATGGAGTCGTCAAAATCAATCACCTCTTCGGCGGAAATATGCCCGCGGACGGATTTTCGTTTCCGTACATATTCGCCGCGGTCATCGCCACCACCCTCTACGGTTTCCTGGGAATTCTGATCTCCTTTGAGATCGCCAAGAAATATCTTCCCGAACGCTGGGCGTTCCTCGGAAGCTTGGGCATCTGGTTTGCCAGCTCCCTGCCGGTCTATATGTATTTCAATCCTTCGTGGTCCCATGCGCATTCCGCATTCACGGTGGCGCTGTTCTTCTGGTATTGGGACCGCACTCGAGCCGATCGCACCTGGACGCAATGGCTGGTCCTCGGCTTGATCTCCGGCCTGATGATGGACGTCTACTACATCTGCGCGGTTCTGCTAGTGGTGCCTCTGTTTGAATCACTGGCCGGCTACTGGCAAGGAATCCGGACCCGGCAATTGCGATCGGTGGGGCGTCTATTTCTCCAGGATGCTCTGTTTGCGTTAACGGTTTTTTTGGCGTTCCTACCCACGCTGATCGTGAAAAAAATCATTTACGGCAGCTATCTGGAATTCGGCTACGGGCCGCACTGGATTTTCACTTCACCCGCGCTGCTGAAGGTGTGCTTCTCTTCGGAACACGGCCTTTTCAGCTGGACGCCGGTAATCCTGCTCGCGGTCGTCGGGCTGGTTCTTTTGCAAAATCACGATCGCGCGCTGTGTGTGTATTCCATGCTGGCATTCGCCACCTATCTCTACACCATCGGATGTTATTTAGACTGGGCGGGAATTTCGTCGTTCGGCAACCGCTTTTTTGTTTCGCTGACGCCGCTATTTATTTTAGGCCTGGCTTCGTTTTTCGACTCGCTCGCCGAGGTCTGGCACGAACGCCGCGCGGCGGTCCTGGCCACATCCCTCACCGCGGTCTTGATCGCCTGGAATATGGGCCTGATCTTTCAATGGGGCACGCATCTCATACCAGCCCGCGGACCGATTTCCTGGCACGATGCCGCCTACAATCAAGTAGCCGTCGTCCCGGTGCAGGCCGCGCGCACGCTCGAAATCTATATCACTGGCCGCAAGCAAATGATGGGACGCATCGAACAGCAAGACGTTGACCGCCTCAAGTCCACCACGCAGCCCGCCGCTTCCGAGCCATCGCAATGAGCGCAGCCACTCACCCCACGGCGCTCGCGCATTCGCCGGTTCCGGTTATGCGCATCACGCCCCCCACTCGCTGGTGGGTGATACCCTTCGCCGAACTTTGGGAGTTTCGCGAACTGGTCTATTTCTTCGTCTGGCGCGACGTCAAAATCCGTTACAAGCAAACCGCCATCGGCGCCGCCTGGGCCGTGCTGCAACCCCTATTAATGATGCTCGTGTTCAGCCTGTTTTTCGGCAAGCTCGGCAACCTTGGCTCCGATGGCCTGCCTTATCCCATTTTCTATTACAGCGCGCTGCTGCCCTGGATGTATTTCGCCGCCGCGCTGCAAAATTCCACCAACGCCATCGTCGAAAATCAGCGCCTCATCACTAAAGTCTATTTCCCCCGCCTGGCTTTGCCGCTTTCTTCCGTGCTCTCTGGGCTCGTGGATTTCGGCGTCTCATTTTTAATGTTCGTCGTGCTCATGATCTACTACGGAATTCGCCCCACCCCCGCGATCATCTGGTTTCCCGCATTCCTGTTGCTCGCGATCCTGCTCGCGCTGGGCGTGGGTCTGTGGCTTTCCGCCATGAACGCCATTTACCGCGACGTGCGCTACGTCCTGCCGTTCCTGGTGCAATTCTGGCTGTTCGCTTCTCCGGTCGTGTATCCCAGTTCGCGCGTCCCGGAAAAGTGGCGCTGGCTCTATGGCCTGAATCCCATGGCGGGAGTCATCGAAGGATTTCGCTGGTCGCTCACCGGTCGCGGCAATCCTCCCGGCCATCTGCTGCTCATTTCTTCCGCGATGGTGGTGGTCGTACTCTTGAGCGGCGTCGCTTATTTTCAGAAAATGGAAACCACCATGGCGGACGTGGCCTAGAACATGACCGAATCCGTCATCCACGTCGAAGGACTCGGCAAGCGCTACCGCGTCGGCGAACGCGAGCGTTATTTCGCCTTGCGCGATGTAATCGCGCGCGCCTTTCGCGCGCCCTTCCAACGCAATGGCGCGCGCAAACCCAAGGATTTTCTCTGGGCGCTGCGCGACGTCTCACTCGACGTGAAACAGGGCGAAGTGGTTGGGCTGATCGGACGCAACGGCGCTGGAAAAACCACGCTGTTGAAGCTGCTATCGCGCATCACGCGCCCCACTACCGGATTCGCCGAAATTCACGGCCGCATCGGCAGCCTGCTGGAAGTGGGCACCGGATTTCATCCCGAGTTGACCGGCCGCGAGAACATCTATCTCAGCGGCGCGATCCTCGGCATGCGCAAGCGCGAAATCGAACGAAAAAAAGATGCCATCGTCGCCTTCGCCGAAGTCGAGCGCTTTCTCGATACACCGCTGAAGCACTTCAGCACCGGAATGCAGATGCGCCTAGCCTTCGCCGTCGCCGCCCACTTGGAACCGGAAATTTTGCTGGTGGACGAAGTTCTCGCCGTCGGCGACATCGAATTCCAGAAAAAATGCCTCGGCAAAATGCAGGACATCTCCAAAAGCGGCCGCACCATCGTTTTCGTCAGCCACCAGATGGGCCAGATCCGCCGCCTCTGCGAGCGCGTCTTCTGGATTGATGGCGGCCAAATCCGCGAGGAAGGCCCCACCGGAAAAGTAATCGCCGCCTACGAATCCGCCAGCCTGCAACCCGACGCGACCCTCCTCGGCGATGGCCGCTGCTTCCTGAGCTGGTCCATCTGCGGACAGGGCAACGCGGTTACCGATGAAATGCGTGACGTAACCTTTCACTTCCATCTGCGCCTGCGCGAAGCCGTTACGCAGGGTCACTTCGGAATAGCGATACTGAGCGATTCAGGCTCAGTTATGGCGGGCTGGGGATTCGACAATATTAATATCCCAGCTGGGGAACAGGAACTCACTCTTCGCGTGCCTGCTCTTCCTCTGCGGCCCGCTGCTTACTCACTCACGTGCTCTATATTCAATCGTGGAAATAATCTCACGGGCGGTCACTTGATCGAGCAGTGGTTCGCGCTCCCGCCTCTTGTAGTTGACACGCGCCCGGTCTCGCATCCCCAGGATCGTTGGGCCGGCGTTCTCAATATCCCTGCGGAATTTCGCGTGGAACCCAGGTAGGCACGAATGGCGTCGCGTCATATAAACAGCTTTCTAACGAAATCGTGGCCGCAACGATACCGGACCGCACAGTTTTATTTTCGTCAGGGGCTGGCAAAGCTTCCCTACTTGCCGGTCCCGGTTCGATTGCGAATCAGTCCGGCCGAACAGGTCGAGTTTTGGTGGTCGCGCGTTATCCCTTTTTTTGACGAGAATCGCGGATTTTTCGACTACTGGGCCGACGACGTCGGCGATTTGCGATTCCTTTGGAAAATCCTGGAGCCCGGCATGGTGTTCGTGGATATCGGCGCCTATCAAGGAATCTACAGCCTCGTCGCTGGAAATAAATTGCGCCGGGACGGAATGATCATTGCCTTTGAACCGTCTCCCCGCGAGTATCGGCGCCTGCGCATGCATCTCCGGTTGAACCGCTTGTCCAGCGCCTGCGCCGAAAGATTCGCGCTCGGGGCGACGGCCTCGCGCGCGAAATTCTTCCAGGTAACCGCGGGGGACACCACGCGAAATGGAATGCGCGCTCCGGCAAGTTCCGATTCCGTCGCCGAAATTTCCGTGGAGGCCATCAGCCTCGACCAATACGTCGCGCGCCGCCAGCTAACGCGCCTGGACATCATCAAGCTGGACGTGGAAGGTGGGGAGATGGACGTCCTGCACGGCGCCGCTGGCGTCCTGGCAAAATTTCGTCCGCTCTTGATCTGCGAGGTGCTGGATGCCACCACCCAGGTATGGGGATACAATGCTTGCGAAATCATTTCCACGCTCCAGGATCAGGGCTACGATTGGTTCGAGTTCACAGAGGACGGCTCAACCGTGCCACACGCGATTCAAGACGAGTATCCGCAGGTGAAAAACTATCTCGCGGTCCCTCGGGAAAAATGCAACCAACTCGCGGCGCGAGGGTTGTCATCGTGACCACCGCGATCGCAGCCCAGACCCGCGCGCAAGGCTGTAAGAACCCGTTTGCAAAGCGAACGCGTGTATTGGAACGCCGCCGCGTTCCACGCTCAAGGCGTTCCGGCTAGGCGATACTCAAGATGCCCACACCGCTCGTCACAGTTCTCATCGACACCTACAATCACGAACGCTTCATTGAGCAAGCGATCGTCAGCGTGCTCGAGCAGGATTTTCCGCCAAGCGAAATGGAAATCCTGGTGGTGGACGACGGCTCGACCGATGGCACTCCCGAAATCGTTCGCAAATTCAGCGCGCGCGTGCGCTTGCTGCGAAAAGAAAATGGCGGCCAGGCCTCCGCTTTCAACGCCGGAATCCCCGAAGCCCGCGCCCCCATCGTCGCCTTCCTCGATGGCGACGACTGGTGGGCGCGCAATAAATTGACCCTGGTGACCGAAGCCCTGAACGCCGATCCGTCCGTCGGCATCGTCGGCAACGGCATCATCATGGTTCAGCTCGACGGCTCGACGGAATCCGAAGTCTTGCGCGACAATTTCCGTTTTCAGGCAAATTCCATCGCAGGCGCGCGCCTGTTCCGCCTGCGAAAAAGTTTCCTCGGCACCAGCCGCATGACCATTCGCCGCGACCTGCTGGCTCGTATTGGGCCCGTTCCGGAAATACTCGGCGTTCAAGCGGACGAGTATCTCTTCACCCTCGCCGCCGTGCTGATGAACGCGCAAGTCCTGCCGGATGCGGTAACGTACTATCGCTTTCACGACGCCAACGGATTTCAGATGTCCACGCGGGACCCTCTGCGCCTGCGCAAAAAACAAATTGTGCTCGATAGTCTCGCAAAGCTTCTGACAGCGGAGATGAATCGTTACGGAATCGATCCTCGCTGCACGCAAATCATCGCGGAAATCCTGCAGGCCGAAGCGGACCAGCTGCGCCTGATGCTCGGCGGCGGCACCGCGGGCGAAACGTTTCGCACCGAGTGGAAAATTTACGAAGTCCTTTGTCCAACGGCGTCCATCATTCACCGATTTTTCAAAATGCTTAGCCTGGCTCCCTCCCTGCTCATCCCGCCCAAGACCTACTACGAATGGCGAGTCAGCCTGGTAGGGAATTCCGCGTACCGTCGCGCGCGCGAGCTACTGCTGCCCAATCCTCCCAGAACGCACGTCGAAAACGCCGGGAGTTCAAAAGTTTGAGTCTCGCTACAGAGTATGACCGCTGGCATCAGGATCGCGCCGTGCGGCCAGATCCCGAGCACAGCGACGAAAACAGTCCATGGTATCGCTTGGTCCGCGAATACCTCGGCCCCCTGTGCGACAAACGCATCCTCGAAATCGCCTGCGGTCGCGGCGGCTTCGCGCAATTGCTTGCCGCCCAGGGCGCGGACGTAGTCGGTGCGGACTTCTCTCTCGCGGCGTTGCACATCACGCAGCAGCGCATCACGGCGCAGGAACGCGGAGCAGTCAGCGTGTCACTCGCCCAAGCCGACGCTCAGGCCATGCCCTTCTCCGACGCCGCTTTCGACGTCATCATTTCCTGCGAAACGATCGAGCACCTGCCGCATCCCCGCGCAGCGCTTTTGGAAATGGCGCGCGTGTGTCGCCCCGGCGGCCTGTTATATTTGACGACGCCTAATTATTTCAATCTCATGGGACTTTACAGAGTTTACGACGCTATGCTCGGTCGCCCGCGCCGCTCGGAAGAATCGCAACCGTTCGACACCTTGTGGAATTTCCCCGAGGTTCGCCGCCTCGTTCGCCAGGCCGGATGGGAAATTCTGCGTACCGACGGCACCGTGCATCAATTTCCATTTCCCGGACGTTCGCCCGTGCGCGTATTTTCACTCGAAAAAAATCGCGCCCTGCGTCGCAGCCTCAGCATTTTTGCCCTCCACCAATTCGTGATGGCCAGAAAGCGGGCAGCCTGATGGAAATTCTGATGGCCGCCGGTGTTTCGAGTCGCCGCGAAGGCGGCGTGGCGGCGCTCATCCACAACTACGGCCGCGAATTACAGGAGTGCGGGCACAACGTATCGTACGTGTTCAACGACGATTTGCTGTCGCCTCAGGAAGCCGCAGGACGGTTTCGCGATTTACGTTTTGCGTGGAGGCTGGCGCGCCACATTCGCAAGAATCGGCTACGATTCTCGGTCGTGAATCTCCACGCGCCCTGCGGATTGTTTTATGGCGTTTTGCGAAAATTGTCCCGCGCCAGCGCCGCAGCGCCTTACGTGATGACGCTGCACGGCCTTGAGGAGCGCCGCATCCATGTAATGCGCCGTGAAGTGAAAAAAGAACGTGCCTGGCATTATTCGCTGGCGAATCGCATCTGGCAGCGCATCTACCACATGCCGCGCTACTTTGTCTGCATCAAGACCGCGGACTACGCGCATTGCGTCAGCCGTGAGGTTCGCACCATCCTCGAGCTGGAATATAATCTGGATGCGCAGCGCGTTGCCTATATCCCGCAGGGAGTGGGAGAACAATTTTTTCTCGCTCGCTCGTACGAAGACCGTGCGGTTCTCCGCATTCTCTACGCGGGCACCTGGCTCGATCAACGCGGAATTTTCTATATCCGGGACGCCTTGAATTCGCTCAACCAGAAATGCAGCAATTGGACTCTGACCATCGCCGGCTCCGGTGCGCGACCCGAGCAGTTGCAGAATTTTTTTGGCGACGCGCTGCGCGATCAGATTCTGGTCGAATCTGTCATTCCAGCCGACCGCATGCCTGAACTTTACGCCAGGCACGACGTCCTCCTTCTCCCATCCTTAATGGAAGGCCTGCCGTCCGTGATTCTGGAAGCGATGGCGAGTGGCATGACTGTCATCACCACAGACACCTGCGGCATGCCGGACGGCGTGGAAGATGGGTTCAACGGGTTACTCGTTCCACCCGCCGATGCCGCCGCAATTGCAGCCGCCATCCTGCATCTTTGCAGCGACGGAAATCTACGCGCAAAACTCGGCAAAGCAGCGCAGGAAACAATGCGACGTCACACCTGGCAACGCTCGGCAGCCAAGCTGGAGCAAGTGTTCGCAACCGCCGCCAGCCAGGGTGCGCGCATTGAATAAGGACCGCAGCCCTAACCGGCGATTGGCAGGAATCGCAAAGATATGATCTCGATCGGAATCAATTATTCCCAGATGCACGATTCCTCGGCGTGCATCGCGCGCGATGGTGAAGTGCTATTCGCCGTCGCCGAAGAGCGGCTCAGCCGCGTGAAACACGACGCCCGATTTCCCGCCCTGGCCATTCGTGCCTGCCTCGATTTCGCGGGCGTCCGCCCGGACGAAGTGGATTACGTTTGCCAGGGCTGGTCTCGTCCACGCGCCGCATTCCTGCACGATCTGCGCTGCTTCGCCACCGGCCGGCAGCATGTGGACTCTCGTGCTCTGCTCAATTCCACGCGCCATTTTCTCAGCATGTCCCATCAACGCGGCGGTGAAAATTATTTCCGTCGCCTCTTCGGTCCGTCGAAAGCACAATTTCGCTTCATGGATCATCACCTCGCGCACGCCATCAGCGCCTTTGCTTACTCCGGTTTTGCAGACGCGGCCGTTCTCGTTCTCGACGGCCGCGGCGCATGGGAAGCTACCTCACTCTGGCGCGGCCGAAACGGGCGCCTCGAACATCTCTGGACGATTCCGTGGCCGAACTCCCTCGGCCTTTTCTACGCGCAGTTTACCTACTATCTCGGTTTCGCTCCGTACAGCGACGAATGGAAAGTGATGGGCCTCGCTCCCTACGGCGAGCCGGGAATCAATCTGAACGAATTCATCGTCCCCAACGACAATCCCTATCGCGTCGCCACCAAGCTCCTTCTCGGACCGGAATCCGCTCCCTTGCGCGGCATCGAGCCGCGTCTCGGTCCGCGCCGCCTCCCGGAATCCGATATTGACGTGCGCCACAAAAATCTCGCTTTCGCCGTGCAGGATATGTGCGAACAGGCCATGCTGACGCTCGCTCGCGCCGCCGTCGCGCAAACGGGTTGCCGCAGTCTGTGCGTCGCGGGCGGCGTCGCGCTAAACTCCAAAGCCAACGGAAAAATCCTTTCCTCCGGAATCGTTGATCGCATCTTCGTGCAACCCGCGGCCAGCGACGACGGCGTGTGCCTCGGCGCCGCTCTCGGCCCATCTCTCGACGCAGGCGGAAAACTCCCCGTCCGCAAAATGCGCCACGCCTATCTGGGAAACGAATGCTCCGACGCGGAAATCGAGAAGACCCTCGCCACCTACAAAATTCGCGCCACGCGCGTCGCCGATCCCGCCGCCGTCGCCGCCGAATTGCTCGCCAACGGAAAAATCCTCGGCTGGGTTCAAGGCCGCATGGAATTCGGCCCGCGCGCGCTCGGCAGCCGTTCCATCCTCGCCGATCCGCGCGACCCTGAAATGAACGCCAAAGTGAACAACGCCGTCAAATTCCGCGAGTGGTGGCGCCCCTTCGCCCCCTCGTTGCTCGCGGAAGCCGCTGGAGAATATCTGGAATCCGCCACCGACTCGCCCTTCATGGTTCTCACGGCGCAGGTGAAACCCGAAAAACGCAGCGTGATTCCTTCGGTCACTCACGTGGACGGCAGCGCGCGCCCGCAAACCGTCGAGCGCGACGTCAATCCGCTCTACTGGCGGCTGATTCACGAATTCGGCCAGCGCACCGGCGTCCCGGTAGTGATGAACACTTCGTTCAACCTTCGCGGTGAGCCGATCGTCAGTTCCCCCACCGACGCGATCCGCACATTTTTCAGCTCCGGCATGGACGCGCTGGTAATCGGCAGTTTCGTGGTGGAAAAATAATATGCGGCGCGCGCGCGAATGGGTGGGCGATCTGCTGCTGCATTCTCCGACATCGCTACGCTCGCTGCGGAATCTTCCAATTGTCGGCAACTTGATTCATCGTCTTAGCCATCGCGTTCTTCCCTTGGATCAAAAGGTGTGGGCGCGCGTCGAGCGGGGGCCGGCCGAAGGCCTGTGGCTCGAGCTGAACCCCAGGACCGGGCAAGGCTATCTTCGAGGTGAAGCCGAGAGGGCGGTGCAAGCCGCGTTGGCGGAGCGCTTGCGACCGGGCATGATTTTCTACGATCTCGGAGCGAATCTTGGACTCTTTACGCTCCTGGCCGCGCGCCTCGTTACGCCTACGGGCAAAGTTTTCAGTTTCGAGCCCGATCCCGAGAATGCCGCCAGTCTGCGCCGCAACATTCAGCGCAACGGTTTCACGAATGTCACCGTGGTCGAATCGGGTATCTGGTCCACTACGGGCAATATGTGTTTCGTTGCATCGGATCCGGCGTCGCCCGACCACGGCTTGGGCAAGTTCGTCGAACGCGCACCGGAAAACTCCGGCAAGCCCACTCCCTGCGTCTCGCTGGATGACTTCATTCAAACCGCGCCTTCGCCGGATGCGATCAAATGCGACATCGAAGGCGCCGAAGTGGAAGCTCTGTGCGGCGCGGGCAAGCTGCTGCAGTCGCCGCGCCGTCCCTGGATCATCTTGGAAACGCATTCACCGGCCCTCGACCAGGCCGCGCGCGCCATGCTGAATCGCTTTGGCTATCAGCTCGATGCGGCCGACAAGTTGCACGTGTTGGCGGTCCCCTTGAAACTATGAATCTCGTCTGCGCGCGAGCTTTTAAAATTGAATTTCTCGAGGTGAAGAAATAGATGCGTCGCAAGGCACTAGATCTGTACGCCTGTCTAAAATGTGGCAACGCGTTTCGCCTCGCTTCCGTCGCTTCTGAGGATCCTGCTCTCGTTGAGATCGCGGAAGGAACGCTGGAATGCACCAAGTGCCGCCTGACCGTTCCCATCGTCAGGCATCTTCCCCGATTTGTGCCGGCGGAGTCCTACGCCGATTCGTTCGGATTTCAGTGGAATCGTTTCGACACGATCCAGGTGGACGCGGTAATGCAAAACGACCTGAGCCGCGATCGCTTTTACAAAACCACGGGCTGGCCCGCCCGTATGGACGGTGAACGCATTCTCGAAGCCGGCTGTGGCGCAGGCCGTTTTACGCAGCTCGCGCTCGAAACGGGCGCGGAGGTGGTCGCCTTCGATCTGAGCCTCGCCGTCGAAGCGGCCTGGCGCAACAATTCCGGCGCACCGAATCTTTCGATGTTTCAGGCCAGCATCTACGAAATTCCGCTACGCAAAGCTTCCTTCGACAAAATTTTCTGCATGGGCGTCCTTCAACATTGCCCGGATGTAGCAGCCGCGTTTCGCAGCCTGATTCCCTATCTCCGCCCTGGCGGCGAGATCGTAATAGACGTGTACGAAAAGCAATCCGGATTCCCGCCGCTGAAATACATCGTGCGGCCCATCCTTCGCCCGCTCGGCGCGAAAGGCATCTACAAACTGCTTACCTGGCTGATTCCCCCAGCGTTCGAAATAAAGAAAGCTCTCCATCACATTCCGGTGATAGGCCCGCAAATTGGCCGGCTGATCCCCATCGGCCCGATTTCGCACGCGCCGCGCCTGATCTACACTGACGAACAACTAAAGCAGGTAAAAATTCTCAGCGCGCTCGACATGTACTCGCCCGTTTACGACCAGCCCCAAACCATGGAAACCGTCCAGCGCTGGTTCGCCGAGGCCGGTCTCGTGGATGTCGAACTGAAGCGTGGTTACAATGGCATCAATGCCAAAGGCAAACGCCCCATCTGAACTGTGGATCGCGCTACTCGGCCGCCGCGATATCCCTGCCGACGGCATTGCGGATTATTGCGCGCATCTCCAACAAGCCCTGGAACCACACGGCGTCGCGCTGCAACTGGCCCGCGTCGAATGGTCCGACGGCGGCTGGCTCGCGGCTCTGCGCAATCTCTCGCGCGAGAGCAAGAACTGGCGCGACAAGTGGGTCATCTTGCAGTACACGGCTTTGGCATGGTCGCAACGCGGTTTTCCCATTGGCGCGTTGCTTTCCGTCGCGATCCTTCGTCTTCGCGGCGCGCGCTGCGCTGTGCTGTTTCACGAGCCGTGGGGAACAACAGGCCCTCGTCGCATCGATCGCATTCGCTGTACATTTCAGAATTGGACGCTCCGCACGCTGCATCGCTTCGCGCGGAAAAGCATCTTCACGGCGCCGCTCAACTCCGTTCCATGGCTGTCCCGCGTTCCAGAGCATTCCGCATTCATTCCCCTCGGGCCGAATATTCCCGAAAATCTCACGAATCGCAGCGCCACACGAAATCAGAACGGACTGCGCAAGACCGTCGTTGTATTCTGCGTGAGCGAGCCGCCCTATCGTCAGCGGGAAATAGGCGAAATTTCCCATGCGGTGCGCTTCGCGGCAGCCGAAGGAATCCCGTTGCGCGTTGTTTTCATTGGCCGCGGCACTTCCGAAGCGAAGGCTGAAATTGACCGCGCCTTCCATGGCACGCAAATCGAAGTCTGTAATCGCGGTTTGTGCAACGCTGCCGAGGTAACGCGTATCTTCGGCGAATCCGATGCCATGCTCGCCGTTCGCGGCAGGCTCTATCTTCGCCGAGGCAGCGCGCTCGCCGGCTTGGCATGCGGACTACCGATCGTCGGCTATGCAGGCGCGGCGCAGGGCACCGTCATCGAGGAAGCCGGAATCGCGCTCGTTCCTTTTGGCGATGCGGAAGCATTAGGCGCGGCGCTGTGCAACGTCCTCACGAACCCCGAGCTGTGGCGGGAAATGCATGAGAAGAATCTGCGTATCCAGCAGCGTGTGTTCTCCTGGAACGTCATCGCCGCGTCCTATATCGAATTTCTCGCCGGTACACGCGCTTGAAAATCAAAGTGCTTTTGTACTCCCACGATTGGTTTCCTATTGTCGGTGGGATCCAGGCCGTGACTCTCTCGCTCGCTACCGGCCTTGCGCGTTGGGGCGAGACACACGAAGGCGAATCCGTCGAAGTCACTTTTGTTACTCAAACTCCCGCGAACGGTATGGACGACTCCGCATTTCCTTTCCGCGTTCTCCGCCGCCCCAGCCTGCGCCGATTGATCGCACTATTCCGCTGGGCAGACATCATTGACCTCGCGGGACCTTCGCTTATCCCCCTCGCGCTAGTCTGGATTCTTGGGAAGCAAACCGTGCTCGAACACCACGGCTATCAGGCCGTTTGCCCGAACGGCATTCTGGTCTTTGAACCTGCTCATGCCGTCTGCCCGGGCCACTTCATGGCTGGACGCTACCTGGAATGTATTCGCTGCAACAAGCGAGAGATGGGACTGCTGGCAAGCATTCGCAGCTTGTTGCTTACGTTTCCACGTCGCTGGCTGGCCCAGCGCGTCACGGTTAACGTAGGCGTCAGTCCTTACGTCGCCCAACGGGTTGCGCTTCCGCGCACCATAACGATCTGGAACGGTGTGCCCGCGGCGAATCCTGCGGATGAACCGATTCTTTCGCCCGGATGGCATCCCACATGCTTCGCTTATTTGGGAAGATTGGTAACGGAGAAGGGCTTGCCGGTGCTCCTGCGCGCAAGTCGCGACCTGCTATCCAGCGGTCACGATTTCCAGCTCAGGATTGTGGGTGATGGCCCCGAACGCAGCAATCTTGAAAATTTGGCACAGGAGTGTGGCCTCTCCGGTCACATCGAGTTTGTTGGATCCGTCCCGGCTTACGACGTCCCGCGGGTACTGCAAGGTGTTGCGGCTGTCGTGATGCCTTCTGTCTGCGAAGACGTCGCGCCACTCGCGGCCATGGAACAGATGATGGCGGGTCGTCTGCTCATCGCCTCTGACATCGGCGGTCTCGGCTTGGTGGTAGATGGTCTGGGATTGAAGTTTCCTCCAGGTGATGCGCGGGCTCTCGCATCTTGCATGCGCCAGGTACTCGATGATCCGTCGCGCGCAATCGCATTGGGAAAGAGCGGCCGGCCGCGCGCCTTGCAGATGTTCACGCAAGACCGCATGGTCGAAGAGCACGTCCGTCTCTATTGTGAACTTCATGGAGAAATGACACAGCGAAAGTCGCCTCAGACATGAAGCGCAGCTCGAACTGCCTTGACAAGTTCTTATGTCGTTCTGGACAATGACGCTCGTGGATCGTTCAAGAATTTCGCACCAGACTCTGCTCGGAAAAATTATTCGCCTCCCGTTTAAGCTCATCCCACCGGGCGCCGTGGTTCGCGTCGTTCGGGGTCCCGCGCGGGGAAAACGTTGGATCGCCGATTCCAGCGCGCACAGTTTCTGGCTCGGCTATTGGGAACTGCCGAATCAGAAGCGATTCGCTTCAGGCCTCAAACGCGGTGATGTGGTGTACGACATTGGCGCCCACGTGGGTCTTTACACCCTGCTCTGGAGCGACCGCGTGGGGCCGACTGGCCACGTGTACGCGTTCGAGCCTTCCCCAAGAAACGCCGAATATTTGCGCCATCACATTGCGATCAATCATCTCCAAAACTGTACGGTATTCGAAGGAGCAGTTTCCAAATGCGCCGGCTCGTTGCATTTTGATCCCACCGACCTCAACGCGGCTGGCCATCTCTCCGAATCCGGCGCGCTGGAAGTGAAAGCCGTTTCCATCGACGAATTTGCCTCTGCTGCACGGCCGCCCAGCGCCATAAAAATCAACGCGGAGGGCGCGGAAATTGATGTCCTGACGGGAGGCCGGCAGACAATTGCGCAGTACCGGCCCCTGATATTCGTGTCCACCCACTCCGAGTCATTGGACCGCGACTGCTGGCAGTTTTTGTCCTCTTGCGGATATTCCCCTGAGCGCATTGCGTCGGACAAAATCTGGGCCGAGGGTTCTGCTTCGCGCGTGTAGCTATGGAGTTGGAAAGACAAGAGACAAGATGGCGATTCGCCCGGCGGTCCCGGGATTTGTCCTGTATCGGAGTCGTCCGTCGTACAATGATTCGAGAGGCTTAGGTCGGCAGAGTGGCTCTCCTATGCCGCCAAGGTTGAAGGTTATCCAGTGATCGATAGTCGCGTCCCCGCGGTCCGCAGCCAAGCCGTTATCGGCTTGAGCGTCTTTGTGCTCGGCGTTTGGCTGGCCTGGCAGGTCGGCGGAAAGATCGCCGGGAACGACTTAGGGTCCGTGGAATTCGCAGCGCTCGGCCTCGCCGGTTTCTGGGTAGCGATCACCATCCTGCGCAAATGGCGCACCGGTTTTTACATGTTCCTGGTCTGGCTGCTGTTCGAAGACCTGGTGCGCAAGTATCTCGGCAACAATATGGTCATTTACTTCGGCAAGGACGTTCTGGTCGGACTCGTCTATATTTCGTTTTTTGCCCAGGTCCGTCGAGGCCGTGAAAAACTGTTTCATCCGCCCTTTCTTCCCTTCCTGTTGGTTTTCCTTTGGCTCGGCCTTGTGCAGATATTCAATCTGAATTCGCCGCACGTCCTGTATGGCTTCCTCGGTTTTAAGCTCTACTTCTATTACATTCCTCTGATGTATGTAAGTTACGCGTTAATTCGCACCGATCAAGATCTTCGAAAGTTTCTGATCGCCAACGTTTCCCTGGCTGGAATCATTTCACTGATTGCGATCATCCAGGCGATCGTCGGACACTCGTTCCTCAACCCCGTGAACCTTGCGCCAGAGCTCAAGGAATTGGGAGAGTTGGATCGCTATTCGCCCCTCACCAACCAAGTTCTCACTCTTCCCACCGCGGTATTTGTCAGTTCCGGACGATTGGCTTTTTACATCGTCACCGTCCTGATCATGGCCATCGGCACTGCTGGATATTTGCTGCTTTCGACGGGAAGACACCGCCGATTGGTGTTCGTCGTAATCGCTTTGTTGGGGGGCGCCGCCATTTTCAGCGGATCGCGCGGCGCCGTCGTCTGGGGAGGTGTGAGCGCGATCGCGTTGGTCGCCGGTCTTCTGTGGGGAGCCCCCTGGCGGTGGAGGCAAGCCCACCGCCTCATCAAGGCTATGCGCACCGCTGCCATCGTCGCTGCTTTAGGATTCACGGCGATTTTTCTCTTGTTTCCTAATGAGATTGCTCCGCGCATCGCGTTCTATATGGAGACTCTGAATCCCAATAGCTCAGCCTCTGAAATCAACAACCGCGCCTGGGATTACCCGATTCGTAATCTTCTCGATGCCTTCAACAGCCCGAACTGGCTGCTCGGCAATGGCATCGGAACGGCTTCGCTCGGAGGACAGTACGTCGCCAAGCTCATCGGCAAGCGCCCACTGGATATGTGGGTCGAAGAAGGATACGGCGTCTTGATCGTTGAGATGGGCGTCGTCGCACCGGTGTTGTGGATTCTCTGGTCCAGTGCTCTGGTGTATTGCGGCTGGCGCGTTGTCAAGCGGCTGCGACAAACTCGTTTTTTCCCGATCGCCTTTGCGTTCTTGTGGTACGCGTTCATGCTTCTTTTTCCTTGGACCTATGGCGGAATCTCCGCCTACCAGAATTTTGTCTGCAACATGTACCTCTGGATCTGGGTGGGAATTCTTTTCAAACTGCCGGAAATCCAGGAGAATACGCCGTCCTATTACGAACTATCCACCTACAAGCCGAACAATCGCGGCGGGCTCCGATTCTGAGAATGGGCTAACGGCAAAATGTGTGGCATCGCAGGCATAGCTTCCCGGGACGCCAATCCCCGGCACGCGCCGGCCGCCGAGAATATGGCTACGGCCATCCGCCATCGCGGGCCCGATGGCTCTGCCGTGCGCGACTTCGGCGCCTGCGTGCTCGCCAATACTCGTCTGGCGATCGTGGACCTCAGCGCCCGCGGCAGCATGCCGATGTGCAACGAAGATTCCACCGTCTGGATCACGTACAACGGCGAGTGTTACAACGCGGACGAACTCCGCCCGCAACTGGCCGCTCGCGGCCATCAATTCCGCTCCACCACCGATACCGAAGTCATCCTCCATCTCTACGAGGAATACGGAGACCGCTGCGTCGAAAAACTGCGCGGCATGTTTGCCTTTGCCATTTGGGACGTGCGCGCCGAAAAACTTCTCCTCGCGCGCGACCGCCTCGGAATCAAACCTCTCTACTACGCCGCTGTTGCGGACAAGCTTATCTTCGCTTCTGAAATTAAGGCCCTGCTCGCCTCCGGCTTCGTTCCGCGTAAACTGAACCCGGCCGGCATCCGCGCGTTCCTCCAGCTCGGCCACATCCCCGTGCCATGGACCGCCATCCAGAACGTCAAGCCGCTCGAGCCGGGCCACATCGGCGTCTGGCGCAACGGCGAATTCCGCACGCAATCCTATTGGAAGCTGCCGGCGTCAACCGACGAGTACGACGTCACGTCACCAGACGAAGTCGCCGGCACGCTGCGCGACCTGCTTCTCGAATCCAGCCGCCTGCAGCTGATGTCCGACGTTCCCATCGCGCTCTTCCTCAGCGGCGGTGTGGATTCCGCGGTTCTCGGCTCCCTGATGCAGCACGCCGGCGCCGACCGCATCACCGCGCTAACCATCGGCTTCGAAGAAAAATCCTTCGACGAATCCGCCTCCAGCCAGCGCACCGCCGAACTTCTGGGGATCTCGCGCAACGTGATTCGCTTGCCCGCTTCGCATATGGCCGATTCGCTGAACCACGCTTTTTGGGCGATGGATCAGCCCACCGTTGACGGCCTGAACGCTTACTGGATTTCACGCGCCGCCGCCGGAGCAGGTTTCAAAGTGGCGCTCTCCGGACAAGGCGGCGATGAACTTTTCGGCGGTTATCAATCTCTCGTGTGGTTCGATCGCTTTTCGCATCTCGCAGGATGCCTCCGCCCAATTCCACACATCGCCGGCCGCGGATTATTCGATCACAGCGATTTTCCATTTCGCTGGCGCAAACTTTCCTATTTGGTCGGCGCAAGTGATCCTTTCGTCGCAGCGCAACTCGCCGTTCGCGTGCTGTTTCTGGAAAGTGACGTGCACCAACTTCTCAGCCCCGCGCTCGCCCCAACCAATGGCACTTCCGAAGCAGCAGCGCACATCGCCGCATGGGCACGCGAAACCGTCGGCCAGGATCTGCACGAGCGCGTCGCGTTCCTCGATTTTCCCGCGCACCTCGAACCTCGCCTCCTCCGCGACGGTGACGCCATGAGCATGGCCCACAGCCTCGAACTCCGTCCGGTGCTGCTCGACCACGCAATCGTGGAATACGTCATGCGCCTTCCGCACTCTCTGCGCCTGCAAAAGAAACAATTGCTCTTTCACGCGATGAAGGGGATTCTTTCACCAGCCTTGCTCGCGGACCTGCAAACCCGGCCCAAGCGCACCTTCACGTTTCCCTTCGCTCGTTGGCTGGGAAACGAATTGCGCACGACCATCGACGCAGTCTTCGCGCCGGAGCGCCTGTCAGCAGCCGGTGTGCTGGAGCCCTCTGCAGTGAATCACCTGTGGCAGCGTTATCTCCGCAACCCGGAATCGGTAGGCTGGTCGCGGATCTGGAGCGTGTTCGTGCTAGCCTCCTGGTGCGAGACCATGCAAGTGGGAGTCTGAAGAGTGCCAGACGCAGTTCGCAAATCTCGTCTCGCGGTGGTCTCGCCGTTCGTTGATAAACGCCACGGCACCGAGCGCCGCGTCGCCGAATGGATTTCGCAGCTAGCCGCCACCTACGACATTCATATCTACAGCCAAAATGTGCGGGACCTCGATCTCACGAAAGTCACCTGGCACCGCATTCCCAAACTTCCCGGCCCGCACCTTCTGAATTACCTGTGGTGGTTTGCCGCCAATCGTTTACGGCGTGCCTGGGATTCGCGTTTCAGAAATCTCCGCCCCGATCTCGTGTATAGCCCCGGCGTCAATTGCCTCGATGCGGACGTCATGTCCGTGCACATCGTCTTCGCCCAATACGTTCAAGGCATTCAAGCCGGCCTGAAATTATCCAGGAATTCAATCCTCGCGTGGCCTCGCGTCATCCACCGCAGGCTGTACTATCGCGTGCTCCGGTCGCTCGAACGCCGCCTCTACTCGCCTCCAGGGGTTCCCCTCGTCTTGATCGCCAAGCACACGGCGGCATCTCTCGAAAAATTTTACAACCGGCGCGACAACCTTCCGGTCGTGTACATCGGCCTCGACCACGAAATTTTCAATCCCGCGCGTCGCGCCGCGCTGCGCGAAGAAGCCCGCGATGATCTGGGTCTCGCAGCGGACCGTTTCGCTCTCCTGCTGGTCGGAAATGACGCGCGCAACAAAGGTCTCCCGGTAATTCTGCAAGCGCTCCGCGCGTTGCACGACCTTCCCATTGATCTGCTCGTGGTCAGCCGCGAGGATCCCGCCCCATACCTGATGGCCGCCCGCGACGCCGGACTCGAAGGTCGCGTAGGATTTTTCCCGCAGCGCAGCGACGTCGAATTCTATTACGCCGCTGCCGACGCCTACGTCGGCCCATCTCTCGAAGACACCTTCGCGCAACCCCCCGCCGAAGCCATGGCCTGCGGCATGCCCGTAATTGTCTCGGCCAATAACGGCACGAGCGAAATCATCACCGACGGCGCCGATGGATTAATCCTGCTCGATCCCACAGCCGCGGACTCGCTTGCGGCCATGATTCGTATGCTCTGCGAACATCCCGAATTTTCCGCCCGCCTCGGCTCCAAAGCCGCGGAAACCGCGCGCGCCTACACCTGGGAACGCAATGGCCGCGAGCTAACCGCAATCTTCGAAAGCATTCTGCGCCAGAAAGCATCGCCGGCCGCCGCCGCTCTGCCCGGAGAATCAGACGCCGGCAGGATCGCCGCGCAAAAATGAACGCATCGCATCCTGCGCAAAAGGCCACTCAACTCGTCGGCCTCTTCCCCGACGTCCTCGGCATCGGCGGCATTCAAGAAGTCAGCCGCCAAACTATCAGCGCGTTACTCGACATCTCCGCTCGCGGTGACTGGTCCCCCTGCGTGCTCGGCCTCAACGATCCGCTCGGCATTCACGAATTTTCCGCGGGGGCGCACAAAATAAATATCCGAGGCTTCGGCCGTTCCAAAATGCGCTTCGTTCTCGCCGCGCTGCAAAACGCCATAAAAAAGCCGCGCGTCGTCCTCGCCGCGCATCCCAATCTCGCGCCTCCCGCCGCGTGGATGAAACGCCTCGCGCCGCCAATACAAGTAATCGTCATGGCGCACGGCGTGGAAGTCTGGCAGCCGCTGCCTCCTCGCCGCCGCGCGGCCTTGCTCTCCGCGGATATCGTCCTGGCTCCCAGCACATCCACCGTGCGAAAACTTACCGAAGTGCAGGGCGTGTCACTCGAAAAAATCCGCAACAT